>Ga0163154_10004810_pt1 | contig 17548 bp, 30 predicted proteins | sample OliLakLV19MP9P1_FD_148649 | JGI IMG/M metagenome (GOLD analysis project Ga0163154, IMG submission 148649) | Freshwater microbial mat bacterial communities from Lake Vanda, McMurdo Dry Valleys, Antarctica - Oligotrophic Lake LV.19.MP9.P1 | ecosystem: Environmental > Aquatic > Freshwater > Lake >...
CCCCCGCCGCCCCCGCCAGCAGCGGGCACCTCCCAATCGAAGGTCAACGACGGCGCAGGGGACGATGCGTCCCCTGTGTAGGCCTGTGTGTTTGTGGGTCCAGAGCTGTCGCTCTCATACTTCAGGACGACGGACACAATCTTGGCATGGTTGCGCACGCACTTCTGGACGATCGCGTTCAGGTCCGCGTTCAGGCTCAGAACCTTGGAGCCGGGGCCGCCGCTTTGTGCCCAAACCGCAATGGGGCTTGCCGCCTGCCCATCGCGCAGGCCGTCTGCCCAAACCGCGGTGGACACGTCGGTGAACTGGTCGTAGATCCGTACTTCAATGTTGGCAGCAGCTCCGGTGTCCACCGCGTTCAGTGTTAGCGTGGCGTTGCTGACCACGACCGATGCCAGATCGGTAGGGTCCATCTTCCCGGCCACATCGAACAGAAGCACCGGACGCCCTCTGATCGCGGTCGCCGCCCGCTGGATGTAAAGCGGGCTGGCTGTGTACGGGGTCGAGGGAGCACTCTCAAAAAGGGTGCAGTCCGACGTGACGCCCTGTGTGACTGAACCACTTGATGATGGCATCGCTTACCTCTCCATCCCAACCGCCTCGGCGATCGTGCGATCCTGATTGCGGATCCACACCCGCGACCCGCCCTTGTCGATCTCGCGATGATTGACGCCTGTGTCCCCGGTCATCGCATCGCCCTTGCCATTCCCCCACAGCAGCACGAGCCGGACTTTGCCGGATTTCTGTGCGGCCCGGAGGATGTTCGCAATGCCCGGGTTGTTGTCTTCAAGCGCCAGCCAGAGCGGGCCTGGTGATCGGCCGATCACATCTATCACCTCGGCCTCAGTCAGGCACCCGCCGGGCCCACCCACCCAGTAGGCCGAGTGGAAGTGACCCTCGCTGCAAGTCCCCGGCACCCAGTACGGTGTGGCCCGCCAGTACGGCGGGCGACCGAGATCCGGCGGAGGCCGCGCCGTGTGCGCGGTGTTGTAGTTCATCATCAAGGCGTGGTCGCGTTGTTCCCACTTCGCCGCGGCAAACGCCTGCGTCATCAAGTGGCAGACCGTCGCGAGGTGCGGCACGTTGGCCGCGGCTGGCTGGTCCTTGTGCTTGCCATCAGGATCGGCGAACTTCGAGAGTGTGAACGGGCCGGGGTTCTCCGCGTCAAGCACGACGTTGAGCCGATCGAGCCTGTGCTCGCTCAGGCCAGCCGCCTTCAGTCTCAGCCTGAGTGAAGCAATCAGGTCGTTGGTACGTTCGATCCCCGCGCGGTCAAACGATGCGGGCGGCTGCGCGTGGAAGGTCTGCCACTCGAAGGTATTGACTATATCGAGCACCGGCAATACTTTGAGCCGCGCAACCGCCTCGGCGTCGGTCGCGTCGCGGCCATCGACCGTGATGGCGATATACACCGCCGACCAGTCCCATGCGCCCGGCGGGTGCTGATAGCGGAACCCCGCGCGGGTGATCCCCCTCACCTTGCTCACGCTGGCGTCGGGCGTGTAGTTCCACGCCGCGACGATCATCGGCGGAGCAGGGATTGTGGTGGGAACAAGTGCCGCCCCCCCCGCGCCCCCCGCCACGCCGAGTGCACAGACGGTGAGCATCAAGAAAATACAGCTTGCAAATCGCATCATCACTCTCTCCCGTCGATTGCCTCTTCAACTGCATCAGCCAAGATTCTGAGTGGAGTAGAGACCACGCGGTCCTTTTCCTCAGTCGGCGGGCCGTTGTCGTATGAATCGACCAGCATCTCCATCGCGCGAAGCGGCGCGTTCACGATGTCGATCGGCAGTGCAATAAGTTTTCCAAGTCCGAACATGCTCAACTCCCTTGAAACCAATCACTCAGGAACGCGAACACGTCCGCCACCTCGCACCCGCTACGGCCATCGCAAGCCCCAGCGAGAGCATCGCCGGCGAACCACGCAGAGAGAAACGCGAAGATGTCCGCCGCATCCACCCCCAGGTCGCGGTTGAAGTCAGCCGCGGCGTAGGCCACAACCTCCAGGCTCAGCCGCACGTTGCCGCCATACACCGCGCCGTCGCGGAACAGCAGCCCGCCGCCGAGCCAATCGACGCGGACCTCGACCGCCGAGTTCCAAGGCAGGCATCCGTGCGCCGCGACGAACAGCCCCGCCGGGTCGGGCGCGCTGAACTGCGAGTAGCCGCCAAGCACCCAGCCCCAGTATTGCCAATCACCCGCGAAGTCGATGGTCTGAGTGACCGGCGTTCCGGCGGCGAAGTCATCCCATGAGATCTCGGGTGGAGCTCCCCCACCCTCGATCCCGCCCCATTGCCCGATCACGTTGCCAGCCTCCGCGGCGAACGCCTGGAGCGCCGTCAGAGTCCCGTCAGGAGCCCACACGGTTCGCACATGGAACCACGCCAGATCTCCCGACTGCATCGACCATCCGCCGGCCCAACACTGTGAAGGCCCGAACGACCAGTAGTGAAACAGCACCGGGTCTGTGCAATCGCCCCACTCGTGCACATCGCCCCAGCCATAGAGCCCGCTGAACGGATGGCCCGTCTGCTCATACACGCACGAGGGGTAGGCCGTCTGGGTGCGCGCAAGCCCGTGGCCCCAGCCCTCGCCGACGTTCTGGGCGAACGCGGGCGCGGCATAGCCCGTCGTCAGCATCAGGGCGGACCAGATCAACAACTGGCGGCGGCAGCTTGTCATGTCGTTCATTTCATTGCCCCAGAGCGGGCCTCATACATGCGGACGATCGCGCCCGCCCACGTAATCAAATCGGGCTCATCTCGAAAGACAGGGATTCCCATCGACTCGGCGAGATCGGTCTCGCGGTCAGCGCCGATCGACTCACCGGGCAACCGCAGCACTGCATCGCAACGAACCATCACCTCAAAGTCGTACGACATCCAATCCTCGTAGGGCAGGCCGCAGAGCCGATCGAGATACATGCTCAGATGCGGGCAGATCGGCGCGACGACGCCCGATGCCCACAGGCGATGCCAGCACACGCCCGCGATGCGCGTGTTCTCAACCGGGTCGGGGTTGGTGTACGGCCCGGCGATGTACACCAGCGGCCTCCGCTTCATGGCCGTTCCCTTACGAAGAAGTGCACCACTCGACGGTGCCGTTGATGAGCTTGGTGCTCGCGATGCTGTTGCGGCGGACCTCGATCTCGACGATGCACACGTCCGAGACGGGATCGAACACGAGGATCGCGGGGCTCTCGTCGGCCGCGGCGGGCATCATCACCCGCGTCCTGAGCGACGGCAGGCCGCGATCGGTTGAGACGACGATGGTGTCGGCATAGCGGTAGTTGGCATCGAACAGGCCGCCCGCGACGCCGGTCTTGGCGCCGAGCGTGAACGTGCCCGTGGCCAGCAGCACCGGGTTCCACTGGATGATCGGGGCAACACCCGGGGTGTTATGAGCGTCGATCTGGGGCTCCCAGAGCCACAGACGCCAATCGCCCGTTGCGTTGTCGGCGCCGTCTGACGCGATCTTGATCTTGCCGATACTGAACTGCGGAGTGCCAAGGACGAATCGCCCGTCGGCCACGCTGGTGGCCGGGCCAGCTCCGCAAAGCCGGATGCCGTCATGCACCTGGACGATGTCTGCCTTCGCGGCCACCGTGCCGAACGCGGTAGTCGTCGTCGTGCCCGTGGGCCACCAACGGCGGCAACCGGTTGAACGAGTACCAAGGGAGGAGGTTGGGATACGCTGTGCGGCGAGGGGGGGAGCCATCGGGCGACCTCCAAAGGGGTCGCGCCTCAAGCTGCTTCACCGGAACAATACCCCATGACGCCCACCGAAGCATCCTGGCAGTCCGCTTCACGCAGACTCTTATCAACACCGCTCTCGCAAGTCGTCGCGGATATCGGCCTGAGCTGCCCCGTGCCCTGGATCCGGAGAGCTTTCGCCGCGCCGGGAGCAAGGCCGTGCATCGCCAAGGGGCTCTACAGGCTCAGCCTCGATGGTCTTCCCTACCCGGGCCTGGCGTTGAGCGTCGGGCGCCGCGAGCCAGGGAAGGCCGACAAGGTCGCCTACGTGGTGTACACGGTGCTCCCCAACGGGCGTGTGGAGGTTCTTGGGAAGTCGAAGATCGACAAGGACCGGCTTATCGAGATGCCTGCGTAGTTGCGTCGAAAAGATGCTCAGACCGCCGCGGAAACAGCCTTGCGGGGCTTGGGCTTCACGCCAGTCTTCTTGCCGCGAGCGAGAGTCACCGACTTGATGGCGCCGGTGTTCTTGTTCTGCTTCATGTCGCGGCCAGGCACCGCCACGGGCTTGTTCGAGCGCGCGGGCGGCGCATCCTCATCGTGATCGGGCTCATCGTCGTCGTCGCTGGCAACAGCCTTCGCCTGGGCCGCGGGAATCTCGGGCAACTGCGACTGGATGTACAGCAGTCGCTCGATCTCCTCCTGCGGCATCCCCTTCTTGCGGGCCTCGCCGAGCATGTCGGCGATCTGCCGATGCGCAGACGCCACGTTGCGATCGATCAGCTTCTCACCCTTGCTCGAGATCATGAACTGGCGAGGGATCACGTTCCCACCCTGGTCGGTCGCCTCGATGAGCAGGGCCTGCTCGATCAGATAGGCGTGCGGCTCGGCCGCGGGGGAGCGAACGCCACGCGGTCCCATGGACTTCTCCAGCTTGTGCAGGGTCATCGCGCCAAGGTCTTGGTGCAGCAGCAGCACGAGCAGCTCGGTGGGCTTGAGGGAACGGGACGTCGATGCGTTCATGGCAGGGTCCTCAGAGTGGTTTGGGTGGAAGTGATCCGCTTTCGTGGAGGCTCAATGCTACCACCAGGCGGCGGCGGCTGTGAGTCAGGGATGATGTGCCGATGGCCGATCGTGCTCGGGAGCAGGTGGGGCGGGAAGGGATTGAAGCCGAGCACCTTCTCCAGGATGAGGCCCATTCGCACGGGGCAGTTGTGCTTGCGGGCCAGGTGTAGGTCGATCGAATCGACCCACTGCCGCGTCTTCGGGCAATACCACTGCCCGAGCGGGTCGTAGGCAGGGAGGCAGTGCGATGGGAGCTTGGCCCCGGGCGTGTTGGTGGCCAGCGCGTAAATCTCATCGAGGGCGGCGAGGAAGTTGCTCATAGGCGCAATCTCCACCTTGCAAATCGCTCCGCACGGTTCCCCGCCCGGTGCATTCGCCTCACTCAGTCCCACAGCCCACCCTCCGTCTTCACACAGTGCGGGCTGAGCCACAGCCGTTCCCGCTTGGCGTTGACGCGCCCCGTCGCCTCTTCGTCTGTGCTGAGGTTCGCGTATCCACCATGTGCCTTCCATTCAACCGTCCGCCAGCCCGGCGGGAAGGCCGCGTGCTCGCCCTCGTACCCGGCCATGACGATCCGCATGAGCGGGCTTGCCCCCTGCTCGATCGCCCATTCCTTGACCGCGTGCGATACGGACCCGCAGTCGATCGCGTACAGGTCCTTGTCACGGCCCGCCGAGTCGGCGTAGGGCGGGTCCAGGAACACCCCAGTCGTGCCGCGACATACCGTCGTGACCGTCCCGCATACCCGCGACCAATCACCGCAGCAGACCCGCACGCGGGCGAGACGGTCGGCAAACTCCCCAAGGTAGGCCCGTAGGTTCTCTCGCCGATCTTGCCGTGCGCCCTTACTCATGTCTCGCGGGATTTGACGGTTGACGCCCTGGCCCGCGTTGCGCAGTTGGGGGAGTTGGCGGCTCACGCCCCTGCCCGCGTCGCCCAGGTGGGGGATGGCGCGACTCACGCCAGTTCCGTCACCATCGCCCTTCACCATCACGCCATCGACAGAGTGCCAAGGCCCCTGCCCGCTGCACCATCCCGAGCCGATCCAGCAGCACGCACCCCAGCACCACCACCCCGCGGCCTTGGCATCGAAGAAGTCGGGGTCACCCATGAGCCGCTCGGTGATCCGCTCACGCTGGCCGTTCAGCCAAAGGTGCCTTGCGTGCAGGTCCGCTTCATTCACGGGGTTGTCGGCGTGTTCCGTCACTGCGTCTGGGTCGCGGAGCAACGCCCGCCAGAAGTTCGCCACGAACCCGTCGGCGTCGTTGATCGTCTCGGTTTTGCCAGCCCCGCCGGGACGAAGAAACAGCACCGCCCCGCTCCCGAAGAACGGCTCGACGTAGTTTGTCACGTCGCCCATCGCGGCCCACACCTTGTCGGCCACCGCGGACTTCCCGCCAAACCACGGGAACGGCGGCTTGTATTCGTTGCTCACGCCGCCTCCGTTGCCGCGATGATGAAGTCCTTGGCGCGGTTGACCTTGCCCATCAGGTCGTTCGAGCCTCCAACGTCGGGGTGAGCCCTCTTCGCGGCGTCCCGGAACACCGTTTCGACGTTCATCGCCAATCTCCTCATCTTGAAATAACCGTGATTAGTTCCCTGACTTGCACGCACTATGTAACCCCCGTGGGCTCAGGTCAAGGCCGATGGCGATTGTCACAAATAATCGCTTAAGACCCTTGACAACGTTACCGATTGTGGTAATCTGCATGAGTCAGGGGGCGGAAAGCGGGAACCCGGCCAGGCCGGGGAGCACCAGAACGCGGGCCAAGCCCGCAGGAGCCGAACGATGAGCATCACCCTCACACACTGGTCCAAAAACGGCCTCGACCGCTTCTACGTCAACGGCCTCGGCAACGTCGCGGGCAAGATGTGGCTCGAAGCCGACCGCGACGGCAAAATCTCGATTCGATCGTGCCGCGAAATGAAGATCTCGCACGGATCCGTACTCCCGCTTTGGGAGGGCGATGTCATCAACGCCCTTGAGGCCCGCGGCCTCAACGCGATCCGCTCCACCTTCGCCGAACTGGTCTTTGCGTACGAGGCCGCCACTCAGAAGGCGGTGGCATAATGAGCAGGCAGATAAAGACCGTGCACCTTCTCGCTTGGGGCCGCACCCCCGCCCAGGGGTACGACCGTTACACTGCCGACGCAGTGGTCAGGCTCACCGTCAGAACCACGAACGCCGCGGCCTCCGCGCGGCTGCTTGATCGCAATGGCGAAGATGCGATTGCCGAGCTTGAAGTGGTGGAGCGAGTTGGAAGCGCGACAATCGCTCGCGGTTTCGGAGTACGCGTCAACTACACCCCAGCGATTCCGCCCGGCCGCGCCAGCGCCAGGGTCTCCCGAAAGTTTTATGGATAACCCACGCCTCGTCGCCCTCTGGATCCCCCGGGCCGATGAGCACGACCTGGCCGCCTCGCTCAGCATGGCCGATCCAGATCCCGCCCTGCACCGCGAGCTTGCGGAGGCGGGGCAGCGGCAGACCGCGGCCGATCTTCCCGGCGTCCCCTGCCGAATCTACCGCTGGCACGTCTGGCGCGTCGTTCGCGCCATCCATCGCGCCGGGCTCACCAACTCACCAGCGGGCCGAGCCGCCGCGTACGGCCTGCTCGCCGGAGGCGACGATGGAGACTGAGATTCGTGACGCGATTCGCGCCCGCATCGAGACACTCGGCATCTCGCAGGCCGAGGCAGCGCGGCGGGCCGGCACTACCCCCGCAAAGGTCAGCGACTATCTGGCCGGAAAAACCGACCCGCCGATCAGCAGCGTCTCGCGGCTGGCCGATGGCCTCGGAATTACGCTCACCATTCGCCGCAAGACCTTGCCCATCAGGTCGTTGGGGCCTCCAACGTCGGGGTGAGCCCTCTACCGCCCGTGCTTGGCATAGGCCTTGGCCGCCCTCACCCCATGGGGCTGGCCCACGCGGATGCTGCCATCATCCAGCCGACTCAGCAGTTCCCACTCGATCAGCTCATCCCGCCCGCGCTCGCTCCACCCCTTGGAGCGCATCATCTCGGCCAGGGCATCACCCCGCACAGCGTGCGCCGTGTTCGCGAGCCAGAGCAGGATCGGGATGTGCCGCTCTTCCAAGGTCTTATGCCTCGGGATGTTGGGCTCGCGGCTGTCCCGTGCGATCTCCACCGCCGGCCGCGGCTGGGGCTTCTTCTCCCGGATTACCTTCGCGACCTCTTCCCTGTGCACCAGGATCGTGCTCGGGAAGTCGAATGCCAGGCGGACGCGATCACCCTTGATCTGCGACACCTTCACCCGTCCCAGGGGGTTCTCCGGGTCACCGATCACCACAACCTCGTTCCGAAACCGTGTCAACACCAGCATCCTGCTACTCCTTGTGCCTCAGCACGGGTATCCCGCCGCCTTCAATGCCGCGTGCAGCTCATCCACGCTGCGCACGACGATGTACTTCGCCCCCGCCTCCTCCACCTGCTTCTGAAACTCGATCTGATCGGAGCTCTGCTTGCTCCCGTTGTGCCCACCCTGGGGCCCGAGCTTGCGTTTGAGTTCTACGTACCACGCCCATGCGACCTTGCGGACCTGGCCGTCCTTGCCCTGGAGCCGGATCGGGAAGAGCAGCTCGATGTCGGAACCGCCTGGCTTGCCCATGAAGATCGGGCGCACCCTGCCGCCCTTGCCCACCATCGGGGCCGCGCCGTTGTTCGTGCGCCAGTGCGTGATACGGAGCACCTTGAGCAGGCTCAGGCACCCGCTCTGCACATCGCCCTCGCGGAGTCGGAAGTGGGTCATGCGGCCTCGGTGTTGACGTGCTTTGGTGTTTCGCTCATAGTGTTGTTTCCCAGAGTGAATCGGGCTTGGTCTGCGCAACGCATATCGTGTCGTTGTGCGCGCCGCCATGCTGCACCAGCAAAATCTCGCTTGTGGGCCATGCCTTGCCGAAGCCGGAACTTTGCCATCCAAACGACAGCGACACCCCGCCCGCCACAAGAATCTCCGCCAGCGCGCGCCGTACACGCCCATACATCACGGCGCTCTGGGTGTCGGCCATCGTGACCGTTCGCCCTATCTGCTTGTAACACTCGGATATCTGCCTTGGTGAATAGGGCGGATCGAACAGAACGGCGTCGGCTCGCACCCCGCGAGCGATCAAGCCTCGCACGAACTCCTCCGCGTCCTGTCCGCCCTTGGCAAGGTCGTTGCGGTGCGTTCCGATGTCGGACTCTCCACAGAACGGGTCAACGACAATCAACTTACCCAAAAGGTGACGGTGAACAAACTCTTTGATCGGCGGGATTGTGAACGTCCACCGCGACGGCATCGCCCACTTCACCGAGAACTTTGTGCCAACACTCGCCCGTGTTTCGATCATGGGTTCCTCTTGAATGGTCAGTTGCCTTCCGCCCCGCCCCAGACAGTTCTCTGTTCCTCCGCCGCTTCCGGGTCGGTACTCGCCGCTCATATTGCCCCCCGGCCTGGCAACCTATTCAGCGGCGCCAGCAGCCCATCCATGTGCAGCTCTGGCATCTCCCACCTCCACGGCTTCAGGACGTTCTCTCCCAGCGGCGCGTACATCACCGCCCCGAGCGTCGCCAGCTTCCGGCAGTTCCGCACGTTGAACCATGCTTCGCCGATCTGCACGTCTTTACTCTCCTCGCTGGCCGAGTACATGCCGCACCGCCGGCAGATTTGCGGAGGGCCGTCAAAGTCGAGAAGATCGTGGTACGACGGCGGCCAATCCTCGTTGCGCTTGCCGTTTGTTACTTCGCACCGATCACACTTGGAGACAACCGGCTTGGGAAGCTGGTGGAACAGCGTCGATGTGGTTGCATACAGGACCGGATCGAATGGCAACTCGCCGCATGGGGGCGAGTTCTTCACCTCGCCCACCCACGGCGCGGCCCAGGCCGGAACGCGCGCACAGATAGGGCCGTTGCTCGCGTACACATGGCCCAAATACAGGAACGGACGCCGGAATTGATGCAGACCATTTGCGCCGCAACACATCGACAGCGCGATGTGGACGGCCTCGGTATTGACGTGCTTTGGTGCTTTGCTCATGGGGTTACCTCCGGCGGTATCTCGATGTAGTCGTTCGACAGCTTCCGTAGCTTCTCGGCTGTTGCCCCGGACCGCTCAGGCTTGCGACCGTCGCGATATTCAAACATCATCACACCATCCCGCATGGCGAAGTCGCCGTAGTAGGTGTCAGGTAGGAAAAACACCCACACCGTTCCGTCGGGGGGCTTGACCGATCGACCGGTCTTGGTGTGTGTCAGCTCCCGAAGTCGCCGCACAAGGTCTTTGTGCTTCACGCTCTCTCCTTCACTCTGTACCTGAACAGCCCGCTCGCCATCTTCTCGCTCGCCACGATCAGCCCGCACTTGTTCCGAAGGTCCCTCAGCCGCGCGGACACCGCCGTCTCCGTGCCCCCCGCGTATTCCCTGATCTCCGCCAGCGTCCGCCACTTCCCATCACTCATCAGCCGCTTGACGCGATCGAGTTGCGTCTCGCGATGCGTCCGCGGCCGATGCGCGGGCCGCTTCTCCGCCACGCACTCCCAGAGCGTCCCTGCCTCGGGGTGGGTCATGTCTACTTCCCTCCATGCTGCTCGATGAAGTCCTTGGCCCGGTTCACCTTGCTCATCAGGTCGTTGGAGCCGCCAACGTCGGGGTGCGCCTTCTTCGCGGCGCGCCGATACACCTCGTCCAGCATCGGGCCGCTCGCCACGCCAGGGACGACGTTCCGGGTGTCCGCGTGCGGGCCCCATGCCACGGTGCAGAGGAACTTCGCGGCCTCCTCCACGCTCGACCATTCCGCCGCGGCGATGCCCCCACCGGGCGGGAGCGCCGACCAGCCGCGGTACTGCTCGCCCGCCTGGGCACACCCATACCGCTCGACGGCGCGCAGGGCCTTGAGCGTGAGCGCGATCATGTATACGTTCTGCTCCGTCTCCACCCACCCGCCAAAGAAGAACGACATCGGCACGCCGTTCTTGGTGAAGCTGATCCGCACATGGCCGTGCTCGCGGGTGGCGTTTGCGATCGGCCATCCGTCGTTGCGGAGCCGGTTCTCGGGGTAGCCCGCCTCCACGATCACGCTCTTGGCGTCGATCCGCCCGAGCTCGTATTTCAGCGCGGCAAACGCCCTCGACCAGGTGGCCTTGATGCCCTTCGAGTCCTTGTGCACCGGCCGCCACTTCGCCTGCTTGGGCATGTATCGAAACTGCACGTCGTTCATCGCATCGCTCCATACCTGTTCGCTGCATACATCACGTCCCGCGCCGCCTTGTCGTCTCGCTCCGTCGGCGCGAGCGGCTTCCACTCCACCGCCTCGAACACCTGCTGCTCCGTCGCCTGGGGGATGCGATGGCCGTCCTTGTTGACCAGGTAGCCATCGATCGAGCCCTTGCCCGACTCGCCGATGCCCTTCCTGCGCTTCAACAGCGTCAGCATGGCCTTGCCGAAGTCGGCGCAGCCGGTGGCGCGAAGCTCCGTCCATCCGCGGTTCCCGTCGTCGCCGGGCTCGAAGCGGTGAATCTCCACCTGGAAGGGCTGGCCGGCGATCTGCACCGAGAGCCGGGCGAGCTTCCAATCCGCCTCTCGACCACCGAGCTTGAGCACGCCGAGCACCCTCTCGGGCCTGGGCAGCTTCTCGACCACTCGCTTCTCCCGGACCTTCACGGGCTCGAAGTGCTTGGCCACCCACTCTGCAACCGGGTCTGGCCCCATCGCGTACTCGCGGCACGGGGCGAGGAACTCAAGATCACCCACCATCGGGCATCCCCGGCGCACCGATCCCACCGTCCACAGCAGGACCCGCCCATCGGGTCGCTCAGTCGCGGGCGGGTTCAGCACCGCGCCGGTTGCGTTGGCGAGGTGCTGCGCGAGCTTCTGCGCGCGGTCGATGTCGATGCTCATGCCGGTGCTCATTCCGCACCGCCTTTCGCGGAGAGGGCGGCGAAGTATTTGGCGTCGGCTTTCTGATAAGCGGCGTCGATGATGGCGTCGGCCTTGGCATTGGCGTCGGCGCGGACGCCCTCAGCTTTGGCTTTGGCAGCTTCGTAGACGGTGAGAGCCTTGGCGTTGGCGGCTTCATAGTCGGCGTCGGCCTTGTCCTTGGCAGCTTCACGGACTGCCAACGGCGTGGTCTTTGCGCTGGTCATTCCGCACCGCCCTTCGCGTCGGCGAGGGCGGCCAGTACCGCCGCGCTCGTGCCCGCCAGGACCGCGTCCACCGCGCTCAGGGCCCTGGCCGCCTGTGCACGAAGCTGACGCACGCGATCCACGGCCGCGGTGTGTGCCTGCTTGGCCGACTCCAGGTTCTCCATCTGCTCATCGACCAGGTCCTCGGCCGCGCGAACCTCGGCGATCGCCGCGTCGAGCGAGGGCCCGAGCGTGGCGTATCCCGCGAAGGGCGACTCCTGGGGCGGAGGCGATGCAGGCGGGGCGATCACCTTGGGGGCGATCTTCGGCAACGGCGCGTACTCCGCCGCCGCGGGCTTCATAAGCGAGCGAGGGTTGTGGCTCGTCCAGTCGAGCACGTTCTCCCACTCGACCCGCTCGTCCTGGTTGTGCCCATCTGGCCGCACGACAGCGTGCTTGGGCTCTGCGCCCTTGAGCGTGCCCGGGACCCCGTGCCCGTTCTGGCGGCCGTAGAGCTTCACGCGCCGACCGATGTTCATCTTGCCGATCTCAAACGTGAGTGCCTGTCCCATGTGAGTGCCTCCCGCGCGTCCCTCCCAAGAACCGCGCCCATCAGACTCCCGGCGCGCCACGGCGGAAGTCGTCAGGGCGGTGTTCTCAGGCCGCGTTGGTGAACGTGTAGTTGTCAAGGACCTTGCGCACCTCGAACGCGCCCGATTCGTCGGGCTTGATCACGATCGATCCCGCGCGGTCGTTCCTGTTGGTGACGATGCCCGTCACCTTCTGGGGCAGGCCGGTGTACTCAGCCTTGGCCGTGAGCGTGATGCGCTGGCCCTCGCCAGGGAGCTCGGCGATGTCCGGGGCGGCATCAGTAGGCCCCAGGTCGGCCTCGTGGATCTTCAACTGCCCCGGAAGATCGTCGTCGTCGTCGCTATCGACCTTCTCGATGAAGAGGCCGGCGTCGCGATCCTGCGGCTTGAACAGACCCTCGCCGACCATCGCCAGCGTCATCGCCAGCACCTTCTCGACCGCCGCCGCCTCCGTCGCGATGCAGATCTTGATGGCCTCCTTCGTGCTCATAATCTTGCCGGAGCACTTGTCGTACTCCCGGCCCTTGGGGGTCTGGACGAGCTCCTTGGTGGCAATCTTGAGCTGCTCGTTCAGCATCACAACGCGGCTGGCCATCTGGTTGCGGAGAACAGCCGCATCGACCATCGACTGGAGCTTCGCAATGGGCGGCGGGACCTTGAGCCTCTTTGCCGCCGCGCCAAGACCACCCTCCTGGGTGCCCTCTGCGCGCTTGGACTTCCCCTCGCCGCCCGCCTTCTTCTTCGCCTTGAACGCACCGGGCGCCTTCTTCTTCGCAACCTTCGACTTCTTGGCCATCGCGATCTCGCTTTCTCCCGCCCCGCCTGTTGATGTCCGTCACTCGTCATCCGCGGCGCACTTCTCCCGCGGGTTCTCGATCGCATCAAGCACCGATCGCGCCGCCTGCCGGAGCGGCTCGCTCACCCAATCCTGATCGCTCAGCCACGCGAGGTAGTCGCGGCCCTCCTCGGACATCGCGATCGAACCGAGCAGTTGCCCACGGTGCTTTCCAAACGGCATCCGCCAACATCGAGCCTTCACGACGATCATCCGTGAGCCCCTTCTTAACTATTAAAAGAGAGCGCGCTTTGGAGAAGTAGTAGTACTAAGCACCTGTCAACTGTGGATAACCTCTATAACCCATTGTCATATCACGTACTTACAAGAACAACAAACTGTCACTTGCGTGTCGGTTGCGCTCGGCTCGCGATCACTTACGAGTCGCTTCCATCACAACCGACATGCGGCACGGGTGAAACGGGGGTGTTTCGCCGCTCACTAACAACAGGCTGCGCCAAGTTCTCCACACGGTCTGTGCATAACTCTGTCGGTTGTGACGTAACTCCAGTAGTTTGCTGGGGTGTTACGTGCGATGCGCGGCGATGCTGTTCGAGCGCCGCCGGGCTCTGAAAGAAGCGGCCGGGACACTGGGGGCACGCGAGCATGCTCCCCCGCTTCTGCTTCCCCGGATTGTGCTTGTGCCGCTTGATGCGGCCGCCGCCGCTGCACCCTTCGCACTTGCGAGGGTGGCCAGGGGCATCCTCGTCCTCGATGTAACCGCCGCACTCCTCGCACAGCACACCCTCGATCATCATGTCTGCGATGTCACCCACTTGTGGGCTCTCCTTATGCTGCATCAACAATGGTCAAATCTGCGTCGTTGCTCACAACCTCCACGAACGCCTGGGCGTCGTGGGCTTCCACCAGCTCGGTCAGCGCCGCCATGCCCTCATCGTCAAGCAGCGAGCCCTGCCGAATCAGGATGCAGCGGAGCCCCGGGCGATCCGCCAGGGCGACGGCAACACCCACCCGGAGCTTCTGGGCCGTGCTGGCCTGCGCGAAGGGCACACCGCCAAGCGTGATCCCCTCCTCGGTGAACGCCATGCCCTTGACCGGGAGTTCAGTCTCCGCGATCAGGGCGGTCTTCCGCTCCTCGATGGTGGCGAGCGTGACCGTCAGCTCGTCGTATTGATCGGCGAGGGCCTTGAGATCGGCCTCGGCGGTCTTCCTCGCCATCTTCTCGCGGACACGGGTGTTGAGGGCTTCGATGTTGCGGAGCTGCTCCTGGAGGGAGCCAACCTGCTCGGGAGTGGGGGCGAGCCCCTCTGCATCCTCGATCTTGCAACGGATCGCTCGCTCCGACTCAATCAACCTGTCTCGCCGAGCCTCGGCCTCGCGAAGCCTGCGCGTCAGGTCCGTGATCTCTTGTTGGCACGTCCGCAACTGCGCCAGCACGCCGTCTGCGCTGTTGAGCGACGCCCTGATCTGCTCTGCCGATTGCAGTCGCTGCCGACCCTCGGCCAGGCGGATACCCAAGTCTCCCGCCGACTGCACTTCGTCGGGAACGTCGTCGCCAATCAGTGCGAGCGGGACCTTTGCCTTTGCCGCTTCCCGCTGCCGACCGATCACCGTCCGCTCGTCGTAGAGCTCCTTCCGCTTGGCCTCTACCGGGGCCAGGTCGAGCCCCACCGCCCGCATCAGCGATGCGGCCTGCTCCTTGGGGTTGAGCGTCTCGGCGAAGGCGAGGGGGTCAAACGCCAGCCCGCCCGGCCCGATGAGCCTGTCGAGGAACCGCTGCGCCCCGCCGGCAACGGGCTCGCCGTCCTTCCCGGTGACGGTGAGGTAGTTGTTCCCGCTCTCGTTCATCTTGAGCGTGGCGATGTAGTCGCCAAAGGCGATCGAGACTTCCCCCTTCTTCGCCCCCGAGCGGAGCGGCTTGGCGGGGCGATGTTTCTCGCCGCCGAGAACCGCCTCGATCGCGCCGATGAACGAAGACTTGCCGGTGGCGTTCTTGCCGCGGACCTGCGTGACCGCGCCGCGGGGGGTGACGGCCGCCCCCTCGATGCGCTGGAAGTTAGCGATGGTGATCTGGTGGATGCGTGTGTTCATGCCGCCCGTCCTTTCCGCGCCTTCGCGAATACGTCGTCGAGTCCGTCGTTCTTCTTTGTCGCCGATGTCGCAGATGCCGCCGCGGCCTTCTTCGCCTCGCGCCTTGCGGTCTCTGCCTCCATGCCCCGAGCCGCTTCCTCTGCAAACTTGTCGTCGGCCTTCAAGGGAGCGGGCGCGGTGGGCGTGCCGATCTTGATCCACTTGTCGTAAGCCCCATCGCGGAGGAACCCGAGCACCGCCGCGTACCACTTCTGGGGCGCATCGATCGCTCGCACCCGGTTGTGCTCTGCCTGGATGTCGATCGCCTCATCGATCGCGTCTTCGGGGATGCCGCGCTTCGCCGCCTCGGCGTGCATGACCTTGATCCATGCTTCAAACGGCGTCTCCGTGCAATCGGTGGGGTCCTCAGTCAGAAACGGCGGGGGCTCATCGATCACTTCCCGGGTGGGCGCGGGGTCGCCGCGGAGCCGGGCCTCGGCCGCCGCCGCCTTCGCCGTTTGGGTGGGCCCATCTGCAACCGTCGCGTAGCCATCCTCGATGTCCTGGGTGAAGAACGCCGATGCGTTCGCGCCGATGAGCGTGGCCGCGACCAGGGCTCGCTTCTGTGCCATCTTGAGGATGGTGTTGGCGATGTCCGCACCCTCGCCCTTGGCGGCGGCGTGCTTGTATTTCTTCTCTCCGCTGTTGCAGGAGCCCCAGCCAGAGGCGACGAGCTCGCCCTCGCGATTCCGCAGCGTGCACTTGAAGACGTAGGCGAACTGCCCCTTGCTCCAGTCCTCCAAGCACCCCGCTTCGCGGGTGAAGTCGGGCCGGAGCCCGAAGAACGAGCACAGCATCTCCGCGCCCGCCTTGAACAGTGTGCGCTTCTGTGTTCCCGGGATCGTGCCGAAGTGCTCGCCCGGTCGCATGACCGAGTGAACAAACCGCTTCATCTCGTTGAATCGCTCAACACCCTCTTCCACCGTCATCGCGGGCATTAGCTCCCCGCGAGGTCGGACGGCCAGCCTGTTCTCATGTTCGATCGTGCTCATCGCAGACTCCTTTGCTTGCATCCCGCCCCGGGCCGTCTTGGCCTCAATCCCCGTGAATCGGCCGTCGCGCCATGGAGCTTGACCCAGGGCGCAACAGCCAGGCTCACGCGGCCTGGATGAACGGATCTAGTCGATCCCCTCGTTGGCGTACTTGTCGATCTCGAACTTGGGCAGCCCGAGCACTTCCATGCCGTTCGGGTAGCCCACCCACTCGTTGTGCCCTAGCGCCCGCGCCAGCCGCGACATGCCGGTGAGGACCTTGTCGCGGCCGATCTCCAGTGTCTTGTCATCAAGGAAGGTGCCGCGCACCTTGTAGGGCACGGTGTTCTGAATCCAGCCGAATCCGAACATCTCGCGAGGAGCCCCCAGGATCTTGCAGCCCCACAGGTAGTGCGCGCCCTGCATGTCATAAGCACGATCGAGGATCGCACTCTGGATCGCGCGGTCCTTGATGCTCCGGGCGGTCTTGAGGTCGATGAGGATGTCGTCGCTCAGCAGATCGACGCGGCCCTTGCAAGGGATGCCCGTGTTGGGGCACGTCCAGATCAACGTGACTTCCCGCTGCCCAATGTTGCGGCGGAGGCCTACGCCGATCGGATCGTGCGAGAGCATGTTCGAGGCGGCGGCCTCGATCGCGGTGCGGTCGCCCTTCCCGAGCACGAGCTTGCCGGGATTGTCGGCCATGAAGTCGGCGTACGCCTTGGTTTCGGCACCGTAGGGCTTCTCGGTCTTGGGGTTGATCGGCCCGTCGATGCACTCCTTGGCGAATCGCTCAGGCTCCAGCAGCCGCGCGTGCAGGTTGGTGCCAAACGTCGTCGCGTCGGTGTCGTCAAACCCAAGATCGCCATTCATGTAGGCCCGCATGTCCATGGGCGTGTCGAGCTTGAGCATCGACTGGCTCGCCGCGGCGATGCGGTGGTACTGCGCTTCGGGGATATTCAGGTGGAAGCCGTCCTTGGGCGGCAACGCCTGCAACTGAGGGCACAGCAGGCAGTTTCGAGAGAGCTTGGCCTTCTCGGTGATCGGTGCGTACGTAGTCATGAGACTCTCCTTGGTGTGTGCGTGCGCGACGCATCCGCCGCCGCCTGTCAGAGTGGTCGTGGACAGGCCGGCGGGGGAATCGCGTCGTTGTTGGATCAGCGCGAGTTGAAGGGGGCGGGGG
>Ga0163154_10004812_pt1 | contig 17542 bp, 6 predicted proteins | sample OliLakLV19MP9P1_FD_148649 | JGI IMG/M metagenome (GOLD analysis project Ga0163154, IMG submission 148649) | Freshwater microbial mat bacterial communities from Lake Vanda, McMurdo Dry Valleys, Antarctica - Oligotrophic Lake LV.19.MP9.P1 | ecosystem: Environmental > Aquatic > Freshwater > Lake >...
GGCACCTGCCGCAGGTGCAGATGCTGAAATCTGCGGACTGACGATCCAGTTAAATGGCAATGCCGGTACCGGCGCCTGGTCGGTCAGCAATGCCCCCGCAGGCGGGACGATTACTTTCAATGCTATTCAAAGCAACACAAGCGCTATAGCTGCTTCAGGATATGGCGCTTACACGCTCGTTTGGACCCTCAATAACAACGGCTGTACTGCTACGGATCAGGTGGTTGTGACATTCAATGCCTCGCCGGTGGCCGGTACGGTAACGCATACCTGCGATGCCGCCAATGAAAATTACACCGTTACCATTCCGATCAGTGGCGGCGAAGCCCCATATTCTGTCAATGGAACGGCTATTGTCGGAAGCAGCTTTGTTTCTGCCCCGATCCCAAGCGGTCAAAGCTATACTTTCACCATTACGGATGCGAATGGCTGTCAGGCGCCAGTCCTAACTGGAGGTTTCAATTGCGATTGTACCAGCGAAGCAGGACAGATGAACCTTACGCCACTTGCGGCCTGCGAAGGAGCAAGTATTACGGCAATGCATCAGGGCGGTCAAACCCTGGATGGCAATGACGTGTCTGCGTATGTATTGCATACGAATGCTGGCGCTTCGCTTGGTACCGTTATCGCACAGAACGCAACCGGGACTTTTAGTTTCCAAGCAGGAATGACGTATGGAACAACTTATTATGTTTCTTTTGTGGTCGGCAACAACCTGAACGGTTTCCCTGATCCTGCTGATTTCTGTTTATCCGTATCTCAGGGACAACCGGTTGTTTTTCACCAAACTCCGGCACCTACCGCAGGTGCAGATGCTGAAATCTGTGGGCTGACGATCCAGTTAAATGGCAATGCCGGTACCGGCGCCTGGTCGGTCAGCAATGCCCCCGCAGGCGGAACGATTACGTTCAATGCTATTCAAAGCAACACAAGCGCTATAACTGCTTCAGGATATGGCGCTTACACGCTCGTTTGGACCCTCAATAACAACGGCTGTACTGCTACGGATCAGGTGATAGTTACGCTCAATTCTTCTCCGGTGGCTGGTTCTATAACGCATACCTGCGATCCCGCCAACGAAAATTACACCGTTACCATACCCATCAGCGGAGGAGAAGCGCCCTATTCTGTAAACGGGACGGCTATTGTCGGAAGCAGCTTTGTTTCTGCCCCTATTCCGAGTGGTCAAAACTATACGTTCACTATTTCGGATGCGAATGGTTGCCTGGCGCCTGTAATCAACGGAAGTTTCAATTGTGACTGTACCAGCGATGCGGGACAAATGAGCCTGACACCGCTTGCTGCCTGCGAAGGAGTAAGTATTACGGCAGTGCATCTGGGTGGTCAAGCCCTGGATGGCAATGACGTGTCTGCGTACGTATTGCATACGAACGCCGGGACTTCGCTTGGTACCGTTATCGCACAGAATGCAACCGGGACTTTTAGTTTCCAGGCAGGAATGACGTATGGAACAACCTATTATGTTTCTTTTGTCGTAGGCAACAACCTGAACGGTTTCCCCGATCCGGCAGACCAATGTTTATCTGTAGCACAAGGCCAGCCTGTTGTTTTTCATCAAAATCCTGTGCCTGCCGCAGGTACAGATGCTGAAATCTGCGGACTGACGATCCAGTTAAATAGCAATACAGGTAACGGAACCTGGTCGGTCGGCACTGCGCCCGCAGGCGGAACGATTACGTTCGCTGATATTCAAAGCAACACGAGCGAAATAACTGCTTCAGATTATGGAGATTACACCCTGGTATGGACACTCGATAACAACGGTTGTACTGTCACGGATCAGGTGGTTGTGACATTCAATGCCTCGCCGGTGGCCGGTACAGTTACACATACCTGCGATGCAGCAAATGAAAATTATACCGTTACAGTGCCCATCAGCGGCGGCGGGGAGCCCTATTCGGTAAATGGAACGGCTATTGTTGGCAGCAGTTTCGTTTCGGCCCCGATCCCGAACGGTCAAAATTATACGTTGAGCATTTCGAACGCGAATGGTTGCCAGGCACCTGTAATCAACGGAAGTTTCAACTGCGATTGTACCAGCGATGCAGGACAAATGAGCCTGACACCGATTGCTGCCTGCGAAGGAGTAAGTATTACATCAGTGCATCTGGGTGGTCAAGTCCTGGATGGCAATGACGTGTCTGCATACGTATTGCATACGAATGCCGGCGCTTCGCTGGGTACCGTTATCGCACAGAATGCAACCGGAATTTTTAGTTTCCAGGCAGGAATGACGTATGGAACGACGTATTACGTTTCTTTCGTAGTCGGCAATAACCTGAACGGATTCCCCAATCCGGCAGCCCCATGTTTGTCTGTGTCCCAGGGACAACCTGTTGTTTTTTACCAAAATCCGATAGCAAACGCTGGTGTCGATAACGCCGTTTGCGGTACTATTATGACCCTTGCCGGAGGCGGCACGGGAAATGGACAATGGACCCTCAACGGAAATCCACCGGGGGGCAGCCTGGTAATTGATGCTCCGCAGAATCCTTTAACAAGTGTAACGGCTTCATTACCAGGCCAGTACACCTTAGTTTGGACACTCGAACAGAATGCCTGTACCAGTACGGATGAAGTGGTACTTACGTTTAATGATAATCCTATTTTGTCCGATCTGGTGCGCACCTGCGACCCGGCTAATGAAAACTATTCCGTCAGAATTACCATTGCCGGCGGTACCCCACCCTACCTGGTAAATAATACCGCCATTGCAGACTCCGTGTTTATATCTGTACCTATTACCAATAGCGCTACCTATCAATATACGATTACGGATGTCAATAACTGTACGATGCCTGTTATCAACGGTTCGTTCAGTTGCGATTGTGCAACCGATGCCGGCAGCATGTCGGCTACCACGCTTACAGCCTGCGACGGAACAACGGTAACTGCCGAAGCGAACAATGATGCCAACTTAGATGGTAATGACGTAACGTCATTTGTGCTGCACAATGGCTCGGGGCAGTCGCTGGGTATTATCTATGCACAAAATACCACCGGAGTGTTCGGCATACAGGCAGGTATGAATTTTGGAGTTACTTATTACATCTCCAGGATAGTGGGAAATCCGCTCAACGGTTTCCCAAATCCACAGGATCCGTGTTTTTCAGTAGCACCCGGCCAGCCGGTCATCTTCCTGGAAATCCCGACGCCCGATGCCGGGGTAGATTCGGAAATATGTGGACAAAGTTTTGATTTACAAGCAGTCACAAGCGGCTTTGGCGGCACCTGGACACAAACGAACGGTACGGGTACCGCTACCTTTACAGCCTTGGGAGATGCAAATAGCAGCGTAACTATCCCGGATTTCGGCGTTTATTCCTTCCAGTGGGAAGAAGTAAACGGCATTTGTACGGCCTCAGACGAAGTGCAAATTACGTTCAACGAGTCGCCTGCAGTGAACGGGCTGATTGAAGCCTGTAATGGCACGAACACGCAGTACACCGTGACGTTCACTGTTGCGGGAGGCACAGCGCCTTACAGCGCAACTGGAATAGCAGGCACGTTCAGCGGAAGCGATTTCACTTCGAACTTATTACCCAATAATTCGGCTTATTCATTTACCGTTACGGACGCCAATGGATGCGAAAGCCCCGATATTGCCGGTATTGAAAACTGTAATTGTCAAACGGACGCAGGAACGATGGTAACTACGCCATTGGCTTTCTGTACCGATGAGCCGGCGGTTGCACCCTGGAATAATGACGCCACTTTGGATGCGGATGATATGGTACTTTTTATTCTTCATAGTCAGTCGGGGTCTATTTCGGGTACCGTTTATGCATCTTCTGACCAACCATCCTTTACATTCGGCGCTGGGCTTCAGACAGGCGTCACATATTACATTTCTGCTGTAGCCGGCAATGATGTAGGCGGTGCCATCCAACTGAGCGACCCTTGCCTTTCTGTGTCATTGGGAACCCCGGTGCAATGGAGGCCATTGCCTACCGCCACCCTGAGCGGCGATGCGACCATTTGTGAAGGCAGTAGTACGCCACTTACATTCAGTGGAACAGGAACTTTCCCACTGACTGTCACATATTCCACCAATAGTGTTGCCAATAATACCTTAACTATTGCTAATCAACAGGAACTGCTTGTTAGTGTGTCGCCGACTGCGACAGAAACATACACCCTGATTAGTGTCTCCAGTGGGAACAATCCGGTTTGTACGACTGATTTAAATGAGTCTGTTACCGTCACAATCAACCAGGCCCTGTCAGCAGGAACACCCAATGCTCCGGTCTCGTTTTGTGTAGGTACTGCCCTTCCTGTGCAGCTGGTTAATTTGCTTACAGACGCCGATCCGGGCGGACAATGGACAGACATTTCGACTGTACCTGCTTTGCCCGGCGGATTTAATGCCCAAACCGGCACTTTTTTTACCGACGGACAACCGGCGGGGACTTACCGGTTCCGGTACACACGCAGTTCCCTGGCGCCCTGTCCTTCGGATGAGGCGGTAGTAGAAATTGTGATGAATCCTTTGCCCATAGCAGATGCCGGTGAAGACCAGGCATTGAATTGCAACCAGATAACGACGATATTAGGCGGCCTCGGTACCAGTTCGGGTGCCGGAATCACCTATAACTGGGAATTGAACGGCATCTATAACGCCAATACCCAAACACTGCTTACTAATGAGCCAGGCACTTATGTATTAGTCGTCACCAATGGCTTCAGTTGTTCGGCTGCAGATGCGGCTATGGTCACCTTAGACAATGAAGTACCTGTTGCCGACCTGATAACAGTGAAAGATGTGCGTTGCTGGGGTGATAAAAACGGCAGTATTTCCGTGGATAGTTATACCTCTACACATCCACCTGTCCTGTTTTCCATGAATGGAGGGCCGTTTACAAGCCAAACCCTTTACGCCGCATTGTTGCCGGGAACATATATATTAACCTTGCAGGATGCGAACGGCTGCGAATGGACTTCGGAATCATTGCTGGTGAGGGAGCCGCCAGAGCTCTTGCTTGAATTGGGAGCCAATATTACCGTGGCACAAGGCGATTCGGTGCATCTGGAAGCGCTCATCAATGTTCCGTTTGCATTTTTGGATACCCTGTACTGGAATCCTGTCATGGACACAGCCAAAGCGGGAACACTTTATCAGGACTTTTTGCCTTTGGTGTCAAATTATATTGATTTAAGGATTATTGACACGAACGGCTGCGCTACCAGCGACCGCACGCTGATCGTTGTCAACCAGGAGCGAAGGGTTTATATTCCGAATATCATTAAGGTGGGCAGCGCAGAAAACGATGTACTCACCGTATTCGGAGGGCGCGACGTGGCAGAGATTGAATTGTTCCGGGTTTTTGACCGCTGGGGCGACCAGATGTTTGAAGAGCGCAATTTCCTGCCCAATGACGTGACGAGAGGCTGGAAAGGGCGTTACAAAGACAAAGAAGTGAATCCGGGCGTATTCGTATACACGGCAGTCGTCCGTTTTATTGATGGGGAACGAATTCTGTTTAAAGGAGACGTAACGGTATTTAAATAACAGTTTATGCATATAGTTTTCATTTTTTTGCGACAGCTATTATGCATCTTTTTCCCGGCCAAATCAAAGTTCCCCAGGTGAACTGAAAAAGACATCTCCACCCAATTACATCTAATCTTTTTTTGCTTTTGTACTGATTATCAATGTTTTGCTGCATAGCAGCATGGTGTGTTTATTTCCACACTACTGGACATTTTTCAATTTGCTGGTCAAGGCACCTCCGAACCCTGTTCGGCGATGGATGCCGAACAGGGTTCGGAGGTACCTTGACCAGCAAATTGAAAAATGTCCAGTAGTGTGTTTATTTCATTTTTTAAAGTTTATCCAAACTGAGGAATCTCATGTATAAAAAAGTACTCTTCTCTCTTGCCACTCTTTTATTCCTCTGGTTGGAGGCAAAAGCGCAGGTGACGCCTCCTTGCTCTAATCCACCTCCGCCGGGTTCAACTTCCTGTAACACAACGTGTGTGTATTGCGATTTTAACGGCTACATGGGCACCAGCGGTGGGACAGCATCCACTTCCATAAATGTATGCGGACAGATTCTTGTTCACAATGACCAATGGCTTGGTTTTGTGGCAAATTCCACTTCCATGACCATTGAGGTTTTTTCCAGCAACTGCGTATTGGGGGACGGGTTACAACTCGCTTTTTTTGCAAACTGTAACCCCGCTCAGGCATTGGTTTGTAATCCGGGTATTGAAGATGGGGCCGGGATTCCATTATCATTGACTTATAGCCAGTTCGTTCCCGGTCAGACGTATTATTTGATGATTGACGGCTCGTTTGGAGATGTTTGTGATTTTACTATCAATATTACCAACGGTTCGGTTACCCCGCCGGAGCCGGGTTTTCCTCAACAACCCAGCGGACCGACGATGCTGTGCCCGGGCGCTAGCGCCGTTTACACGATTCCGCCCGTCGATGGCGCCGGATGGTATCGCTGGACAGCCCCGGCAGGTGCCCGGATCAATGGTCAGAATACAAATAACCTTCAGATAGCGGCACCAGGGGGCACTACGGTGACGATCACCTATGGCCCTAACCCCGTCCCGAATGGAAATGTATGCGTGGGTGCCGGCAATGCCTGTTTTGCACCCAACCAGGCTTGTCTGTCTGTTTCCATTGTGCCTATTCCGGTTACAGTAAAGCCGCTTATTACCTTGTGTTATGAAAATCGAATGTACACCTGGACGGAAGCGCCTTACAGTACTATCACGTATGCACCCGGCACACACACCCTGAACTCTACGTATACTTCTTATTTAGGTTGCGATAGTGTTGTCAGACAGGTAATTACCGTTTTGCCGCAAAATACCCGGAACTTAGGCATCAAATATATATGTCCGGGTAGCTGCTTTGTTTTAAATGGCATCAGTTATTGCAACCAAGGCCCTCAACAGCAAAACCGTATATATGACAACGTTTGTGATACACTGCTCACATTTAATATCGTTGTCATTCCCGCAGTAGCCAATATTCCGGCTGTGCCGCAGATTAATTGCAGCAACCCCAATCTGACACTCACAAGTACCGGCTCAACAGCGATCTCCGGCACTACGACCTATCGATGGACCAATTCCGGCTGGGCCACCATCGGTACTGCTGCGACGCAAAATGTATCGGGCATTGGTACTTATCATCTGATCGTTTCCACCACCTTATCCGGTAATACCTGCCGGGATACGGCCTCGGTCACTGTTACATCCACGGCTGCATTTCCGAATGCAAATGCATCCGGCGGCGTCATCACCTGTACTTCCCCCAATGTCACATTGCAATCCAGCTCTACGACGCCGGGTGTAAATTATCTATGGACGGGACCGGGAATTACTCCTGCCAACCAATCTCAACAGAATCCGATGGTCAGTTTATCTGGCACTTATTCTGTTTCAGTTATCAATTCGGGCAATGGTTGTTCTTCTACGGCAATTGCAGTCGTTACTCCAAACGATACGCTACCCACGGCTACTGCTACGGGAGGAACCATCAGTTGTACACAACCGAATATTACCTTAGACGGCGGATCGAATATACCAAATGCCACTTATACCTGGAGTGGTCCGGGTATTAATGCAGGCAATCAAAACCAGGAAAATCCAACGGTTTTAACACCTGGCGCCTATTCCCTAACAGTTGTGAATCCAGCCAATGGTTGTTCGCGTACTGCGACGGCGACGGTTATTCCAAACAGTTCCCTGCCTGTTGCAGGCGCCGGCGCTGACCAGAATATTACCTGCCAGCAGTCAAGCGTAACACTGAATGGAACAGCGAGCGGTACCGGTACCCTTCAATATCTATGGACCGGACCGGGAATTACCCCTGCGAATCAGAACCAACTCATGCCAGTGGTTACTGTGGGCGGAACCTACACTTTAAATGTATTAAACACCTCCAACGGTTGCTCGGCCAACGATGCCGTACAGATTACCGAACTGGTAAGTCCCCCGACTGCTAATGCCGGAGCAGATAGAATACTCAATTGTGTAATAACTTCCATTATCCTGAATGGTGGCGCTTCTTCCCAGGGTGCCAACTTTACAGCACAATGGAGCGGGCCAGGCATCAATGCGGGCAACCAGAACTTATATTCCCCACAGGTAACCCTTTCCGGTACATATACCCTCACGATCACAAATATCGTCAGCCAATGCTCGGCAACGGATAATGTCGTGGTAACGCTCAACAATACCGCGCCGACCGTGAGTGCCGGCACCGACCAGATACTGACCTGTTCTTCCACCAACGGGATCAATCTCAATGGTAGCGGCGGGCCTGCCGGTGTCATTTTTTTATGGACCGGCCCCGGAATCAATGCGGGGAATGAAACGCAACAAAACCCCAACGTCAATGTACAAGGTACTTATACCCTGCAGGTAACCAATCCGGCAAATCAGTGTACCGCAACGGATCAGGTAGTCATTTCGCAGGATGCAAATGCCCCTGTTGCAAGTGCAGGTGCCGACCAGGTAATTAACTGTACGGTCCCATCTGTCACCTTAGGTTCTTCCTCTACCAGCGCAGGCGCAGGTATCCAGTACCTGTGGACCGGCCCAGGTATCACGGGCGTCAACCAGAATCAGATGATGCCGGTAGTAACCATGGGCGGCACCTATAATCTGACTGTCAACAATACAAACAATGGCTGTTCTTCCAGCGACATTACCCAGATCACAGAGCAGGTTGTTTTGCCAACTGCATTGGCAGGTGTAGACAGTACGCTGAATTGCGCCGTTTTAAATATCACCCTGAATGGCAGCGGCTCTTCTCAAGGCGCCAACTTTACAGCCGGCTGGACTGGCCCGTCCATCAATGCAGGCAACCAGGGTTCGTATAACCCGCAGGTTAGCCTGCCCGGTACGTATACCCTGACGATTACGAATACTACCAACAACTGTACTGCAACAGACCAGGTCGTTATCTCGCAAAACAACACCCTTCCAACGGTCAGCGCTGGAAACGACCAGATTCTTACCTGTACCACACCCAACGGAATCACCCTGAACGGCAGCGGCAGCCCTGCTACCATTACCTATCTCTGGACCGGGCCGGGCATTAATGCAGGTAATGCTACTGTTGCAAATCCGCTCATTACCGACCCGGGAATCTACAATTTAACAGTAACCAACACCGTAAACCAGTGTAGTGCAACGGACCAGGTAGAAGTTACGGAAGATTCAGGAGTACCAATGGCCGAAGCAGGAGCAGACCTGGTGCTTACCTGTTCTGTAACGACCGTTAATATTGATGCTTCTGCTTCTACTTCCGGCGCAGGCATCCAATATCAATGGACAGGCCCGGGTATTGCAGGGGCGAATGCAACGGCGCAAAACCCGCAGGGCATCACGCTTCCCGGTACTTACAACCTGACCGTAGCCAATACAGGCAATAGTTGTATCAATACGGATGTTGTGGTCATTACCATTGACACGATACGCCCGCTGTCGTCGGCAGGAGCGGATATTACCTTGAATTGTTACAATGGTAATGCGGATACCTTAGACGCTTCATCTTCTACTACCGGCCCTGGTTTCACATTGTTGTGGAGTGGGCCTGCCATTACGCCTGCAAATCAAAATTTGTTAAAATCTGTTGTTAATCAGGCTGGTACATATACTGTGCTGATTACCAATATCAATAATAACTGTACGGCTTCATCCGATGCAACCGTTGTGTCCGACACCTTGTCGCCCATAGCGGATGCCGGTACAAACGGAATTATTGACTGTGCCAACAGTGCTGTAAGCATTGGCGGAAACTCCTCTACAGGCGCGAATTTTGAATATCTCTGGACAGGGCCTGACATCAATGCCGCCAATGAGGCTTTGGCTACTTTGAGTATCGGACAAGCCGGTGCCTATGCATTGATCGTTACAGATGTGAGCAATGGTTGTACTGCCGGCAATGACGTGCTGGTAACTGAAGACCTTGTTTACCCGGTTGCAAGTGCAGGCGCAGACACCCTGATTACCTGTACGAATCCTGTTATTACCCTAAACGGAGCCGCTTCTTCTTCCGGGGCCGGTATTCAAATACTCTGGAACGGACTGAGTATCACGCCTGCCAGCCAGGGTTTGACTACACCCGATGTAACGCAGCCTGACAATTATGTACTAACGGTTACTAATACTGTAAACAGTTGTGTATCAATAGATACCGTGGTAATTCTGGAGGATAAAGTGCCGCCTGTTGCCCTTGCAGGAACCGACGCTATACTCGATTGCCAGACTACCAGCACCCTGCTGGATGGCAGCGGATCATCAGTCGGCCTGGCTATAGCCTATTTGTGGGCAGGCCCCGGCATCACGGCCGCCACTGAAACAATACAAAGTCCTTCTGTCAGCGATCCGGGGTCGTACACTTTGGTGGTAACCAATACGGACAACGGATGTAATGCCCAGGATGAAGTGTTGATTGACCAGGACATTGCCTTGCCAATAGCCGAAGCCGGGGCGGATTTATTATTGGATTGCCAGCAGCCGACACAGGCCATTGACGGTTCAGGTTCCAGCATAGGAGCGAACATTCAATATGCCTGGCAGGGCGCCGATATCAATGCTGGAAATATGAACGTAATCAGCCCGATGATATCTGATTCAGGCACTTATATCGTGATCGTTACCAATATTCAAAATTTCTGTACCGCTACCGATATGGTTTTTGTCGGCCTGAATGCAGACCGGCCCGCCACTTCAGCCGGCACAGACGGTATCCTGAATTGTTCTGTTGACACCTTACAATTGGACGGTACATTATCGGAAACGGGAACAAATATTGTGTATGCCTGGAGTGGTCCGGGCATTGTAAGCGGCGAGTCCGCGCTCAACTCTCCCAATATATTTCAACCCGGCACTTACACCATCACCGTAACCAATACGGCTAATGGGTGTAGCGACACCGATGTTGTGAGCATTACGCAGGATACGATCGCTCCAATTGTAATAGCCGGCAATGATCAGACCCTGACCTGCGCCAACAGCACAACGGGCGTAACGCTCAGTTCGGCAGGTTCGAGCAGCGGTGGCGGATTTTCCATTCAATGGAGCGGATCGGGCATCACACCCATTAATGAAGCCCTTGCTAACCCTGTCGTAACAGGTGTCGGCCCTTATGTGCTGACTATTTTGAATACGAATAATGGCTGCACTGCTACCGACGTGGTGGTAGTGTTACAAGACCAGAATGCGCCTGTTTCCGTTGCCGGCGCCGATCAGACCATTACCTGCTCGACCACACAGGTATCGCTGGATGGCAGCAGTTCAAGTTCTCCGAGTGGAATGCTGGGGTATACCTGGACAGGACCAGGCGTGACTGCTGGCAATCAGAACAACGCAGTTATCACGGTGAGCCAATCCGGCAACTATTCGCTGACCATCGTCAATCCGGTCTCCGGTTGTCAGGCAGTTGACAATGTTCTGGTCAATTTAGACACCGAGCCGCCTGTCGCAACGGCTTCCGGCGACACCATTACCTGTCAAAGTCTGGCCGGGACGCTGAGTGCTACCAGTTCGGAAGCAGGTTCTCTTTTTGCCTGGTCAGGGCCTGGAATTAACGCTGGAAATGCCACGCTTCCCATGCTGCAAGTCATCCAGCCGGGTGCGTACAGCGTTACTGTGACGGCGGCAAACGGTTGTACCGACGTAGCCTTTACCACCATGAATGTGGACTCGAATTTCCCGGTAGGTACTGCTGAAGGAGTCGAATTGAATTGTGCCAACAATGGTATGGGCAGTATTTCCGGCTCCGTTACCACGCCGGGCGCAACGTTCTCCTGGTCAGGCCCCAACGGCTTTAGCGCCACCACTGCTACGGTTACCATTTCCGTTGCAGGACAATATACTTTTAATATTATGGCAAATAATGGTTGTGTCAATCCGATACCGGTTGTTGTAAGTTCCAATTTTACAGCACCCGATATCAATGCTTCCGTGCCGGGTAATCTCGATTGCAGCACAACTTCGCTGACAATCAACGGCGCAGGCAGCTCCACAGGCAGTTCCTTCACGTACGAATGGACCACTGCAGGTGGTAATATTCTGTCGGGCGACAACAGCCTTTCACCTGTGGTGGATGCGCCGGGCGCTTACACCTTGCTGGTTACCAACATGCTCAATGGATGTACATCAACTCAGACGGTAACGGTAGCCAACGATCCGAATATTCCGACCTCGCTCGATCTTACTATCCGCAATATCAGGTGCTTCGGAGATAAAAACGGCGTCATTGCTATCAGCGGCGTGAATGGCGGTACAGAACCATTTATGTTCAGCCTGAATAGCGGGACGGAAAGCACGGTCGACCAATACAGCAACCTGGCTGCAGGCGAATATGCTATTTCGCTGGAGGATGCCAACGGATGTGTTTTGGATACTGTGATAAGTATAACCGAACCTGCACAATTGCTTGCGGAGTTGGGGGCTGACATAGATGTACACCTGGGTGACAGTGTTACGATCAATGCCCAGATCATGAATGAAACGCCCATCGCAGATGTCAAATGGAATCTTTCGCCCAATCGCGACTCCGCAGATTGCTGCTCCTTCAGTTATAAGCCATTGCAGACATACCGGCATGAAATAACGGTGCGCGATTCAAACGGTTGTGTAGCCCGCGATGTAGTGCTCGTGACGGTACGCAGAGACCGCCAGGTATTTATTCCCAATATTATCGACCTCAACAGCGATAATCCGCTGAATGCGGTATTGATGATTCACGGCGGTACCGATGTGGTAAAAGTGCATAACTGGCTGATTTTTGATCGCTGGGGCAACTCGATATTTGAAGCGCGCAACTTCCTGCCAAATGACCCCGCTCATGCCTGGAATGGCAATATCCGGGGCGAAAAAGGGCAACCCGCCGTTTTTGTCTGGATGGCCGAAATCGAATTCCTGGACGGCCAGACGGAATTGTTTGAAGGGGATGTGACGATTGTGAGATAAGGGTTGATAAGGAACAGGTTTTAAATAAGGGTACAAATGTCTGCGGGTAATGTCTCGGTTTTCTATACCCTTATTTTGGAAACGTTCCAAAGGTTTGATGGTTTGAAAGAAGGTTGGATGGTTTGAAGCGGTAACTCTCACCACCTCAAACCATCAAACCTCTCAAACCCTCCAACCTTCTTTCAAACCATCAAACTTTATAAACCCTTATCAACCTTATCAACCTTATCAACCTTTTAAAACACCAACGGCGCCTTGCCCAGCAGGACTTGCCAGCCCAGTGCAACTGCGGCCAGGGTGGGATACAACAACCTGCGCACTAAGTATTTGACAAGCGCCCGGTCAGGTATATAATTCATTTTTTCCAGTAAATCGGTATAAAAAATACGGTTGTCCTCTTCCCGGAGGCCATGCTGCTCATTCATCAGGCAACGGCCAAATACGCTGAATTGCAGCATCACCATCCCGTAAACCGGCAATGATAATTTCCAGGAAAACAAAAAAGGTGCCACCCAGGCCAGCAGGGTGACGAAGAGGTGCAGCCAAAAAACAAGCCTTGATATGGCGGTAGCAAGCATGAGAAGTATTTCAGATGAGTGCCGAAATGTACTGCCGAACCCTGTTCGGCAACCATCGCCGAACAGGGTTCGGCAGTACCTTGACCAGCAAATTGAAAAATGTCCATTAGTGCGCGACAAAGTACTTAAAAAGGACAAAAATTGAAAAAAAAGCAATTTAAAATTCGACCTCCATATCTTTAATCACCCGGCCGGCCTTGGTTTGCATCCGAACGATATATTTTCCGGGAACGAGGTTCCACACCTCCAAACGCAGACCGCTGCGATGCTCTCCCGCAATCATGACTTCTTCTTTAGAAATATCCTTGATGAATTTGCCGCTGCCATCCAGCAGTACCATGCGCACTTTCTCATCTTTCTCTAAGTAATAACGGAAATTTCCTTCCACAACCATGGCTTTACCCAGGTCGGCCACCCGGCCCGGCACGTACTCCACTGTTTTATGCCTGATTTTATAACCGGGAACGGCTTTGCCCAACTGATTGGCCACAAACGCTGTCAGGGCAGGGTCGTCAATACTTCCCAATGAATAACCATTGGTCATTGCCCACACCGCAGACTGTGCAGAGCCGTCATTGGTTTTTCCTTTTTCGGCAATGAATTTCAGCACATTGCACAGCGCTTCGGGCGCCATCGCCGCTACTATAAACCGCGCATTTTTTGCGGGTGAAATTTCCCCCGCCTGCGTACAAAAGGTTTTGAGCGTCAATGCACCGGGCGATTTTGGAGTGACATTCACCCATTGCTCCTCCGCCACGACCAGCGTTTGTTGCAAACTGTCGACCGGTTCCATCAGTTGGCCTATCGGGAACCGTATACGCAGGGATTTTCCAAGTAGGTTATTGCAGGTTATTTTCAAACATTCTCCCTGATGGCCGCCGGTACCCTCCACGGTAATACTGATCAGTTTTTGATCCAGCGCTTCTTTGACATCAAAGTTGCGTTGTGCGGTGGTAGTTTTTTTTTGCGCAGACAGGCTGACACAGGCAATGAGGAGGAGCAATGCAGCAAACGTTTTTCGCATAATAATCTGTTTTTTGCTCAAACGATTATTTCGCCATTTTCATGTATAAATGAAACGTATTCAAAAAACATCCGGCACGCCGGATAATATGTATCCTGATATGCATATTATTTTTTTCATATACTGTACTTTTAGCGCATGTACAGCGTTTGTTCCTTTTGCCTTGTACAAAATGTTGCTATTCCCATAGGGGATTTCGGCAATATTTATACCAAGTAATCGAACATTAGCCAATATTATTTTTTATTTTCTAATCAACCACCGTTGTTATATGACACATCATGCCTCCCTTTCGGAAACCCTTCAAAACCTGAGTACCAATGGTTACCACATTACAAACCTCGAACACATGAACATGCCTGAAGAGGCCATCCAGTCGCACGACTGGCGGCTCGACGCGCTACACCATGTAAAAACCGGCAGAGAGCGAAGTCCACGCGCGGTAGTGATTGCAGTATCGAGCGCGCACAAGCACATGAAACTGGCTTTTGTACGGGAATTACTGTCAAAACAGGATTTTTCACCACTTACTTTGCTCAAACGACTGTTTCCACAAAGCCGAAAATCAGGTATTCATACGAATTGAAACCTTTCCCACAAACATGCGTTCATCCCGGATTTTTTCTTTCATGAAAAATCCGGGATTTTTGTTTTGAGTGGAATAAGTACTTTTGGGTTTTTTATCATGCCTGTCATGCCCAATATGCTCCAGAAAGGTTCTAAATCCCACAGCATTATCCACCTCAAATGCCCGCGATGCCAGGAGGGTGAAACGTTTGAAACGGGCAGTTGGTCGTTTGTAAAACCGTTCGACATGCTGGAACGCTGCCCCAAATGCGATCTTAATTACTTCCCCGAACCAGGATATTATTACGGAGCCATGTTCATTTCCTATATCTGGACAGGCTGGTTTTCGCTCCTGTTCGTCGCTACTTTTCAATGGGGACTAGGTTGGAGTTCAAACGCGGCATTCGGCGTTCTGATCCTTTTTATGCTCATCAATTTCGTATACATATTTCGTGTTTCGCGGCTCATGTGGCTGAATATCAATGTGAAATACGACCCGAATGCGGGTAAGAAGTGAGAGGTGAGAGGTCTCACCTCTCACTTCTTACCAACGTCCGCACCATCGTCTCTTGTCCAGTCAGTAACCGAACTTGATAGGCACCTGCGGGTAAATTTTTAATGTCTATGGAAATATTTTGTTCCAGCACCTGATGATAAAATGTAGTGCGCAGGATTTTGCCCGTAGCGTCGAAAATACTCAGGTACAGCGACCGTGCGGTCGGGAATGACACAGCGAGGGTGGCTTTATCCTTGGCGGGGTTTGGAAAAATTTCCGCAAAAATGAGTTCATCAGGCTGTCCAGTACCCACCACTTCTGAAAGGCTGAACGCCGCGGTTGTCACACAACCATTTCCGTCCGTCACCTGCAATTCGTACTCCCCGGCGGAGGCATTCGTCAGGTCTTCCGAGTTGATAAACACCGATCCGTTGCGCAGCCAGATGTAGGTGTAAATCCCCGTACCGCCGCTGACATCGACATAGATAGCGCCATTGCTTTGGCCCTGTCCGGGTTGTTCCAGGCTGGTCGGCGACACAACTACCGGCGCAGGGCTTGTCAACTCCTGTGTGATAACAGTCTCACAATCAAGGGCATCTGTGACTGTTACGGTATAAATTCCCCCGTTCAGGTTTTGAATAGTAAGGGCGGTAGCATTGTTGGACCACAAATAGGAATATGGTTCGACGCCGCCTATAACATTTGCAGTTAACATGCCGTCGGAAGTAGCGGCGCAGCTGGGGCTTTGGGCTGTCACGGATGCGGCCAAATTGCAACTGCTGACTAAACATTCATCGACAATCCCGATCACCGATTGTTCGCATCCCATGGCATCCGTTGCGATAACTAAGTAAATATCTCCGCTGGCTAAAATCTGTCCGTCGGGCGTACCCTGCAACATATACGGGCCTACTCCGCTAAGGGCCTGTACATTCAATTTTGCCAGTCCTGCTCCGAGGCATTGCTCTTCAATTTCCAGTACAAGCGGCTGAAAATCGGGAGGCGTGACACCGTTCAATATTTTCAGACAAATATCTCCGCTGTTTAATCCGGCGGCACCATTCCAGGAAGCGATTTGAACATAGTAGGTTTGACCGGCGTTCAAATTACCCACGGAAAAATAACCGTTGCAACGCAGCGGATTTTTGGCGCAAAACACCTCGTTCAGGTTGTTGCAGGCGCCCTCCCAAACCGTCAGTACATGTTCAAAAGAAGCACCGCTGTTGAGGCGCACGGAACCTGAACTCGGCGCAACAAATTTAAACCATACGTCGCGGTCAACCGATACAACACAGGAGGGTTGTTTCCCGGAAAAAGAAGCGTTGAAATTGCTGCCCGATGCGCATTGGCCGCCGATGGGTACTGAAACGGCTGCGATACAGTCGTCATTGGCGGGCGCGCCGACCTGTTTTTTTTGCAATTTCGGGCATACATTTCCTTCTACAGTAGCAAAAGTACCGGCAATTTGTACCAAATACGTTTGTCCGGCTGTTAGTGCAGGCAAATCAAGTGCGCCGCCCTTGTGGTTCCCGGCCACTTCCTGCAAAGCGGCGCAAGTACCCTGGTACAGCGTAATGATGTCTGAGAAATCGGCATTGCTCCGTATTTCTAATTGTTCATTGACCGGCAGGGCAGGCGCTGTGAAACGATACCAGACATCTGCGCGGGCAAGTGTATTCTGAGTAGGCAATGTCTGGGTGGTAGTGGCATACAAATTATTGATGGTCAGGCAGTTGTCATTTTCTGACAACGCAACAGCAGTCGTGCAATTGTCATTGACCGGAGCAACCGGAGCATTGGGAACCTGCTCGATATTGATACACAGATTGCCGCGGGACACGCCGAAACCGCCCTCCTGACCGCTCACCCGGATCAGGTAAGTCGTGCCTGCCTGCGCAGTAAAGTAAG
>Ga0163154_10004822_pt1 | contig 17524 bp, 16 predicted proteins | sample OliLakLV19MP9P1_FD_148649 | JGI IMG/M metagenome (GOLD analysis project Ga0163154, IMG submission 148649) | Freshwater microbial mat bacterial communities from Lake Vanda, McMurdo Dry Valleys, Antarctica - Oligotrophic Lake LV.19.MP9.P1 | ecosystem: Environmental > Aquatic > Freshwater > Lake >...
ACCTTAAAGATCCCCACCCCGTCCGCAGACACGAACGTCAGCGTTCGGAAGCGTTTGGCCTCACACTCAACCGATCCAGTCTGCGCGGCATGCCATCAGCAGCTGGATCCAGTGGGCTTTGGGCTCGAGCAATATGATCTGATCGGGCGCTTCAATCCCAAGGGCTTTGAACAGGAAAACCTGATCGGCAAGGGTCGGTTGTATGGGCTGCTGGGAGATCCAGAATTTCTTGGAGCCAAAGAGCTGGAGCAGCTCCTGCATGATTCCAATGCCACCCGCGGCTGCATCGTGAAGCATCTACAGAGCTACGCCTTTGCCCGAGGCATCGGCGAAATTGACGCCTGCACCGTCGCCGACAGTTTCAAAGCCTTTGAAGCAGGCAAGTACAATCTTAAGGAGCTTATCGTGAGCCTCGTCAGCAGCGATTCGTTCCGTCATATCACCCCAGGAGTTCAGTAATGAAACCCCGTCTTTCTCGTAGAACCATGTTGCGCGGCTTCGGCCTGGGCAGCATCGCTATTGGTCTGCCCGTCCTGGAGGCCATGCTGGACGACCATGGGAACGCCCTCCGCCCGGCTGGCGCACAAACTGTGCGTCAACCCAACCTCGCCATGTTCTTCACGCCCTGCGGGGTCAGCGTGAATGGTACCACGGGCGAGCCAACGTGGCATTTCTGGCCGCAAAGCACCGGCGCAGGTTACGCGCTGAGCCGCTGTCTGATGCCACTCGCCCCCTTCCAAAACGACTTCTTGGTGCTCCAAAACCTGTACAAAGCAGAAGCGGACCGCAATCTCGACATCGTTTCCGACGCGCATTCACGTGGGCACGCATCCTTCATGACCGGTGGGAGCGTCCAGACCAACGGGCAAGTTGAATTCCCATCGATTGACCATGTGGCTGCGGATGCGCTCGGAGCCACCACCCCATTCAAGGTGTTGGCGACGGCGCTCGGAGGTGCCATAGGTACGCCCAGCTACGCCAACAACATCTCTTGGAAGAGTGCCAACGCCGCTGAGCCTTGCGAACGCGACCCCGTCGCGCTGTTTCGAAAGCTATTCGGCGGGGGCGGCTCGGGTGCGACCCCGCTTGTAGATTACCACAAGAGCGTTTTCGACTACGTTCGGGGCGACCTCGACCGCATGAAGCTTCAGGTGGGTGCAACCGACGTGGCTCGCATAGATGAGCATGCACAGAGCATTCGCGAGCTTGAGGTGCAGCTCGCGGGAAGCCAAAACACCTCCGCTGACTGCAAAACTCCCACCCCCACCAATCCAGCCTACGGAGGCCAACCCTCAGAATACGACCACATAGACGGCTCGTATTCCAATGAGCGAGCCCAGGCGATGATCCAGCTCCAGGTTCTCGCCATGAGCTGCGACCTCACGCGCTTCACGAGCTTCATGCTGGCTTCCCGCGACAACAAGCGTCAGTTCCCGTGGCTGACCGGAGGTGGTCTCGACGTCACGGACGGCGGTGACGGCCACCACGCCATCTCGCACGACAGCAGCCCGAATGGGCTAGAGAAGCAAGCGCGGATCGTCGAGGACGAATTGAAACAGTTCGCCTACATGCTGGACCTCATGAAAAAGAACGTCCAGGGAGCCAACACGATGCTCTACAACTCCATCGTGATGTTTGCCTCGGAGTGCGGTCAGGGCGAAGGCCACGACTTTCACAACATTCCGATCGTCCTAGCAGGTAACGCCGGTGGCTTGCTGAAGAGCGGCCGCCACATCAAGTACGCTCCCGATAGCAGCTACAGCAGCTTGATGGTGAGCATCCTGAATCTCCTAGGCGTCAGCGCCAGCGGCTTCGGCGCTTACAAAGACGGTGCGCTCGGGGAATTAACCTAAGTGCTTCAAGCGACATGGTGCAACTTGGGTGTGCGATTCCGCGAACGGTAAGCCGTCGGTTCGACGCCCTGTTGTTTGCGAAATACGCGCGCGAAGTAATTGGCGTCTTCAATCCCCACTCGCAGTGCCACATCTCGGATATGAAGCTCGGTCTCCCGTAAGAGTGTTGCGGCTTTGCTGAGCCGCATCTCGATCACATAGCCCATCGGGGAGAGCCCAAAGGATTCCCGAAAACAGCGCCCAAGCGTGCTCCTGGACATGTGGGCCCGGGCCGCCAAGAGGTCGACCGTGACGGGCTCGCTCAGGTGCTTTTCGAGCCAATTGAGCAGCCCAGATAGCCGAACGAGCGTCTGCGGCATTGGACTCGTCATGGCGGCATAGCGGCGCGACAGCTCAACCAACACGCCGCACAGGAGCGACGTGCTCGCCACTTCAAAACCAGGCTTCCGCTCTCGCACTTCCTGATTCAGGTGCTGCAGAAGATCGTCGAGCTTTCGCAAGGCTCCGTCGTCAACTCGCAGGCGACTGTTGAAGGAGTGCTGAACCCGAAGCTCAGGCTCCAGCTTAAACAGTGCATGGTAGCCAGGCATCTGCCGCAACTGATGCTCTGGAAGTGGCAAGCGCCGCGGATCAAACAGGATGTTGGTCAAGCAGAGGCTTTGGCAATCTGCATAGCCGTGAGGCAGCCCGAGTGGCACAAAGAACACATCGCCCCGCTCGATCGGGAATGACTCAGTCTCCAACACATGCTTGCCCCGGCCCCCAGTAATGATCACAAGCTCAGCGTAGTCGCCGTGACGGTGCAGCTTCCAGGGAAGATGGTCAACTACGGGAAAAGCCGTCAACGGGAACTCAAGCAGCCCAGGAATGTAGTTGTGCTGGTTCATACTGACGCCATCAAGGTAGCACTTGAGTCAAATTTCAGCACGCTTGGTTTGCTCGGAATGATCAGCGGTTATTCCATTCAAAGCACAGACCTTCATGGGAACTGCAATCGCTTCACCTTGGCATCCATTTGAAGCGTGTTAGCGTCGTCGCGTGGCTCTAACACCTGCGCTGTTTCCTCCCGCACCCCAAGGCGTGAAAGGGCGAGCCAAGGAACTCAACGCGCTAACGAAGCGCATCACCGAGGGAGGTGTGCGGCGCATCGCCTTGGTCGGCGGTGGTGGAAGTGGGAAGTCCCTGTTGGCGTGCGTCTTGGGGCACCGACTCAAGCGGTATTTTTCTGGGGGCGCGCACTGGCTGCGCGTTGGGGCTTGGGACACCTCAACGCTGGTCGAGATGCTCTGCCGAAGATTAGGCGCGCCTGGCACTGCGGACATTTCGAGTTTGAAAGACAGCTTGAACCGAAAAGGCCCCATCCTGATTGTACTCGACAATCATGAAAATGACCGAGCCCTAGCAGCTTTTATCGAGCTACTCCGGGACTGTCCGGTCACTTGGATCATCACTGCGCGGCGTTGCTTGCTTTCGGGTGTTGAAGTGTTTCCTGTGATTGCACCGCTGATCAGTTCGAGTGAAGCCGCCTTTCCCCGCGTGGCTCAACTCACCAAGCTCTTGCGCTGGAATCCGTTGGCGCTCGACATCGCCGATGGCCTGGTCAGCACGAAGGCCGTGAGCGCGGCTGCGCTTCGGAAGTGGCTACTCCAAGCGGGAGTCGATCGCGTGACCGTCATGGCGCACGAAGACGATGTGCCTGAGGTGCGGCTCCTGGTTGCCTGGGCCTGGGCGAAGCTCTCGCGTGAAGCACGCCAACTGTTGGCGGCACTCGCCCACACTGAGGGCGATGACATTGATGAGGCTTCGCTTTATCGGCTCGCTCGAATCGGAACAGACGGAAAGGCGCTGGCAGCGCTGATTGCCTGGCGCTTAGTGCAACAGCCGCTACTCAACCGCTATACAGTGCATGCCGTCGTTCGCTATGCCATTCGGCAACGCACTCGTTTCCCGGCCCGACGCTTCTTTGACCACTATGTCAAACTGATGGAGCGCGATCCGGCCCGTGTTCGTCTGGAACAGAGCCACCTGTTTGCCGCGATGGACTACGCCCACCAGACTTCAGATCTTGACGCGGCGCTGCGAATAGAGCGACTTTTAGCCCTGGTTGAGACCCAAGAGCGCTGATTCATCACGCAGGAATACTTGGCTCGGGTCAGACAGGGGCGTGCTTTTCCAAATGTAAGGATCGGCACCCACCACCTGAACCACTTGACGATTGTCCTCCAACCCCGTTGAGGGTTCGGTGGTGGTGCCCCACGGCAACAAGGATTGCGCGGACATGTAGTGATTCACGAGTGCACGGCGCGAACTCTCAGCTCGGTTGCGCTTAGAACGGTGCAACAGATAGCCGTGACGGAATGGGGCCTCGATGGATAGAGCACTCCGGCCCGATGGCTTCCTGGCAATACCCACAAACACCCGTTTTGAACGCTGGCGTCGTCGAGCGCGATCCAGGCACCACACAGGCTGCGATCACGGGTTGGAATGAACCCTTCATCTTGGTGCCAGGCTTGCCCAGGTTTGCCAGCAGGCTTTGCGAAGAACATGGACTGCATACACTTGACGCTTCCGTCCCACCACGGACCGAGGTGAGCGCCGACAATCTCGCCCACCACTGCCGCAAGCTTGGGATGGCTCAGATAGCGCTGAATCACTGGACTTACCACGTGCGGCTGATGAATGCACATCAGGTTACTCAAGACGGCGATCCGTACGCAACCACTAACGCGGACGCCTATTGCTCGTTCCGCCAAAGTACGGCAGGTTCAGCGTGAAAAGTTTCAAGTACCATGATCGTTGTCGGCGCTTACAACACCTTGTCCGTTCAGTCGATGGCTCCCGAGGGCGCGCTCCTGTCCGATGGTCGCAACAGCGTGCTGCTTCCAGCTCGGCATGCACCCCCCAATTTACGTGCCGGGGAAGAGCTGAGTGTGTTTGTCTTCACGGATTCCGAAGACGTGCTGACCGCAACGACCGAGAGCCCGCGCGCCATCGTTGGGGAATTCGCGTGTCTGGAGGTCGTTCACGTGACCGCGCACGGAGCCTTCCTTAACTGGGGCTTGGATAAGGACCTGTTTGCGCCCAACAACCAACAATTTGAACCGCTCAGAGTCGGGGAGCGCCATGTGGTCGCCGTTTACCTCGATGCGCGCACCGAGCGCGTGGCCGCGGCGAGCCGGCTCAGCGGGTACTTTGACTATGATCTCAGTTCACTTGAGCCAGGGCAGGCGGTTGACCTACTGGTCTACGGATTCGGTGAACTAGGAGTCCAAGTTGTTGTCAATCGACGCTACCACGGCCTGATCTACAAGAGCGAGATCTTCCAGCGGCTCAGCGTCGGCGATGAGCTGAAAGGCTATATCCAGCTCATCCGTGCCGACAACAAGCTCGACATTAGCCTGAAACGGCGCGGAGCAGAAGCCGCTGCCGATGCCGTCGAAGTTTTACTCAAAGCCTTGAAGGAGGCGGGCGGCAGCTTGCCGCTCCATGATCGGTGTGCTCCGTCCGAGATTTACGCGCAGCTCGGCATCAGCAAGAAGGCCTTTAAATCCGCAGTGGGGAGGCTTTATCGGGCGCGCCGCTTGGCTTTTGATGAGCAGCGAGTTTGGCTGACACAGCCAGACGGGCGTTCCTAGCCTAACCCTGCAACCAGCGCGAAATATGGAAATGCTCTTCAAGCGTGCGCAAGGCGCCGAGGGTGTCGTCGAGGGTGCGGGGGGCTGCGGATACCAGCGTGTCGCCCCGGCGGACCCGAGCAAAATCAATATCGCGAGCTTGGGGTGCTGTGCCTTTCGCCTTCATCACGTTGATGAATTCCTGGGCAATCAGCGCGTAGCCGCAGGCTGTGGGATGAACGCCGTCCAGGGAGATCAGTCCTCCACTCTTGATGCGACCGGCAGGAGTCGTCTCAAACAGGCGTGTGCTGAGGTCAGAAAGCGCAGGCGGCAATTGAAATGTCGGTCGGCCATGGTTGCGGCGAACCGCTAACCCATCGAGCAGCACGCACATGTCGACCACGTGGAAGCCGCGAGCCGCCGCTACGGCACGGATGTGCAGGTTGTACTGGTCGATATAACTATCGATTTTGATGGCATCCGCCTTGGTGAGCTTCGGGTCACGCGCTTCATCGAACTCTTTGTCGTGGATCCAGAAGCGTGTGTAAAAATCAAAGTACTTCTCGTCGGGCGGTAGGTTGCCGCGAGACTTCATGATCCCGCGCGTGATAGGAGGAATTGTCACGTGCGGCACAGTGGCCACGTAGACGTGATCCGCGTCGATCGATGAGACCTCTTGCGCCAGCCGATCAAACTCCTTAGCGAAAGCTGCTGGCTTCCAGAGTGTGAACTTTGAACATACCCCGGGCGGCTCGTCGGAGGTTTCGATCATTTTCAGCTGCACGACGGTGCCGAGGCAATTATTCGAACCTAGAGCGACAATTAAGTGCTCAATGCCGCCCTGCTTCTGAGCAATCTTGCGAGCTACGCTCAGCTGCGTATCGGCGTTGCGCTCGGCAAGCTGAGCAGGATTTAAGACCCGGCGAGCCGTGCGCAGGCGCGGCACCGAAGGCGGCGAAAACCAATCATCTTTAGGCTTGCCGATTCGTTCGTCACAGATCTGGGGAGTCAGACCGTACGCATCGCCAGCCTCGAAGCCCCAAACGGCGAGGTTATGGTACAACGTGTCAGCGATGGGCGCGGCTCCTCGACCACGTTCCCAATACTCCTCGACTTCAGAGATGAGATCAGGAATGACGTGGAGCGAACGAAACCACTCAAACATCCCGATGTCGGCACCAAAGCGATCTTCCAGCCTGCGTGCGAGCCACTCGAGATTCAGCGGCAGGCCCCCACTCCCTCGAAAATCCGGCAGCGCAAACGCTTCACGAGCACCCAGGCTTTCGGCGATCAACGCGGGGTACGAAAAACGCGTGTCGGAGATCGCAAACGATTGAAAACCCTGGGTGAGACTATCCCCGATCGATACAAGCTTTGCTTTCGGCATGAACTTCTCCTGATGACTCAGGCGCCAATCTGCCCGCTTCGGGCCAGCCGAGGAATAGTTATTTGTTGGAGTAGAAGCCAGGCAGCTTTCGCAAGGAAGCGAGCGTGGCCTCTTTCCGCTCAATTCACAGGATATGCGACCGTTGGCGGGGTGCCTGGAAGAGCGGGACGCATCATGGGAGGCAACCGAAAGCGCTGGGGTTTGTGTGGTGTTGATGCAGTGGGAACTGGGCTCGCGTTCGAAGTTGTTGGGCCCGGCGCCACGGACTTCGACTCCTTCAGCACTAACGTCTCACTGCTCGGAGCTTCCTGGGTGAGCGTTGCCTCCGAATTGGGCGTCTGCACTGGCGGGGCCGTAGGACTTTGACTCGCTCCCCGCTGAGTGGTTTCAGGCTTCACGCCCGAGACTGCAACCGTTCGTTGAGGAGCCGGCTTCACGCCATTGGACCCAACCAACGCCTCCTTCGAACTGCGAGCTTGCTGCCACAAAGCACCGGCTCCAATTGGAATAAGCAGCAACAACACCAAAACCAAAACCCACCTCTTGAACTTCTCTCGCCGCGCATCCATCTCCGGCGTGCGCACAACCCGAGGGCCCGCAAGCTCGGGCAGAGCCTCCTCCAGCGCGATGCCATCCTGCCCCGGCCATCCAGAGTAGTTCCCTGATTCACCCTCGCTGAAAAATTCGTGGTGCTCGTCGGGCTCCAAAGCTAACCCTGCATCCAGCGTGCGCCCCCGATCAGGCCTTCTTTTCGACGAACGGGACGATCTATTTTTCATGGTTGGAGCTGCTACGGCTGAGGGTTGAACGGATCCGAGGGTAGTGTCCGAAGCATGAACTGGCAGCGCACATTAGGCGAATGCCGCGGTGCCCGCGCGAAAAAATTAGGGTGTCTAGGCGCAAACTTAAGCCAAGAGCCATTTTGGTAGCCTAGTGCGCAAGGTGCTTGGCGTTCAACCCTAGGGGTCCAACGTTCGATGCCGCAACTTCAAGGTGTCGCCCCAGCTGCCCTTTTCGTTCCTTGAAAGATAGTAAGCATGCTTACTATCTTGTGTTCGACTTTGAGATAGAGGTCACGGGCAAGTCTGGGCGCTTGGGATGCTCAACCTCTGCGCGGGCGCGGCTTCGGTCCAACACTTGATCACTTGATCGAGACGGAAGCTGCTGCGAGCGCCCTTCGCGTGAGTGCACCGAGCATTTCACTAAAGCGTTTCCCTACCGTCGCAATCGCTCATGTTAAGGTGCGCAGTTAAGGAGTGTGGAAGTTTATGCGTACTGGCGTTATCAATCACAGTAGAGCGGCGTGGGTTCTCACAAGCGTTTGGGTTGGGCTGCTGATCGGCTGTACGGTCGAAACCAGTGAGGAGGATTTGAGCGTCACGGAGCTCCGGCAAGCCCTCTCGAGCAGTGATCTATTTGTTACCGAAATTGCTCAGAAGACGGACTACGCCGCCAGCATCGCCGACAAGGTTGAAGTCTACTGTGCGGCCGCGACTGGGTGCCCGGCCTTTCGAGTGTGCGACCCCACCAGCACTGGGACGATCGCGTGCTCGGCCGTGCAAGGCGCCCTCGCGTCTGGTGCTCGAGCCGTGATCTCGCGCGGCACCAGCATCACGACCAGCAGCTATGAACAGGTCTGGATCGAAGACTGCAGCGGCGCTTGCACCGAAGTCGTTGGCACCCGCGTCAGCGGCCCGTTCCCCTGCGCGGACGGCGCTGCGATGGCGCGTAAGGACTGCGCTGCGTCGAGCTTTGGCGTTTGCGGCGCCCCCGATTTAGGCCGTGGCGTGGCCTGTGCTGCCGGAGGTTGCGGCGATGGGATCTGCGCAACGAGCGAAACCTGTTCCACGTGTGCGGCCGACTGCGGCGCGTGCGTTTCGGCCGAGCCCTTCGCCTACACCGTTTCTTTCTCCAAAAATCAGCATGGCGTGGCATCATCGACCTGCACCAGTGCGACATGCTCGGCTCTCAAGAGTCTGATCGACACTGCGACCTCCAGCATCGAATTTGCCATCTACGGCGTTCGCGCCCAACAGGCTATTATAGACGCCTTGGCGAGCGCCGAGGCCCGCGGGGTCAACGTACGTGGTGTGGTCGACACAGAAAACGATGCTTGTGGCAGTCAAGGCACTTACACCTATCCGGACACGCCCCGTCTGATCAGTGCACTCCGGCCCGGTGCCGTCGTGTGTGATAGCGGTTCTGGCTACAGCTACATCATGCACAACAAATTCTTCGTCTTCGACGGCGCCAGACTGTGGACAGGCAGCACCAACGTGAGCGACACCGAAACCGGCGGCGAATTGAGCGCGAACGTCGTGTTTGTGGCCACATCAAGGCAGCTGGCGGCTATCTATCAGACGGAGTTCGAGGAGATGCATGCTGGGCTGTGTCATCGCAACAAGACCGACAACACGACCCATGTTCTCGGCCCCTCACAGTGGACTGACGGAACCACATCTGTGGAGAGCTATTTTGCGCCCACCGACGACGCCGCGACCCACGCTATGCTGGCCCTCATTAATGGTGCTGTCGCGAGCATCGACGTGGCGATCTTTTTTCTGACGGACGACGCGATCGGTGACGCTCTGGTAGCAGCAAAAAACCGCGGATTGCAGGTGCGCGTGATCTTGGATGCCACCGGGGCGGCGAGTGTCGGTTCTGAGATGAGCAAGCTCTGCGCGGCCGGGATCCCCTTGAAAGTTGAAAATTGGCCGGGCAAGGAACACAGCAAATGGGGCGTGGCTGACGGCAAAGCAGTGGTGCTTGGCTCCCAAAACTGGACGGCCGCCGGCAACATCAACAACGACGAAAACACGCTCTACATCAAGAACACATCGCTCGCGGGAGCCTTCGTGACGGAGTTCGCGAGACAGTGGGCCGATCTCGCCAGCGTTTCTACTTGCGTGTTGACCCCTGCAGAGGGCTCAGACGCGCCCGGAAGCTGTAGCGACGGTGTCGATAACGACTACGACACGTACGTGGACTGCAACGACTTTGGCTGTGCCAGCGACCCCGCCTGCAGGCCCGCGGAAAATACCCCTGCCCAGTGCAAGGATGGTCTGGACAATGACGCGGATGGATTGATCGACTGCAGCGATTCAGGATGTGTCGGGGTGGGCGTTTGTGCGGTCCAGGTCAACGAGTGTCTGCCTGCGCCTGCGAGCGCTTCGGAGTGGATCGAGCTTTACAACCCCTCTTCGACCAGTGTCGATGTGTCCGGGGCCTACGTCGACGACATGAGCGGAGGTTCCTCGCCAGACATTCTGCCGAGTGGAAGCGTCGTGCCGGCACAGGGATTTTTGTTGGTGAATCTGAATAGCTTCAAGCTCAATAACACCGGAACGGACCAGTGCCGTTTGCTGAACACCAACCAAACAGAGATCAACAGGATCAGCTATTCATCGGCGCCTTCCGGAAAGTCTCGGGCACGCATGCCGAACGGCAGCAGCACCCTTTCCTGGGATGCAACACCAACGCCTGGCGCAACCAATCAGTGAGGCTCCGCAGGCGGCCTAGCCTTTGGAGTCAGGCGCAGACAACGCGAGCTCGATCGCCGACTCAATCTCCCCGGAATCAGGCTTCACCGAGCTGGGCCATGCCTTAAGCGGCCGTCCCGCCTTGTCGATGAGGTACTTGTGAAAATTCCATTTAGGCGCGCCCAAGGCGTCTGAAAGGAGTGCATACAGCGGGGCACGCTCAGTGCCGACTGTCCGCACCTTGTCGAACATTGGGAAACTCACCCCAAACTTACTCGTGCAAAAATTGCGAATCTCTTCAGCGCTTCCAGGCTCCTGACCTCCAAAGTCGTTCGACGGGAAACCCAGCACTACAAGTCCGCGAGCTTCGTACTTAGCATTGAGCGCCTGGAGCCCCTGATACTGAGGTGTGTATCCGCACTCAGACGCTGTATTCACAATGAGAAGCACCTTCCCAGACCAAGCCGAGAGTGGCGTCTCGCTTCCGTCAAGTCGTTTCACCACGAGCGGATGAATGGTGACTTTAGCTGTGTTCATGGCGTGGCCTTCCGAGCTCGAAATGGATGGAGTCGGATCGTTTTTGCAGCCGAGAACGATCGCCATTCCCAGAGTGAATAGGACGGGTCCTGTACAGAGCAAGAATGAGCCAGCCACCTTTTGGCGTATGGGCATCATGGGCGCTTTAGGCAAGTGGGAACACCCGATGTGCCGTGAAATAGATGGCCTAGGCTTGCTGCCTCACGGGTAAAGGGGCGGCTCAGCAACGAACGAGAAGTCTTGATCAGGAGCGTATGAGTACAGCCCAAGCGACGGTGAATACGTCTTCATATGGAAAGTTTTGCCGTCGGGCTTCAGCTCCAGCAAGCGCAGGTACCCAAGTCCGCCCTCGTCGAGCATTTGATAATTGGCAAGCACCTGGTGCACAGTGTTGCCCGCGTCGCCCTGGCTCGCCAGAAGACCCGTACCGTTCACGAGCACGTGGCCGCTCACCACAAGAAAGATATTCTTGTGCTTGCGAATCAGCGCATTCCACAACATTTCTCCGTCATGATTGCCATCTATCGAGAGCTTGCCCTGCGCCGTCCCATACTCGAGGGGATTCCATTTTTGTGCCGCGCCCTTTGCCGAATAATCATAGCGAGTGGAGTCCCGGTATAGATACGCGTGGGTGGCGACGATCACTCGATGATTGGCGTAGCGTTTCACGAGGCGGTTCGCCCAGCGCACCGTTGCTGCGCGCGGGCTCCACTCAAGCATCAAGACGCCCAAGCGAAACTTCCCCGCGTCGATCGAGTAAAAAGCATTTTGCAGATCACCCCGCGTCATCACTTCCTTCAATGCCCCGGATTTCTTGGCCCAAGCCTCGTCGAAATATTCGGAGAGTAGGGAATGTCGATTCTTTGCCGTGCCGCGGTCGCCGAGATCGTGGTTGCCCGAGCTGAGAAGTAGCGGAAATCCATCGGCTAGGGGCTCGAGCGAAGCCTTGAAGAATTCCCACTCTTCGGGAGTATTGTGGTCCGTGAGGTCGCCCAACGTGATCGCCGCTTGGATGTTGCGTTCCTTGCGCTCTCGCATGAGGAAGCCCGACTGATTCCGCAGGTGCGGATAACGACAAGCCGCGTAGTATTGGGTATCAGGCAAAAGCGCGAGCGTGATCGTGCCGGGCCCTGGCGGAGCGAGCTCTTTGGGTTGAGTTGAGGTGAGAACCCGTGGCCAGTCGGCTTCTCGAATGTCTTCCGGAAGGCCGCATTTCGGACTTGCTGGTGCTGCCGCTACCGTGAGTGGCGGCGCTTTGGACGAAAGCTCGGACTCGGCTGGTCTCGTTGGCGGGGAACTGGCCGCTTGGGACACTTGGGCGGACGGAGACTTGGCAGCCAAGGCTGGTTCAGGCGCCTGAACCGAAGCCGGGCGCGGGCCGCACGCAGACAGTATGATTGCTAGAGCAACCAAGAGCCATCCAGCCTGGCTCGCTGGCGCGCGTCGATGCGTAGAGCTGCCGTCGTGAAACATGTTCGAGTACCTCGTCAAGATCCTAGGTGATCGGTCGTTCTTGCACCAGGCCACAGGCTCCCCGCAGAGGCAAGAGGGAAACGCTACCTGCTACGGTTTGATGCGTTCCACCACCGGGCGCCCGGTAGCCAAGTCTCGACCGCTCAGATCAACATAAAGCACTTTGGGAAAGGTACTGTGCTCGTCTGTCTTGACGTACATCCGCCCGAGGGCGCAGCGCACTCCGGACAGCTGCATAATCGCGCAAAACACCCCGTCATTCTGAACCACCCGAATGGGACGATCCTCACTGGCTTTCAGACGCATCCAAAACCCGTCGCGCGACACCTCCGAAGCGAGCTCATGCCCATACGCCAGGCGACGCTCGAGCCAACTCAGCTCCTCACGCTGGCCCCGTTCGGCGTTCATGAGCCAATAGGCCACCACAGGCTCAGTTGGGTCGGGGCGGCCTTGAGCGGTGAGCTTCAAGTCATAGGCCACGAGATTCCGGTTGGTACTGCGCTCTATCTGAAAAAGGCGCTGAAAACTCGAGGCCTTTTCTCCACCCAACGCTTGCGCCCCGAATGAAAGCACCAGAGGCGCTGCTAATAGGGAACGCCGCCCGAGCAGTCTTCGATCGCAAGCAAGATGTCGCGTCTCACTTTTCATGTTCCTTTCTGCCGACACGCGCAGAAAACCGAAAGCAAAAACGTACACAACGGCTTCTATCAACCAACATGGCCCCGCCCTGATACACTCTCGTCAAATTCGTTGCTGATTTGTCGCGGTGGCTTGAGCTAACCGAACACGCTCCCGTAGTACTCCGAGAACTTTGTCACGGGGCGGGACAAGCCGTTACCTGAGTGCCTTGAGTGCCCGCGAGCCACTGAGCACAGGAGATTTGCGTGGTGGGGTGGCATTGACATGCTGCGGTGCCGCCCGAGACGAAAGTGAAGCAACAGGCCGCCAGGGGTAGTGTGCAGCTATTCGCAGCGGGCACACCGGGTGTCGGAGCCGTAAAGATACACCCACAAGTGTCCATGACCTGTATACAAAACCAGCCTTCCTTAACCGGCCCCGTCAGTTTCGAACCGCCTGTCCCAGCACCGCCCGTGACCGCCGAGCCGCCCGCGCTGCTGCCCCTGTCGCGACCTCACTCTGCCAAAGCAGTCCTCACTGGTGCTCGGCCTGCTTTTTGAGAGCGCTCCAACCTTCGCCGCATGGGTCCCCGTGGGGTTCGTGGACGAGCTGGTTTCGGGCAGCTTGAGCCGACCGACGGCGCTCGCCTTCGCGCCCGACGGGCGCATTTTCGTGACGCAACAAACGTATGGCTGGCCCACTTTCGAAGGGCCATCTAACGACCCGGGGGTTCGTGCGCCCATTTTTGCCTACGGGCACGCCGCCGGAGCGTTGAGTGGCTGCGCGATTGTGGGCGGCACCTTTGTCCCGCCCACCTCCCCGTTCAACCCGGCTTACGCCGGGCGTTACCTCTTCGCCGATCTGTGCGCTGGCTGGATACAAGCTATCAACCCAACGCCCACGGTTATCGCGACTGGCGTGAACCAACCCATCGACCTCGGATTCGACGGCGCCCTATACTACGTGCACTCGGGAGATGGCTGGAACCTCAAGCGCATTCGCAGCTTAACGGTTGAGCCGGTTCCAGCCTCCTCTGCCGGGGCAGTCAGCTCGTGCTCGCCTCTACGCTCACGGCTCTGGGCGCGCTGGCTCTAGCCAAAAGCCGCCTTAGTTGGCGTGCTTGACGCCGCAACGGCAACTTTCTTAGAGCGGGAGAAGGGATTCGAACCCTCGACGTCGACCTTGGCAAGGTCGCACTCTACCACTGAGTTACTCCCGCGAGAGGGGCCGTTCTGTACTTAGAACGGCCAGCGCCTGTCAAGCGCCCACTTGAGCTTCGTGGGCGAGGATCTGTCGAAACGGGGTCGGCGCCGCGCCCGCTCAGAGGTTGAGCATCCCCAAGTGCTTCAAGTGCTTCCCAAACTTGTCCTCGATTTCTCAAAGTCGAACATAAGATAGTAAGCATGCTTACTATCTTCCAAGGAACGAAAACGGGCAGCCCACCTGGCACGCCGGCGGCCCCGCCACCGTCCTGCCCCTCACGCAGCGACACGCAGCGACGGGCGATGCCAGGGAGGGGCGGCGGCCGCGCTCCGCGGCAGCGGGGTGGGCATCAACACCAACTTGGTGTCCACTCGATCAAGCCGAAGGCCTACCGCTGGATCACGGTGGGCCGCGAGCCGCGCATTTTTAACTGGAAGGCAAACTGGGCCGGCCAGTGCTCGGAGTTAACCTGAGGCTTCTCGTCTGTTTGCGGGAGCTCGGCTGGATCCGGTCTCGTTGCTGGCCCGCCCCCATCGCTCCCTGTTCGCCCGGAAGCTGCTCAGGGAATCGTGACGCCTTCGTCGTCGTCATCACCCAGTAAACGCCGGGCTTCCTCGACATCCTCAGCGGCCACATAGAGCGTCACCCGCCCCAAGGCTGACTGCAGCAAGTCCATGTCATCCACGTGACTCTTCAGTCCGTTGGATTCCAACAAGGATTTCGCAAGCTGTGCTTCGACGCCGGTCCCGTACACGCGCATGGGAATAAGATCCATGCGGCGAATATAGACTTGAAGCCTCTCACTGGAAAGATGCTAAGTTTTCCCGCGTGGCGTTACGACAGGAACTAATATCAGTCGTAGAGGCTCTGCTTTTGAGCAAGGAAGAGCCGATCGGGCTCAATTTGATCGGCGAGAGCCTCGGCGCACTGGCGATCACGCCCACGGAGCTTGAAGAGCTGTTCGCGCAGCTCGAAAGCGCTGGGCGGAGCATTGCGGGCGATAAATCCGAGGCTGCTTCCGGCGCTCTAGGCCGAGTCATCGATGCCGCACGCGAGCTCCGAAATGAGCTAGGAAGAGCCGCTCGCGTCCGGGAAGTAGCGGCTCGGGCTGGTCTTTCGGAGGAGCGCGTTCGTGCCTCGCTCCTGCTTGTGCAGGTCATGCAGCGATAATTTCGCGGGATCCCCGCGCTGAGATTCTGGCAAGAACGGAACCCCCGTCGTTTCGACCGCTAGGTTTTCTCGTCAACTGCAAAAAAGCTGCTAGGGTCCGCGCACTTTCATGACTGACGCTTTTGATTCGATCGACGGGCGACTCGCTCAGACCCTCCGCGAAAAGGGGTTTACGGCTCTCACACCTGTGCAAGAAGCTGTGGTGGCGCACGGAAATTCCGAAGTCGACTTCCGAATTTCTTCTCAGACGGGCTCCGGCAAGACGCTGGCCATCGCGATGGTTTTGGCCCAGACGTGGGAGCGCGCCACCGAGCCCGCGCGCGCGGATTTCTTGGGAGCTGCCCCCCGCGTGGCTGTCATCGTGCCCACTCGCGAGCTCGCCACTCAGGTGGAGCGCGAACTCCGCTGGGCCCTTGGCTACCTCAAAGCGCAGGTCGTTTCGGTCACGGGCGGCACCAGCGTGCCCGGAGATCGCCGCTTGCTGCACAAGTTTCGCGGCATCTTGGTGGGTACGCCTGGGCGAGTGTGCGATCACCTAAGGACCAAAGTTCTCGACCTGTCGGCCCTCGAAACACTGGTTCTCGACGAAGCCGATCAGATGCTGGATCTCGGGTTTCGCGAAGAACTCGATCAGATCGTCGAAAGCTCCCCGAAGAGCCGCCGCACGCACTTCGTCTCGGCAACCTTCCGACCGGAAATCAAACGCCTCGCTCAACGCTATCAGAAGGAGGCGGTGCAGCTTGAGGGAACGCCACTCGGATCTGCGAACGCTGACATCCAACACATCGCGCACCTGATCCATCCCGATGATCGCGAGAATGCTCTCATCAACACCCTGCTCGCCTCGCTCGGCCAGAAGACGCTCGTTTTTGCGCGAACCCGGCAGGATGTTCGGGACCTCTCTGATTTCTTGAACGAGCAGGGTTTCTCCGCGGCTCCGATCAGTGGGGAACTCGAGCAACGGCAGCGTGATCGCGCCCTCGCGGCCTTCAAAAACGGGCAAACGAGCATTTTGGTTGCTACCGATGTAGCGGCACGCGGGATCCACGTGGAGGACATCGAATTGGTGGTGCACGTCGATCCGCCGTCGGATGCGGAGCTCTATGTGCATCGGAGCGGACGCACCGGCAGAGCAGGCAAGAAGGGTCGGAGCATCTTGCTCGTGCCTGCCCGATCGCGTGCACGCGCTGAACGCCTATTCACAGCGGCTGCAGTGCGCGGACGCTTTTTACCGACGCCTGACGTGAAGGCAATTGAGAAGCTGCAACTCGAAGGTATTAAGGCCGCAATCCAGGAGCAGCTCCAGGCGCCTGTGCCGGGACCGCTTGATTATTTGGCGCTCGCCCGGGAATTACTCGTGGAGCAGGATCCAGCCGAGTTGATCGCGCGGCTTCTTGCGACCGCGAAAATCCAAGGCCCGTGTGAGGCACGCGAGTTACGCAATGTTGCTCCCCCAGCACCAGCTCGCAAAGCGCCGCTGCAAAATCTGCTTCCCGGTGCTCGAGCACCCTCTCCGATGAATGGACCGCGCGGGCCAGCGCCGCGACCGTTTCAGCCTGGCACACAGAGCCCGGTTGAGCGAAGTGCCGGCGAAGTTGGATTTGCGCGTTTTCGTGTGAGCATGGGGAACCGGCACGGGGCGACGCCGCAAAGGATCCTCAGCATGGTGTGTCGCCGAGGCGGGATCCACGGCTCGGATGTGGGTTCCATACGGATTGAAGAAGGCTTCACAACGCTGGAAGTGAACCGCGCTGTCGCGAGCGCTTTCGCCCAGAAATCAGGCCGTCCTGACGCGCGCGACCCCGATGTGCGCATCAGCCCCGCTCCTGCGGGCGCGCCACCTAAGAATAGCCGTCCGTTCGCGCCACCTGTCCGTTTCGCGCCACCCGGACGCTAAAATGGAACCCCATAGCGGCTCACCCTGATCTAGCGGCATAGCTCTTTGCGCGTTCATTGAGCGAGCAGGCGTGGAGATTCGGCGCCGAGCCCGCGCAGAAGAGGTTTTGAGCATCCCCACGTGCTCCCAATCTAGTCCGTGACCCCTTATCTCAAAGTCGAACAAAAGATAGTAAGCATGCTCTCATCCTTGATCACTGCGTAGCTGTAATTTAGCAGCGACCCAACCTTCGGTCATGGCGTCTAGCCTTTCGAGACCACGGGCGAGCGTGATCCAACCTGGATCACGACCGT
>Ga0163154_10004823_pt1 | contig 17520 bp, 15 predicted proteins | sample OliLakLV19MP9P1_FD_148649 | JGI IMG/M metagenome (GOLD analysis project Ga0163154, IMG submission 148649) | Freshwater microbial mat bacterial communities from Lake Vanda, McMurdo Dry Valleys, Antarctica - Oligotrophic Lake LV.19.MP9.P1 | ecosystem: Environmental > Aquatic > Freshwater > Lake >...
TAAGCCCCTTTGCACATTGCCTGTCCTGGCAGCAGTTCAGCACACAACCATAGGGGTTGCTCCAAAGACAGCGAGACGCGCGTATGGCAATTATTGCGTTAAAAGCTTGGTACCTGCGAGAATACGAACCTGCGCGCGAGTTAGAACAGCGCCCTCATGATCTGCGGCTCAGCAAAAATAGCCTGTTGAAATCGGCATTGCGGGCAGATTTCTTAGAAGATAGCGCTGAAGTGAAGCAGTCAGAATGGTTCCAGCGCTACATGGAAGGGGAGCCTGTCGAGTTCTACATCGAAGGCAGCGGTGGCTATGTCATCTCCAATATTGATCTGATTAGCCACGAAATGTATTTCACCAAGCAAGAGGTGATGGCGCATCTAGAACCCATCATTTTCCTGTCTTACCAAACCGAATTTGCCGAGTCTAGTAACCTGCTACGAGACGAACTTCAGGAGTTTTTGGCAAAGCTGAATACGCGATCGCGTCTACCGATTGCCCTAGAAGAATCGCATCGCCTGACCGAAGGCCCTGCCCGCCTCAGCAGTACCCTCATGCGCAAAATCCGTAAGAGCCTGCTATTTATTGCCGATGGCACCCCAATCTTGCACCTCGACGGCACCCCACCTCAGCTGATCCCTAGCCCCAAGGTATGTGTCGAAATGGGCTATGCGCTCCAGTGCAAGCGGGCAGAACAAATTCTGTTGACTCAAATGGATCGCCCTAACCTGCCGGGTCAGTTTCCCTTCGACCTGCCCAGCGGCAGCCGCCTCCAGTTCCGCACCAAACCCGAATTACGCAAGCTATTGCCAGCCATGATCGAAACCCAACTGCAACGGTTTAACTTAATTTGACCAATTACCAGTTTCGTTTTGCTCAGGTTTCGGGGAATATTTATTTCATTGCCCCCAATCAGGGCTAATGTGATCAAGGTATTTAGGATAAATTACCCGTCATGCCCAGAACTCCGAGTGAATTTTCAGTCCATCTTTTGATGGAAGGCGGCCACCGAGAAGAAGTACGCTTTTCAACCATTCAAGATTTTCAGAAATGGTATAGCGGCGAACTAGTTCCCAAAAGCGATTCCAATGATTTTATTAGCGTTCCAATCAAAAATATCCAGGGAGAATATATGGTGGTGCGCCCCTCGCGCATTTTGGCGCTGCGGGTAGAGCCAATTTTCTCGGGTAGTGTCGATCGGTATTAAGCGCTAGCAGGAAGGCTTATTCGTATGTCTAAAATTCATCCTTCTTTTTTGGCGTCTGCCTGCTTGAGCTTAGCGATCGCCATTGGAGGCGTTGGATTGCCTGCTGGGTCGAGTGTGCCACTACGGGTGGTTAACTCTGCGGCATTGCAGTCGGCTGAATTTGCAGCGCTGGGTCTAGACGAGCAGTTGTGGGGTGGCGGGGGCGATCGCTCCTCGCTGATTCAAGCGATCAACTATTCCCTGCGCTACTTAGACACTCCCACTGCCGTTGCCGCCTATCGCCAATATCCGGTGCGCAGCATTACCCGCGATCGCGTCCGGCGTAGTTTGATCCGGTTTCGCGATCTGCTGCAAACTACAGATTCGGCAGCGGCACTGCGGTCAGCGGTGCTCAGCGAGTTTGCCATCTATCAATCGGTGGGCAATGACGGGCTTGGCACCGTAGATTTTACGGGCTATTTTGAACCCAACTATGCCGCCAGCCGAGTTTCTACTGCCGAATTTCGCTATCCCCTCTACCGCCTGCCGCCCAGCCTCAGCCGCTGGCCGCGTCCACATCCTACCCGTGCCGCTCTCGAAGGGGTAGACGGGTTGCAGGGTGAGCGGGGACGGCTGCGCGGTCTAGAGCTAGTGTGGTTGCGCGATCGGCTCGAAGCCTATTTAATTCAGGTGCAAGGGTCGGCTCGATTAAACCTGACCGACGGCAGCACCATGACCGTGGGCTATGCCGGACGCACCAACCGTTCCTATGTCAGCATTGGCCGACAGCTGGTCAACGACGGTAAACTCCCAGAGGCGGGGCTAACATTGCCCGCCGTGCTGGCCTATTTTGACCAACACCCCAACGAGCTAAATACCTATTTACCGCGCAACAATAGCTTCATCTTCTTTCGAGATACGGGCGGCGCGCCAGCCACAGGATCGCTCAACGTCCCCGTCACGGCAGAGCGATCGATCGCCACCGACAAAACCCTAATGCCGCCCGGAGCACTGGCTCTGATTCACACTCAGATTCCCTTCCTCAACCCCCAAGGCCAGCTAGAACCGCAAAACGTCAGCCGCTTTGTTCTAGACCAAGACCGGGGTGGAGCAATTCGAGGGGCAGGGCGGGTCGATATTTTCGTGGGTACGGGGTCATTAGCAGGCGATCGCGCTGGCCTGATCAACAATACCGGGCAGCTCTATTATTTACTGCTTAAAGAGTAAGGGAGGTATTACCTCAACCCAGAGCTTGCTCCAAAAGTAAGCGGTAGGACTCCAGATGCTGTCGCAAAAGCTTGACGGAAAAAATATCATAAAAGATTTGAGAGTAGAATTCCTTAACGAATTTCTAAACCTCCAGGAACAACGGCAGATCCGATCATCCGCACCCGTCACCAAAACTACATGATTGGGGCAGGGCTAAAACCTGCGGAGCAAGATTGGTTAGTGACGGAATTGTCTACTTTACTGCACCAGCTTCAGCGGGGCGATCGCTAATTCTCACCGGTTTAGATCAACCTTTTTGAGTCATGCGATCGCCTGTCTTAACGCTTGGATTTGGCCTGGATTAGGACCTGATTACTCGCCTCATGGCCTTCCACATGGCGTTTGTACCACTTCATCAGGGGGGTGGAGCTAACGCCATGCAGTGTCACAGATACGATGACCACAATAAACGTCACCCAGGCGATCAGCTCTCCATCGTTGTCGCGCAAGCCATGGCTGAGGGCATAGGTCAAATAATAGAGCGAACCCACGCCGCGAATCCCAAACCAACCAAACAGCCAGCGAGTTGCTGGATGGACAGGCGAACCAATGGTGCTGATCCAGGCTCCGAGCGGGCGAATCACAAACAACAGTAGCGCTGCAATTAATAAAGCCGGAGCGGCAAAGCGTGCCATTGGCTCAATGCGCAAAAGTGACCCCAGCAATAAGATCGTGCCAACTTCGGTGAGCTTTTCTAGCCGTTCCATGAAGTGCAGGCGAGATGCCGATTTTTCAGCATTGAGGTAGTTAGAGCGCAGTGCCACACCCGCCACAAACACAGCCAGGAAGCCGTAGCCATTGACTAATTCGGTTAAAGAATAGGTCAGCAGAACCGTACTGAGGCCGATGAAGTCATCCATCAAATCGTCAACCGGACGGTACGATTTCAACCGGACGGTACGATTGCAGCCATTGTTCTAGCCAGCCCAGCAGTTTGGCGATCGCCACTCCCATGAACAGCCCAGCGGCGATCGCCCACAGCAGATCCACCAAAACCCAACTCACAAACCAGGTTTGCCACTGGTCATTCTCTAACCAATGCAGCCCAAAATAGACAAATGGAAACGCCAGCGCATCGTTTAGCCCCCCTTCCGACGTTAAGCCAAAGCGCAGCTCGTCTTTGTCTTGCGGGTCATCAAGCTGCACCTCGGAAGCCAAAACGGGATCGGTGGGAGCCAAAATTGCGCCGAGTAAAATCGCCACGCCCCATTCCAGTCGCAGCACCCAGTGCCCGATGCCAGCTGTTGCAAAGATTGAAATCGGCATCAATAGCCCAATCAATCGACCCGTAGAGTTCCACGCCCAGGGGTTGAGCGGACGGTTCATCTTTAAGCCGCAGCTAAACAGAGAAATTAGCACGACCAGCTCTGTTGAACGCTGCAAAAAATCTGCTTCGGGGCGCAGCTGAATCAGATTTAATCCATAGGGACTGAGCAGAATCCCAACCAGCAGGTAAATCAGGGCATAGGACAGCGGTAGTCGTTCAATCCAGCCAGACCCCAATGACACTGCTAGCAGCAAGATCCCCAAAACTAGCAGATCAAGAATGTAAATATCCACAAAAACCCAGATTAAAACTGACGGCATTCCTACTCTAGGTGGGCAACCCTGAGCTTTAATTCAACTTGGGGTAGATCTTTCGGAGCATTTCTGGAAAGGCGGTAGCGCTTGCAGAGCCGCTGCGCGTCCACGAACCGCCCCTACGAGACGGATGCGACTCTAGCTGAGACTGGCAACCGGAGCGGGTTCGTATAGATATTCAAACCAGTTACCATCGGGGTCGCGGCCATAGAATGAAGCAGTTCCGTCGCGGTGCTCGTGAATGTCAGTGAGATTGACGCCCTCGGCTTTAAGGCGATCGTAGGCGACGTTGACCTCAGCGCGATCGCTAAATACAAAGCCAAAGTGAGGCCCTGCCTGCGAATAGCTCTTACCTAATAGCGCTAGCCCATCTTCTCCAGCTTTCAAGTAGGCCCAGTCTGGGTCTTTCCAGACCAATTCCATTCCCAAATTTTGGTAGAACTGCGCCGATCGATCTAGATCATCGACCGCAATGGCTACATGCCCAATTCGCTTAAGTTCCATGATCTAAAATTCCACCTTACAAAGATTTAAAAAACTTTTCGTTTTTCTCTAATTCCATTCTAAAGCAGCTACTTTGGGGATAACCGAGCCTTCACCCTCTTATCCCCAAACTCCCCATGCCCCTGTTCGACGGCTCAAATCTCCCTTATTGGATTCTGTTGGGTCTTGGCGTTCTGCTATTCATATTCATTATTGTGTTTGGTGGCGGTGATGATGATGCCGAGTTTGATGCAGACGTAGACTCAGACGTGGATACCGCTATCGGCCATGCCCTCAACCTCGATGCCGATGCCGATGCCAGCGAGTTTAACGTGTTGCAATCGTTGGGCTGGTTTGGTGTAGGGAAAGCCCCGCTGCTAATTCTACTGGCAATAGATTTTAGCCTCTGGGGGGTAATCGGCTGGATGATCAACGTAGCGGTAGGAGGTGCTGTGGGCAGCCTGCTGGGTGGACTGGCGGGTGGCATCATCTTAGTGGGTTCTTTTGTCATCTCTCTCGCCTTGGGCGGGCAAATTGCTAAGCCAATTGGCAAAATTTTTGCCTCTTTTGGAGAAGATTCCAGTGGCGATCGCCTAGTGGGATGCATTGGCATCGTTAGCACCAGCCAAATTCCAGCCGTCAGCACGGGTAAGATTGGCCAAGTGGATGTGTTAGACGCCGCTCACAATCGGGTCACAGTTAATGCCATGCTGCCCGAATGGGCCAGGACTTTACCGCAGCGGGGAGAAAAAGTGCTAGTAATTGAGCGATCGGGTTCGGGCTATCTGGTGCTCGTTAAAGATAGCCCCGATCAAACAGCTTGGTTCAATCAGGCCAATCGACTCAACGATTCTCGTTAAACGCTCAAAATCCGAAACTCAAAATTCACGCAAAGGTTAGAAACTCCATGCTGTTTTGGCTCACCTTGATTCAAGCCCTGCCCACTGTTTCGACACCCGAAGTCTCCCAACTTGAACTGAGCGAGGCTCAAACTTCAGATGAGTTTGCGATCGCCCAAACCGTCCCGGCACTGCCGCTCACACCCACCGTCGGCCAGCTAGGCGGAATTTTATTTTTCCCTGGGTTGATTGCCGGATTGGTCATCATGCTACTGCTGGCGCTCTGGGCCTACACTCGCGTTTATAAAATCACGCCAAATAACGAGGCATTTGTGCGCACGGGCGGCGTTTTTATTAAGCGCAAAACGGTTATTCTCAACGGGGGCTGCGTGGTGCTGCCGGGATTCCACGAACTAACCCGAGTGCCGTTGCGCGAAATTTCGATCGATGTGGAGCGGGCCGGGGACGTGGAGCGCGCCGGGAAGTTGGCCGTGCGCACCAAGGACTATATGCGCGCCGATATGCGCGCCACTTTTTATGTTTGTATTACTGCTTCCGATGAGGATGTGCTGACGGCAGCCGCTCGTCTGTCGCAGGGCAACAAAATTACCCCCGAAGATATTAAAAATGCCCTAGAAAAGCGGGCAGATGATGCGATTCGAGCGGCGGCAAAAACCAAAAATTTGGCCGAGATTGATTCCGATAAATTGGGCTTTGCGCAAGAGGTGTTAAACCTGATGCAGCCTGACTTGGCTAAGGTGGGGCTGACGCTGAACAACATTGCGGTATCAGAAATTCAAGAAAGCGATACCTACGACACGAATAACTTTTTTGATGCCCAGGGCGTGCGGCTGCGGACTGAAACGATTCAAAAATCGATTCAGCAAAAGCGCGAGGTGGAGCTAGTAACGCGGGTGGCGGAGGTGGAGCTGGTAACGCGGGTGGCGATCGAGCAAAAGGAACTGGATGCAGAGAAGCGATCGCTGCAAATTGCCCAAGAAAAAGAAACCGCCCGCCTAGAGCAAAACTTTCAGGTAGAAGCGCTCAAAGCTCAGCGAGAGCGGGAAATAGAAGAAGCCAAGGCAAAAGAATCGGCTTCGATCCAACGCGCCAAGATTTTACAAGAAAAGTCGGTGGAAGAGGAAGAAATTCGTCGTCAGTTGGGTGTCAAGCAGAGCCAGATTAATGCTGATATTGCCTTAGAAGAGGAGCGGAAGAAACTGAAGGTGGCGCAAACCTTGCAGCAGCAAGAGACCGAGTTGGCAGAAATTACTCGCCAGAAAACCGTAGACTCGCAGCGGCTAGAATCGCAAGTGCAGGTGGCCGAGTCGGAACGATTGGCTAAGGTAGCTCAGGAAAATGCGGCGATCGCCATTTCGGCCAAGCGAAAAGAGAGCCTGGAAGCGGAAGCCGAACGGGCGCGAGCCGAGTCTGCCGTGACCACTGCTACCGAGCTAGAAGTGGCTGAACGGCAGCGCCAACTGGCCGTCATTGTGGCCCAGCGCACTGCCGAAGAGCGCCGCATTGCCGACCAAAACGTGGTGGAAATCGATGTATTTCGCCGCCGCCGCCAAGCAGAAATTGCCAAACAGGCCGCAGAGCTAGAAGCCGATGCCCTGCGAACTCTGGCCGATGCCAACCGTGACAAGTCGCTAGCCGAAGCCGAAGGCTTGCAGGCGCTCTATGCAGCTCAAAATCTGATCAGCAACGCCAACCTAACCGCCCAAACTTTTACTACCATTTGGCCACAGCTAGCAGAGCGACTACCCGAAGTGCTGCAAGCGCTGTCGCCGCAACCTGGCGTATTGGGGGATGCCCGGATCTATGCCTTCCCTGGGGCCAACGGCAATGGTGGCGCTCCCGATATCAACAAACTGATGTTCTCGACCAGCGGCCTAGCCTTGATCAACACATTGTTAGAAGATGGCAAGTTGAGCCAACTAATCGGCCAAATTGCCAGCGTCATGCGTGACCCTCAAACACCTACAGTGCCTTACGCTGAAACTCCGACTATACCGCCTGTTCCAATGGATGTAGAAAGCTAGGGCATGGTCGTGAACCCGTCACGCTACCGCAGGATCAAGTCCGTCATTCTCGCATTCGCGGGCATCCATTCTCTAGCTCTACCTCACAGAAAATAAAAAGCCACACGTTGAAGGTGTGGCTTTAGGAGCATGTTTTGTAGGAGGAAATTTAAATCTTTGAGACGCTGCCGCTGTAGCTCGAAGGAGTAAGGCGTTCAGGTCAAGATTTATATCCTAAGTATGGGGTTATAGGGCAAAAAGCTAGGTGATGAATATCCCAACTAGGGGTGATGTTCATCAGTAGTATGAGTGATTGATGTCACAAAAAAGGGCGATCGCCTCATGGTAGAAGCGATCGCCCTCTTTGATTAGCTTGTTTACTAACTCAATAGCTCAAACTGTACGGTTAGGGAGCCAGAGCACTGCCGCGCAGCAGGCTACCAATCGTCTTAGCCGTAATCTTCAACTGCGCCAGCGGATTGGCAGGCACCACCGTTTTGTAGAGGTAGCTGTCAAACGTGAGTCGCTGCACATCGATATCGGCACACATTTCCACGAAGGCTTCGCGGGTGGCGTCGGAGCGATAGAAGACAGTTTGCAATAGATCTAACACTTTGTAGGTGAGACCATATGCCTTGTCCCAGCGCTTCAGGTAGACCTTAAGGTCATTTTCTGTAGGAACGCTCTGTCCTGCATTGGAAAATTCCACAATGGCTTCGGCACACATCCGTCCAGATTTGGCTGCAAAGTAAATGCCTTCGCCCGATGACTTGGTCACATACCCAGCGGCGTCACCGACGAGCGCGACGCGACCCACAACCCGGCGAGGCCGGGGATGTTCAGGGATGGGATGGGCTTCTACCTTGATGATTTCACCGCCTTCTAGTCGATGGGCAGCCCGCTGGCGAATGCCAGCTTGTAGGTGCTTGATTTTAGCCTTGTTCACCTTCATCGTGCCTGTACCAACGGCAACGTGGTCATGTTTGGGGAAGACCCAGGCATAAAAATCAGGCGATACATCGTCTCCCACGTACATCTCAGCGAGTTCGTGGTAGTAAGCCATTTTGTCTTCGGGGAGGCGAATGCGCTCCTGGAAGGCGATCGCGTAGTTATAATCACCGGCATCAATGGCTTTGGCAACCCGCGAATTGGCTCCATCGGCACCGATAATTAAATCAACCTGAAGGGTGTGAGCGGTTCCTTCCAAGCTCCCGTTGGAGTGATCCGCATAGTGGATCGTGTAAGGAGCCGTGTTGCTAGTGGGAATATCGACTGCGTAAACGGTGCCGTTAATCAGCTTTGCACCCAGCTTGTGAGCGCGCTCGCGCAAGAAGCTATCTAAAACTTCTCGACGGCACATGCCAATGTATTCATCATCTTTGAGCGTGCCGCCGATGTTGACCTCAATGTTTGAGGGCGAGATCATTTTCATCTTGCGAACGCGACGATCAATGATTTCGGGCGGCAAGTCAAACTCTTCTACCATGCACAAGGGAATTGCCCCGCCACAAGGTTTGGCGTTATCTAGCTTGCGCTCAATCAAATAAGTTTCGATACCTGCTTTTGCTAAAGTCTCGGCAGCGGAGGAACCTGCCGGACCGGAACCAACTACAGCAACCCGGAGTGCCAAAGGTCGTCTCCCAATCTCTAAAAAATCAAGATCTACGAGGTGAATCGTATCACAGACTGGGAGGTAGATGGGGGGCGGCTTCTAGAGATGTGATCGAAATGAAATACACCTTAACGTATCGTTACATTTTGGTGAGCTAATTTCAGTGGAATTGTGACATCTAGTTTACGTTTCTGTTACTGATCTGGCAGATATCTATTGATCGAGTTCGATAGTGATCTTTGGCGTTGGTATGGGCGGCGTTGGTATGGGCGGCGTTGGTATGGGCGGCGTTGATATGGGCGGCGTTGATATAGGCGGCGATGATAGTTCCGGTAGCGGGTCTTCTGTCGCCGGAGCCGCTGGAGACCCTGCTCGTGAACTACTAGGAGCGATAGGACTGCTAGGAGTAGTTTTAGAGCCAGAAAACTGCCGTCGGAAGCGATCGAGATAGGTGGCTCCCGAGGGTCTCTGCTGCCTAGGCGCTGCCTTCGGAGCCGCTGAAGCAGCGGGTTCTGGCTCCGTCAAAGCTGATGGAGCTGCATCTTGGGGTACCTCAAGCGATGGCGGAATACCAACTGGGCTTGGTTCAATTGGAGCCATCACGCTAGATTTGGGCGATCGCTCCACCTGCGGCATCAGCGTCGGTTCTGGGGTAGAAATCGGCTCTGGGGTAGAGGTCGGTTCTGGGGTAGAGGTCGGCTCTGGCTGAGCCACAGGCGATCGCTTGACTCTGGGTGTCCGTTTAGCTGACGGTCGAGCGCGCGGGGAAGCTGGGCTGGCGCTGGGCGCTGGGGTAGGAGACGCTTCGGGACTACTAATGGGGGTAGGTGTAATGCTTGGCGTGGGGCTGGCCGCTGGTTCCTGCGGACTCTCGACTGGCGTTGGGCTGGGCTGGGGTGGCTCTGGTACATAGTTTGGATCAACAATGCCCCGAGCCTCAGCCGCCGTTAGTTCACCCCGCACTAGTTTTGAGAGCGTATCGCTGCCGCCGGGTTGGTAATTAATCAGCCGCACCGTGTTGTTAAAGGCATTGGCGATCGCGTCTCCGTCCTCATTCAGCAGTTCTAGCTGCACCCAGTTTTTCCCTGGTTTCAGCCCTCTTAGATAGATCGGCTGCCACTCATCAAAGATAAAACTGGCACCGTTCACCGTAGCCCGAATCCGCCAGTCTTGAATTTCACCGTAGCCCGAATCCGCCAGTCTTGAATGCTGTCGTCAGCCCGCTCTTGAGCAATTAGGTGCAGCGGCACGTTGGTCAGATAGAAATCTAACATGACGGGTTCGGCACCATAGGTTCCCGTAGGACGGCTATAGGTCAACAGCGGCTGGCCGCTCACAGGCTGGTTTTCTGGCGTTTTGGTCAACACATGAAACGTGGTTAGGGCAAAGGCTCCATCGTTTTTGAAGGTTTCATGCCAGGGGCGAGAAGCGATCGCCCGAATGGTGTGGGTGCCCGGCGCTAAATCCTTAAACACCAGCGGCTGCTCTAGGTCATACATGGCCTGATAGGGCTGGTTGTCCAAAATCACATGTAAGTGAGGCCCTAACCCCAAATCTTTGTCCTGATAAATTGGTAAGTCTTTGACCTGGACGCGCACGGAAACTTGCTCGTCTGTTAAAACTTCCCCAGGACGCGGGCTGAGAATTTTAATCTGAGGCTGGTAGGTTTCCAGAAATGGGCGCAGTTCTTGCAGGGCAGCAGGCGGCGACACTTCAGATACATTGCCCACCAGCGGAGCGTTTGCCCCCGATGGACGCACGTTTTTACCAGCAGGGCGATCGCCGCAGGCTACCAGGCTCAAACCTAGCACCATCGCCATTATTCCTGCTAATAGCGGCCTGACCGTATTCCACCGACGCGTTTTCCCTATCACAGCCAGACTCCTGAGCGATCGCCAATGCAGCTAAAACCTGTCCATACGGAACTATATCGGATTAGCGCCCCCCTCTGGCACTGATCAGGAGGCTTCCTATGCATCTTGTTCTGCTCTGCGGATCTTTAACGTCTCCAGGTTTGCAATCTTTTTTGAATGCGTTCCCTTCAAGGCGGGCAAAATGATCGGCTCGTGGATGCTCAATCCCTTTTTGATAGTTACCTAGGGATCTTTACGATGAGATCTTTGTCGTCTATTTCATTTTGTAAACAATCAGCAATAAAGGCACTCTTGCTGGATCAGCGTTGAGGTTGAAAGGCACAGCGAGTCTTGTTTTGCCATTCTTAAATTATTGTTACTTGTGATCGAGCTGTTGCAGATTACGGCTCTATAATCAGTGGAAACACCCTCCAAGTTTCGTTGTCGTTGTTTTGGCGTCCAAACCAAGTGACGATTTCGATATCTCTCTCGATTTCATGCGGCCCTTTTATTTAAGGGCTTCTGCTTAGGAGATTGAACCCGCTCCCCTTGGGTCTCATAAGCTTGGTCATTACATATCGGCTCTTGGCTGATGAGTCGAGTAGAGAGTTGCTGCCCTGTGCAGAGCTTGATTTGGGTATTATTTTCGTTCCTTGTCTAGAGAGGAGAGTCTCTAAATGACAACTACCCCACGGGAGCGAGAGGCGAAAGCCAAGATCGCAGTGGACAAGGATCCGGTTCCCACCTCCTTTGAGTTGTGGGCAAAGCCGGGTCATTTCGACCGTACCCTGGCAAAGGGACCCAAAACCACAACCTGGATTTGGAACCTGCATGCCGATGCTCACGATTTTGATAGTCACACCAGCGACTTAGAAGACATTTCCCGTAAGATCTTCAGCGCCCATTTTGGTCACCTCGCGGTGGTCTTTATCTGGCTGAGCGGGATGTATTTCCACGGCGCTAAGTTTTCAAACTACGAAGCTTGGCTGACCAACCCCACCGGGATTAAACCCAGTGCGCAGGTGGTCTGGCCGATCGTTGGTCAAGAGATTTTGAATGCAGATGTAGGTGGCGGGTTCCACGGAATCCAAATCACCTCTGGCTTCTTCCAACTGTGGAGAGCATCGGGCATCACCAACGAATACCAGCTTTATTGCACCGCTATTGGTGGTCTAGTCATGGCAGCGCTCATGCTGTTTGCGGGCTGGTTCCATTACCACAAACGCGCTCCCAAACTGGAGTGGTTCCAAAATGTTGAATCGATGATGAACCACCACCTAGCAGGTTTGCTGGGCTTGGGTTCTCTCGGTTGGGCAGGGCACCAAATCCACGTTTCGCTGCCCATCAACCAACTGTTAGATGCTGGGGTTGCTCCAAAAGATATCCCCTTGCCTCATGAGTTCATTTTGAACTCCAGCTTGATGGCAAATATTTACCCCAGCTTTGCGAAGGGTCTAACGCCCTTCTTTACGCTGAACTGGGGCGAGTATGCAGACTTCCTCACCTTCAAAGGTGGACTCAACCCGGTTACGGGTGGCTTGTGGCTGAGCGATACGGCACACCATCACTTGGCGATCGCCGTTCTGTTCATCATCGCGGGTCACATGTACCGCACTAACTGGGGCATTGGCCACAGCATGAAGACCATCCTGGAGGCTCATAAGGGTCCCTTCACGGGTGAAGGGCACAAGGGTCTCTACGAGATTCTCACGACCTCTTGGCATGCTCAGTTGTCCATTAACTTGGCAATGCTGGGATCTGTGACCATCATCGTGGCGCAGCACATGTACGCCATGCCTCCTTACCCTTATCTCGCGACCGACTACCCCACTCAGATCTCTCTGTTTACCCACCACATGTGGATCGGAGGATTCTTGATTGTGGGTGCGGCGGCTCACGCTGCCATCTTTATGGTGCGCGACTACGACCCGGCTCAGAATGTGAACAACCTTCTGGATCGCGTCATTCGTCATCGCGACGCCATTATTTCTCACCTCAACTGGGTCTGTATTTTCCTAGGCTTCCATAGCTTTGGTCTATATATTCACAACGACACCATGAGTGCGCTGGGTCGCCCTCAAGACATGTTCTCTGATACGGCGATCAACCTTCAGCCCGTGTTTGCTCAGTGGGTTCAACACCTGCACACCATTGCCCCTGGTGGCACTGCTCCCAACGCTCTAGCGCCTGCTAGCTTTGCGTTTGGCGGTGGCATTGTAGCAGTGGGCGGCAAGGTTGCCATGATGCCGATTGCCCTAGGCACGGCAGATTTCATGGTGCACCACATTCACGCGTTCACGATCCACGTAACGGCACTGATTCTCTTGAAAGGTGTGCTGTTTGCCCGTAGCTCTCGTCTGGTTCCAGACAAAGCGAACTTGGGCTTCCGATTCCCTTGCGACGGTCCCGGTCGGGGCGGCACCTGCCAGGTTTCTGGTTGGGATCACGTCTTCCTAGGTCTGTTCTGGATGTACAATTCCCTCTCTATTGTGATTTTCCACTTCAGTTGGAAAATGCAGTCAGATGTTTGGGGAACTGTGGCACCCGATGGCTCCGTGACTCACATCACGAACGGCAACTTTGCTCAAAGCGCCATCACGATTAACGGGTGGCTGCGTGACTACCTGTGGGCGCAGTCCACTCAGGTGATCAGCTCCTATGGGTCAGCTTTGTCTGCCTATGGTTTGCTATTCTTGGGCGCTCACTTTGTATGGGCATTCAGCCTCATGTTCCTGTTCAGCGGTCGTGGCTACTGGCAGGAATTGATTGAGTCCATTGTGTGGGCACATAGCAAACTCAATGTTGCTCCTGCAATTCAGCCTCGCGCTCTGAGTATTATTCAGGGTCGTGCGGTTGGGGTAGCTCACTACCTCTTGGGAGGAATCGTCACCACTTGGGCGTTTTTCCTAGCTCGGATCATTTCTGTCGGATGACCACGAGGAGATCTCGTTAGACTATGGCAACTAAATTCCCAAAATTTAGCCAGGACTTGGCTCAAGATCCGACCACTCGTCGGATTTGGTACGGGATTGCCACTGCCCATGACTTTGAAAGCCACGATGGCATGACGGAGGAAAATCTTTACCAAAAGATTTTTGCTTCTCATTTCGGCCACTTGGCAATCATCTTCCTGTGGACATCTGGCAACCTGTTCCACGTCGCATGGCAAGGCAACTTCGAACAGTGGATTAAAGACCCTCTCCATGTCCGTCCCATCGCTCACGCGATTTGGGACCCTCACTTCGGCCAAGCCGCAGTGGATGCGTTTACTCAAGCGGGCGCGTCTGGCCCCGTCAACATCGCCTATTCCGGTGTGTACCACTGGTGGTACACCATCGGCATGCGCACAAATGGTGAACTCTATAGCGGTGCAGTGTTCCTGCTGCTGCTGTCTGCTTTCTTCCTGTTTGCAGGTTGGCTGCACCTTCAGCCCAAGTTCCGGCCCTCGCTATCTTGGTTCAAGAATGCTGAGTCTCGCCTCAACCACCACCTAGCTGGTTTGTTTGGTGTTAGCTCGCTGGCTTGGACGGGTCACCTGATTCACGTCGCCATTCCCGAGTCTCGCGGCGTCCATGTAGGCTGGGATAACTTCCTCTCTGTGAAGCCTCATCCTGCTGGTCTAATGCCTTTCTTTACGGGCAACTGGGGCGTGTATGCCGAGAATCCTGATGGTCTAAATCAGATTTTTGGTACGTCTGAAGGAGCTGGTACAGCAATCCTGACCTTCTTGGGTGGTTTCCATCCCCAGACTGAGTCGCTGTGGTTGACAGACATGGCTCATCACCATTTGGCGATCGCCGTTCTGTTCATCATTGCGGGTCACATGTACCGCACTAACTTCGGGATTGGTCACAGCATCAAAGAAATGCTGAACTCCAAGGCTGGCTTGCTGAGCAAGAGCAGTGAAGGTCAGTTCAACCTGCCTCACCAGGGTCTATACGACACCCTGAACAACTCCTTGCACTTCCAGTTGGCGCTGGCACTGGCTTCTTTGGGCGTGATCACCTCTTTGGTGGCACAGCACATGTATGCCTTGCCTCCCTACGCCTTTATTGCTCGGGATTACACCACGCAAGCGGCGCTCTATACTCACCACCAGTACATTGCTGGATTCATTATGGTGGGGGCGTTTGCTCACGGTGCGATCTTCCTGGTGCGGGACTATGACCCCGCTCAGAACAAAGGCAACGTGTTAGATCGCGTTCTGCAACACAAAGAGGCCATCATCTCTCACCTGAGCTGGGTGTCTCTGTTCCTGGGCTTCCACACCCTGGGAATCTACGTCCACAACGACGTGATGCAGGCGTTTGCTACTCCCGAGAAGCAAATCCTAATCGAACCAGTGTTCGCACAGTTCGTGCAGGCCGCCTCCGGTAAGGCGCTGTATGGATTTAGCACGCTGCTGTCTAACCCTGACAGTATTGCCGCAACCGCTTGGCCTAACCACGGTGACGTGTGGCTGCCCGGTTGGCTAGACGCCATCAACAGCGGCACGAACTCGTTGTTCTTGACCATTGGCCCTGGCGACTTCTTGGTTCACCATGCGATCGCCCTGGGTCTGCATACCACCACCTTGATCTTGGTCAAGGGCGCGTTGGATGCACGCGGTTCCAAGCTGATGCCCGACAAAAAAGACTTCGGCTACAGCTTCCCTTGCGACGGCCCTGGCCGTGGCGGCACCTGCGACATCTCGGCGTGGGATTCCTTCTACCTGGCGATGTTCTGGATGCTCAATACCATTGGTTGGGTTACCTTCTACTGGCATTGGAAACACCTAGGCATCTGGTCGGGCAACGTGTCTCAGTTCAACGAAAGCTCTACCTATCTGATGGGCTGGTTGAGAGACTACCTCTGGCTATATTCTGCTCCGCTGATCAACGGGTATAACCCCTTTGGCATGAACAATCTGTCGGTTTGGGCTTGGATGTTCCTATTTGGACACCTAGTCTGGGCAACGGGCTTCATGTTCTTGATCTCCTGGAGAGGCTACTGGCAAGAGCTGATCGAAACCATCGTTTGGGCACACGAGCGCACTCCTCTAGCCAACTTGGTTCGCTGGAAGGACAAGCCCGTTGCACTGTCTATCGTTCAGGCTCGTTTGGTTGGTTTGGCACACTTCACCGTGGGCTACATCCTCACCTATGCAGCCTTCTTGATTGCCTCAACGGCGGCTAGATTTGGTTAGCGCAGCTAGCTAATTCTTAGGTACAAATAAAAGTCCCCCAACCTAGGTTGGGGGACTTTTTTAGGTAACGTTAGGCTCTCAGCTTACTGAACACCGGGGGTGCTCAATCCCCCGTTGACATTTTGTGGGACAGATGGAGGCTGAACGGTTGAAGGTGGCGGTTCAGGGGGTTGGAGAGTCGCGGGAGGATTAGAATCTGGCTTTATTTTGGAGGGGATTGGCGTAAATTCTGGAGTAGGTTCGATGGGGGGATAGAACGACGGGTCTGCTCCGCTATCGGTTAGGGGGTCGGGCAAGGGGGCAAGAGGATCGGAGATAGGGGGTATTTCTTCAACTGCCGCTTGAGGGACTCTGGGCGATCGCACCGCAGGCACATCTTCCGAAAATACCCCTTGATCTGAGCCTCTGCCACCGACTGAAGGGCGACGGTTAAATCGATCAGACTCCTCAGGGAGATCTAGAGGAGTTGATAGATCAACTGGGTCGTCACCCACCCATCCTTCAATCGGCGGAAACGCCTGCTCATTATTGAGAATGGGAGAGAGCAGCGACGGGTTGTTTGTACTGTTCGAAGGATGAGTCCGCAGCACCCAGCCAAAACTAGCGCCTGCCAGTCCTGCGGCGATAGAGGTTAATCCCAGAGCCAGGGGAATCCATAGCTTAGATTTGTTCTGTTTGGTTGAAGCTGGAGGCGAGGCTGTGAGCACAGTGACTTTAGTTTGAGAGGTAGATGGAACGGCGGATTGGCCTGTCTGGAGGCTGCCAGAAGCGGGACTGCTGACAGGCGCGGTTCCGTGCTGCAGATGGCCGTTGTTCGCGTTTAATCCGTTTAATCCTAAAGGATTGGCTGTGGATGCGGGCGAAGTGGGTGCTGGTGCAGGGGATAAAAAGTTTACTACTGGAGAAAGCCAGTTGTGCTGGTGCAGGGGATAAAAAGTTTACTACTGGAGAAAGCCAGTTGCGCAGGTCGAGATCAAGCCCCCCTTCGGCATGTTTTAGGACAATAAACAGCAGATTAGACTCGATAAAACACTCTAAAACACTGACCTGAGGATTAGGCAGTGGGCTGAGGCGCTGACGTACTGTCGCTAGAAACTGATCCAAGTCAGAAGCAGGGGAGGCAGGGAGATTTAAGGTCTGCACGACCACAATTTGAGCTAAATCTACCTGTAATGCCTGATAGGTAATGCCCCACTCATTTTGCTCCAAGACTGTTTGGATTGTGTACTTACCATGTTGCAACGTCGCGCCAGCCATCAGGGTCATAGCAAAAGAGATGGGGATTAAGGTGATAAAAATTCTACCAATTCTTACCAATTATGACAGGCCGATTGCAACACTGGGATCATCAGCAACCGCTTCACGCGCCTAAGCTCTGGGAAACTGCTCTGTCACAAACATTTCTGCTTCAGCCCGATTGCGCAATTCGCCATCTAAGGTTGCCATCAACAGCGCCTCTAAAATTTGCTTAAATTGTTTACCCGGCAGATAGCC
>Ga0163154_10004825_pt1 | contig 17519 bp, 11 predicted proteins | sample OliLakLV19MP9P1_FD_148649 | JGI IMG/M metagenome (GOLD analysis project Ga0163154, IMG submission 148649) | Freshwater microbial mat bacterial communities from Lake Vanda, McMurdo Dry Valleys, Antarctica - Oligotrophic Lake LV.19.MP9.P1 | ecosystem: Environmental > Aquatic > Freshwater > Lake >...
AATAGGGCTTGACCCCACGAATGACACGCCAACAATATCCGGGTGTTCCATGACCGCCATTGATGCTTCTCTGCCGCCATGCACCAGATTGACCACGCCTTCGGGCAAGCCAAGTTCGTCTAGCAGTTCGTAGACCAACTGCATACTGAGCGGGGTTTGGGGCGATGGCTTGACGACATACGTATTGCCGCAGACGATGGCAGTAGGCAGAAACCACAGCGGCACCATGAATGGGAAGTTGAACGGGGTGATCGCTGCAAAAACGCCCATCGGCTGACGTTCGGCTGTTTCATCAATGCCAGAGCTAATATCTTCGACCTTGAAGCCGCGCATCAGCGAGGGGATATGCATCCCATAATCGACGCTTTCAATGCCGCGCCGCACTTCGCCGCGTGCTTCGTCGCGGGTTTTGCCGTTTTCTTCGACCACGATTCGCGCCAAATCTTCAAAGCGTCCCTCAAGCAGCGCCTTAAAGCGATACATATACTGAGCGCGGCTGAGGATCGGCGTCATGCGCCATTCTTCATAGGCTGCTGCCGCCGCTTTGACCGCTTTATCTACGTCTTCGCGTGTGCCTTCGGGGACTTGAGCGATCACCTCACACGTTGCCGGGTTGATCACCGAAGTCGTAGCGGGCGAGGTCGATTCAACCCATTCGCCACCGATATAATGTTTCAACTGCTGAACCATGATTAATCCTAAAGATATTTATGTCTGGTAAAGCGAAGTTTACCAAAAAAAGCGGCATAAAGCCCCTCGCTTTATCATAATCAATAGGACATACGGGTCGGAATCGACTCCATCCATTGGTTATATTCGTCAACCTGCACGCCGAGTAAGTGGGCGTACCAACGCTTGACGCTTTCGGGTGCAAGTTCATCGTAGGAAGTCATCAGCGTGTCGTATTCGATGCCGCTGGCGTTGATGATGGCATGGGATCGACTGGCGGGGATCGGGTCATGGAGAAGAAGCCGCGTCAATTCATCAATCAGGCTTTCGGTTGCCCACGCACGTAAATGAGCGTGGATTTCCTCATCGTCGGCGTCGGGTTCGTACATGAAATTCGTGACGTTTTCGATGGCGTTATGTAGGGCAGGCAGTACCGTGTTGATGATTTCTTGATGCGTTTTCATTAAGAGGTCAAGACGGATACCGTATTCTGAGGTAGAAGAACTGAGGTCAGAATTCATCGAATTTTTACCCTATGATAACGATTACAAATTACGGATCACAATAAAAATGAGAGACGGTAATTTTACTGATGTACATCAGATAAATGATTATGTGTGCAGAATTGTCGTAATGCAAGTTTATTAACCTATTCCCTACTCGCGTTTCACAAAAAGTTCAACTCCATAAAAAACTTAAATAGACACTAGGGTGAGAGGAGAGCGTTAACGCCCTCCTCTCTGCCCTTAATACTTCTCGTTCAATGTCGAATGAACGTTATTCCATCGGGGGCAGCAGCACCGCGTCGATGACGTGAATGACGCCGTTGGTCGCGTAGATGTCGGTTGCGATCACCATTGAGTCGTTGACAAACACGTTTTCGCCGTCCAGCGATACGCTAACCGCCGTACCAGAGAGCAGAGTCGCCACCCACACGCCTTCATCTGCGCTGCCAGCCGCCGCAACAACGGTGCTTGCGGAGTAAATGCCGGGTAGAACATGGTACGCCAGCACAGTATTGAGCAGTTCGGTGTTCGCCAGCAGGTCTTCAGCCGTCATATCAAGGTCTTCGAGGAGCGCGGCAAACGCTTCGTCGGTGGGTGCAAACACGGTGTAAGGACCACCATCCGTCAACATGGCAAGGATGCTCGGATCAGCCGCCACAACCGCCGCCAGCAAAACGGTGAACTGGGGCGCATCAGCTTCGGTTGATGCGACGACGATTTCCGCAATGTTGAGGGTCGGTTCTTCCATCATCATATCGTCTTCGGCTGCCATTTCGTCAGCGACAGGGACGAGAACTGAGTCAATGACATGGATGACACCGTTCGAGGCGAGAACATCGGCGGCGACCACTGTCGCTTCATTGACCAACACCGAACCCTCGACCACGCTGATCGCCAACGGCGATTCGTTCAGGATTGTACCGAGCAGAGCGCCATCGAGCGCAACAATCGATTCGGCGTCATAGAAGCCGGGTACTACATGATACGCCAGCACGGTATTCAGCAGCGCGGTATCTGCCAGCAAGTCTTCAGCCGTCACTTCAAGGGCTTCGAGGAGCGCAACGAACGCGGCATCGGTGGGGGCAAACACAGTAAATTGAGCGTCTGCATCAGATAAGGTTGCAAGAAACATGGGGTCTGCCGCAGCGACTGCCGCCAGCAAAACCGTAAATTCGGGGGCGTCGCCTTCGGTGCTGGCGACTACGATGTCTGCAATTGTACCGGGTTCATCTTGTGCAAAAGTAGGAACAGCAGCTAAAACAAGCAGTGAAAGCAATGACAGTACGACCAGCAACTTCTTCATATCGGGTAGTCTCCATGTGATTACATTAAGTCAGGTTCGGTGTAACCGCTGCAGCAGGGTACGTCACAAAGCATAGACAGCCGACATGAGCCAAAAGTGAGTATTTACCAAAATATGAATAAGGTAAACATTGGGGAGTGATTAATGGTGCTGGCTTTGACCCGTACCATCGGGCTAGGCGTACTTTCGAGTGATTACTTTTTAAAGCATTGCGTGTAATACTCCAAATTGTGATCACCTTAAGGTGATCACAATTCTTTAGGTGGAGTAAGTGCAATGTTTCAAAAACTCTTGATTCCGGCACTGTTGATCGTCGCTGTGATCGCCGTGCTGCCCTCACAGGTGTACGGAGTCGGCACATGGTCAGCATGGTTGTATCACAATGGCGTTGTGTGGTGTGTCGATAACAGCGGGACCATTTTACAACGTATTGATCTCCCCGCGTCGGGCGGGAGTTTGTTTTCTGAAAGCGTCTTGATCTCGAACGACGGACGCACGATTGGCTACACCGTCGATGATCGTCAACTGCTTCTGTATAACACGGCATTGGGGCGCGTGGTCGTCGCCTACAGCCTTCCCGAAAGCATCAGCGCCGATAGTTTTGACGTTGGCGTGAGCAGCGAACAATTTAGCGAGGACGGGACAAAAGTCGCCTATGCCTATCAAAATGCGGGCGGCGCTTGGCGCATCATCCTCATCGACACGACGACAGGCAGTTTGATCGCCAGTCTCGATCAGCCGACTGCGTTCCCCATAGAGGGCGTCCCCCTGTTATTTGATGTGACCGAGACTCGCGTTTTATTTAACCTACAGGGTTCAAGCGCCGCCTGGACAGGTTATGCATGGGAAACGACAACGGGTGCGGTCAACCCGACAGGGATGCAGTTGAACGACGAATACGCCGTGTTTCGCCCCACGGGTGATTTGATCATGCCGGGTGATCTGGAGCTTGCGACCCTCAGCGATTCCCATAATGCGCTGCTGGTGTATCACACGCTGTCGGGGCAATCGTTTCCCTTTTATGGTCAACCGGGACTATCGCTGCATGAACCGCGTTTTATTCAGAATGGCGAACGCATCATTGTGGGAATCGAGGCATCGTGGGGAGACGAACTGCGTATTGTGGAGCGTGATGGCGAAACTGTTGGGTCATTTCCTGCCGACGACATCACAGGCGTGTTTGGCGTACCGGACGGCTTAATTTACACGGTGGATTCGCAACTGTGGGTCGTCAATACACGGGGCAGTAGAATCGACACGGGGACGTTTCTGGCAAACTTCGATCAACCCGCGCAGCTTGTGGGTGTTGTCAGCCCGCCCGACAACAGCGGAATCTATGAAGGATGGGCGAATCTTTCGTATGAAGCGCCTGTACGTCCGGTTTACACACCCGCGCCGACGCTGGAAAATTCGCCGCTGGACAGCATCGGCATGGATGTTCAAATCCTTGTGGTGATGGGAACCCGCGCCGCACAACCCGTGTTTGAACTCACGCCGAATTCAGTGGTTACGCTACCACCACCGATCAGATAGAAATCAACCTGATTAACCCTTCTTCTTTCGCACTTCCTGATCCCAAGGTTTTTTGGCATCGCCCGTGTAGCCGATCTCGCGCATTCGTTCGATTTCCAGCCGTTCGAGCGTTTCAGCTTGCGCGGCGTAATCACTTTCGGGGATGCGGTGGTTGATGCCGCGATCATCTGCATAAACGTAGCCGATTCCCCCACACCAGCGGCATTCAACTTCGCCGCCGTCTTCCTCATCATCGATCCAGCCATAGCCATCACACGCGGCACAGCGCACAACCAAGTTAGCAGCCATTTTTCAACGCTCCTTAAAGAGAGAGGACTGAGTCAAAACAGGACTGAGGACTGAGTAGAGAACAAAGAGTTACCTTTGGCTTTTTATCTGAATATCTCACCTTACGCAGTTTGCCCTCATCCTAAATCCTTCTCCCTCAGGGAGAAGGACTTTCCAACACACGAACGCTTTTTCACCCCTCGCCCTGAGGGAGAGGGGAAGGGGGTGAGGGCTGAAAACGATACTTGTGCGTAAGGTGAGTAATTCACATTAAAACGGACTGAAATTGACATCTACAGTTTAAACGTTGAGCCATCGTTTGTAGATTTCAGAATTTGCCCGATGCGCGTCCAATGGATATTGAGTGCAACGCCGATCTTGCGGTAGCTCATGCCCTGTTCTCGCAGGCGTAAGATAAGCATACGGAGTTGTTGCTTGTCCGGGTACCGTTGATCTGTCGTCGTAGCCCTGTGTGCCATAATGGATGAAACAACTTCACCCTCCAAGTTTAGGATAGAATTGCAGGGCGGAGAACAGGGACAAACAGCATGTCAGAAAATCGCAAAGCCAACCCGGAAGTGCCGCCCAAAGCCGAGCGTCGCCGCTTCAGTGCCGAGTACAAACGGCGGATGGTGGCGGAAGCGGAGCGGTGTCAGCATGAGCCGCTGCCCATCTTCAACCAACGCGCTTAATTCCTGATACTCTGCTTCAGAAATTGTCCCGTCCGAGTTCTTATCCATCAGAACAGACATGCGTTCCTGTTTTGTCCGCTGCATCTGTTCGCGCATCATGCCAAATAAGGCATCGTCGGAGAGATATGCCATCGCCTTGAGTTCGGCTGTTTCATCATCCGGCAAATCGTAGACCGGTGAATCCAAGGCATCTTCAAGGCGTGTGCGGATAACCTCATCCACTTGCCGGGAGGTCTGCTCGGCGACCCTGCGTGCCTTCTCGTACAGTTCATCCGGAATGGAAATCATGTAATCGCTCATGCGCTTCTCCATGAGAACATCTCGTCTATTTTACACTAATCCCGCCACTCGATTTCAACCATCGTCGGATCATAATCAAGCGACAATTTCCGTCGGATCAATGCCGTGACTCGCATTCTCGTATGATGCAGCAGAATTAGACCGTCTGTGCTATACTCTCATAAAAGTAAACGGACTTCGAGGGCGTAAACTTGAGTCGTGAACAGTCGCTACAGGCTTTTGTCGATTATTGTGATAAATATAATTCATTAGGTGACGAACGCGGGGAAGCGCAGATTTTCCTAGATCGTCTATTCGTCGCTTTTGGTTACCCCGATGGCATCAAAGAGGCGCATGGAACTGCCGAGAAGCGCATCAAATTTACGCTGGATGAACATTCAACCACTCGTTTTGCTGATCTCGTCATACCGGGACGGGTGCTTATTGAAATGAAGAAGCGTGATACAGACTTACAGAAAGCCCAGCTTCAAGCCCTCGATTACTGGAAGTACTTGACTCCTCATCCCGATTATGTCGTGACCTGCAATTTTGACGAGTTCTGGGTTTACGACATGGAGAAGCAAGTCGATTACCCCATAGACAAAATCAAACTCTCCGAACTGGCGAGTCAATGGGGGGCGCTGGCATTTCTATTCCCTGTCCCGGAAATCCCCGTATTTAGCGGGAAATTTGATCTCGTTGACTTGACTCATAACGCCGCAGAGAACTTGAGCGACGTTTTCAAGTCATTGACACGCACAGGACGTTTTACAGGAGAAGTGCAGGCGGAACATGCGCGTCAGTTCATCCTGCAATGTATGATCGCGCTGTTCGCTGAGGATATTGGTCTGCTTCCTCGCTACACCTTCACACGCATTCTCGATGAATCGGCGCAAAATCTTGACCATTCCCCCGCGCTGTTCACTTCATTGTTTTTCGCTATGAACAGTAGCGATCCTAAAGGCGGGATTTACCAATCCATTCCTTACTTTAATGGCGGCTTGTTCGATTTCCGCCGCATTCACATGCTTCAACTTCTCAAAGAAGAAATCCGCCTGTTGCGGGAATGCGCCAATTCCAATTGGGCGAGTATCCGCCCCGCGATTTTCGGCGCGATCTTTGAGAAAAGTCTGAAGGAAAATACGCGCCATGCGGAAGGTATCCATTTCACGAGCGAAGGGGATATTCTTCGCATCATTGATCCGGTCATTGAACGTCCGTGGTTGGAACGCATTCATGCGGCAGTCACACAGGAACAACTGAGCCAACTGCACGAGGAATTGTGCAATTACCGCGTGCTTGATCCAGCGTGTGGCAGCGGCAACTTCCTTTATATGGCGTATCGTACAGTCAAACGACTGGAACAGCGCATCCTTGAGCGACTTGAGGGGGTGCTGCCAGAAAAACGGGTGAGCGTCAAACAGTTTTACGGCATCGACCTTAATCCTTTCGCGGTTGAACTTGCGCGGGTGACGCTGATGATCGCCAAAAAGATCGCAGCAGACGAAGGTCACAGCGGTGAACCAGCACTGCCCCTCGATAACTTGGATGCCAATATTATCTGTGCCGACGCGCTGTTCACTGAGTGGGCTAATTTTGATGCCTGTGTTGGCAACCCGCCGTACCTCGGCGCGAAATTGATGAAACCCGCGCTAGGGGCAGAATATGTTGAGCGCCTTCGGGCAGCGTTTCCAACCGTAGACGGAAATGCCGATTACGCGGTTTACTGGCTCAATAAAGCACACAACCTCATGAAACCCGGTACGCGGACAGGCTTGGTCGCAACCAATTCAATTCGACAAAACAAATCGCGCGAAAGTGGGTTGGACATCATTGTGCGCGAAGGTGGCACGATCTTCGAAGCCTATTCCTCTGTTCCGTGGACGGGTGAGGCGAAGGTGCATGTTTCGATTGTCTGTTGGAGCAAAGGCGAATCGCCTTTTGCCACGCAGAAGCTGTATGTCAATGATCGCCTGACTTTCATTGAAGTTCCATTGATCAACAGCGGACTTTCGCCTGAACTGGATGTGACAAAGGCGCGAGTTTTGTCGTGCAACACTGAACCACAGCGGGTTTTTCAGGGACAGACGCCCGGACATGATGGATTTGTCCTCAAGCCAGCGGAAGCTACCGCCTTCATTCGTAAAGACCAGACGAACCGTGAGGTGATCTTCCCGTACCTTACCGGGGATGATTTGCTTGGAGCGCCGAATGGAAAACCGCGCCGCTACATTATCGATTTTGGGGTACGCGACATCCTAGACGCACAGCGTTACCGCGCTGCCTTTGAACGGGTTGAAGCCGCTGTTTTGCCCGATAAACAAGCAAAAGCCGACGAGGAAGCACGGAAAAACCGCGATCTACTGGCGAAAAACCCACGCGCAAAAGGTAACCGGGATCACGAAGCGGCGTTGAAACAATGGTGGTTGCATTTCAGAAGTAGGCAGGAACGCCGTAACGCTGTGCAGGGAATGGCACGCTACATTGCCTGTTCCCGTGTGACCAAACGCCCGATCTTCGACTTTGTGAGCAGCGCGATCTGCCCGAGCGATGCGCTGCAAACCTTCGCGTTCGACGACGATTATACTTTTGGCATTTTGCAGTCCAACGCGCATGGCTTGTGGTTTAAGGTGAAAGCCTCTTCTTTGAAAAGTGATCCTCGTTATACTCCATCAAGCGTATTCAACACCTTTCCGTTCCCACAAGCCCCAACACAGGAACAGGTGAAACGAGTTGCCGATGCCGGACGCACACTGCACGAATTTCGACATGAACGCATGTCGCGTGACGGTCAGCTTACGCTGCGCGACCTGTACGCCAAGATTGATAAAAGCGGTACTCACCCGCTTAAGGATTTACATGCCGCGCTTGATCAAGCAGTAATGGCAGCCTATGGTTTTGCATCAGAAACAAGTCTACTTGCGGGGTTACTGGCGCTCAACGGACAAGTCACCAAACGAATGGCATCCTCACTGCCTGTCACCGCTCCCGGCATTCCCGGAAACTACCCCAATCCACAAGAATTAATCAGTTCAGGTTGTATTCAACCGCACACACTGATCTAATTCGTTCGTGTTGCCGATGGGTGCAGCGAACGTGAGGCGTAGGCGACGATCCAGAGTCTATTCAGTCATCCACCCCGCGATCCCCTCGCTGAAAGTAAGTCAGCGCGGAAACAGATCGATGCGCTGGTAAATCGCTACGAACGGGCGACAGCCGATGTCGACCGCCCAACCGCTGACCAAATCCGCGCAGCGGTAGACGCCTGTGCCACATTGAATCCCCTCGAATGGGCGGCGGAACGCAAACGTCTACGGGCATTGTGCGGCGATACCTACCGTGTCGAAGATTTGAACGGGATGTATCGGGAAGCGCGGCGTGCCCTGCACAAGGCGGCTCCGCCGCAACCGGAGAACCGCTATCTCGAAATGGACGGCAGAATGGTCTTTGAGCGGCACACCGAACGGGGAATCGTCAAGCAGTCAGTCGCGGATTGGATCGGGCGGGTGCGCGAGTGGATCACCGGGTGAATGGATGCCGCGCCGACCTCAGCTTGCGTAATGACGATAGAGGCTTGTGGGAATTGTGCTGCCATGCTCTGAAGTGCGTCATCGAGCGATATCGACTGCCATGACTAAACAGCACGCTAAAATCGCGAAGTGGGATAAATACAATGTCCGCTTGTGCTGCCAGTGGAGCGCACCCTTCACGTGCGGCTTCCGGTGTCCAAAGACTAGAGCGGTAGTTGAAATCAAAACTCACCCGCCAGCCCACCGCTTTTGCCTTCTGGATCGCCGCGAGAGCGGTTTGTGCCGCACTGGGGCTGATCCGCCGCTGTAATCCCACTGGTATGCAGCAGATAAGCCCTTCCTTGTTTGAACAGGGTATCGGGCAAATCAGCAGGGGTCATGTGAGCCATTGCGCTGTCGCCGCGATCATAGTAGACGCGGCTGGCACGCGGCGGCACACCGCGTGCCAGAAAATACAAGCCGACGCGATTTTCGCTCGTCCATGTAAGGTGAGCCGTGTCAACCTCTTGCCCCCGGAGCGTATGACCGATAAGCTGCCCAAGCGGTATATCGGTCATACGTGATATCCATGCCGTCCGCAAGCCAAGCCGAGCTAAACCTACCAATACATTCGTCTCGCTGCCACCCACGTGGACTTCAAGCTCACCTGCTTGTTCAAGCAGTTGTGGATCGCGGGGATTCAAGCGGAGCAATGCTTCGCCTAGCCCGACGACATCGTAGGTTGTATCAATTTGAGTTGGCACAGATTACCTCCACGATCAGGCGGCTTTGGTGCTTCAGCACCCTAAATCGCTGTAGCCCTGCGCGGCATAAAAGCGTCCGGTTGGTCCGTCGTTTTCTAGCAAGGCAGGGACTAACGCTCCGGGTAGGACAGTCTCAACGGCATGGTCGGCATTCGGTCCGCCTAGGTCGGTTCGCAGCCAACCGGGGTCTAGATAATTCACCAATACGTTGGTGCCGCGCAGCTCGGCAGCTAGGTCACAACTGTACTTATCCACCGCTGCTTTCGACACACTGTAGGGTACCAATTGCGGAATATCCTTGATGCCCGATGTCAGATTAATGATCCGACCATAGATCAGCCCGTGATCCATCAGATGATGCGGCTTGGAGCGTGTGCCGTGCAGGAGCAGGCTGGCTTCACTGGTGTTTCGGCTCGTGTACTTCTGCCAGAGCGATTCGAGGATGCTGATCGCCCGATTCTGCCAGATGCTCGCCAGCGTGGAATCGTTTTCGAGGGATGCCAGATTGAGCAAGCCCGCTGCCAAAACGGATGCCGCCGAACTATCCCGCACATCGTTAGGAATGAGCGGGGTGAAGAAGTTGTTCCACGAACCAACGAACGAGAAAATCCCCCACGTGACCATGCCGGGTATTGCGAGCGGGATCATCACGCGGTGATAGATGCCAATCTCGCTTGCCCCATCAATACGGGCAGCATCAATCAAATCGGGGATGATCCCGGCTTCAAGATACTGCTTGGCAAAAAAAAGCGCCGCTTCATAGAGGGTGGTGGGAATGGCGGTGATCCCTGCCATAACGATGATCAAGGTTTGCCCAAACCACATCCACCAATTGATGAAAATGACCAGCGAGCGCGTGACAGTCATATCTTCCATAAAGCGCTAGGCTTCGCTTAACACACCTAATCTGACCAAGAATTGGTTCATGGGTCCGTATAGACCAAACAGGGTGCTAAACAATGCAGCAATCGCAACAGGCATGAGGAGGTTGGGCAAAAAGAAGATCGCCCGCCATACCCCGACCCCTTTAATCTGGAGCCGAGCATTGGTGAACAGAATGGCTAAAAATAAGGGAATGCAGATTTGTGGAATGAAGCCGAGAATCCACAGAAACCACGTGTTGCCCACCGCCCGCAGAAATACACCGTCGGCAAACAACCGCGTGAAGTTATCGAGTCCAACAAACTCCGCCTCACCGCCACCCATAATCATGGTGTTTGTGAAGCTGAGCAGCAGTGTGTTCAAAATCGGATAAATGCCAAAGACGAGAAAACCTAGCACGAAGGGTAAAAGAAAGAGATACGCGGTGGAATTTTTCTTGAACAGGGCAATATTCATACTGCCTCCATGCCAATATTTCCTATAGAACTGGAGTTTGCCAACCCGTTGAGTGAGCATTAGCGAAAGAGGGGCAGAGTACTGCAAATACCCTGCCCCCGAAACATGGACTATTCAGAACAGGATTAGCTGCTCACAGGCGGTTCCGGCATGATCAGATCAGGGTTTTCATTCGCAACGGCATCAATGAACTGCTGCCACATCTCGGCTTCAGTGAGGGTGTCATTGAGATAGGCGGCGAGCGGATCATTGAGCGCACGCTGAATGGAGTCGTCTGCGCCGGTCATCAAGCGTGCGCTAAGAAGCGGGGCAGATTCGGCAAAGACGTGATAGGTGTTCTGCCCGCCCATGAAGTCGGCAACCGATCCCGTGTCGAAGCTGTCGGTGATCGCCGCCACGACGACCTGGCTGGATACGAAGTCACCGGCGGGGTGATACAGACCCTCCGGCACATCCGGGTTAATGGATCGCAGGACTTCGTTGGTGTAATACCCGGTCGCCCAGCGCGTCTGGAAGTCACCGTTGAGGGCAACGAATGCGATGAATGCTTGAGCCAATTCTGGATTTTGGCTGCTTTGCAAAGCGCCGAACCACGTGCCGCCCCATTGATACGGAAGCGGTCCCGTCACCAGACCCCAGTCATCAGCGGTGCTGCTCGACCCATCTTGCGATGTGGAGTTGGGGATCAAAACGTAGGGCAGACCCCATGTGGGCAGGAAATAGCCGAAGACCTGCTTGGGGGTGCCGTCGGCAGTCGTCAATGTACCGTTCATGCCTGCGAACCAACCTTCAGACCACTGACCAGCGCCTGATTCGTAGCTGCTGTCACGCATCAGTTTGGCGAAATGGACATACTCCACCACCAACGGGTCGATGACGAATTGGTCGCCCACGATCCAGGGATCGGTGCGGTTGGTATAGAAGGGGCTGGACAATTCGCCGCTTGTGCCAACCATAGAGTAGTCGCCCGTGCCGCACGCCTGAATGGTGGCTGCGGTTGCAAGATGTCTGTCAGCCATGCCCGTCCCTCGCTCAAGTAACCACGAGTCAACCAATAGTCCCATAACGAGGCGGCAATCCGCAGCGCAATTTCGACGTCCGAGGCACAGCTCCATGTCAAGGCTGCCCGGATATTGTTGTAATCAGCATCCAAACGTTTTAAGCAGGTTTCTTGTTCCGCGCCATGCAGCTTCGGCGCAATGGATTCAACAAGGTGAAGAAAGTAGGCGGCGTGCGGCTGGTGCATCATTTCCAGCTCACTGTTCAAAATCAGGCATTCGAACGCATATTCGCGCAGCGTTTCGGATATGGAAAAACGAGGTTCGCCATCAGGGGCTTCTACCGGACGCAATAGACTCTGGTCTACCAAAGCAATTGCCGAGTCTAAGGCAGACGGGGCGAACCGCTGATGGTGCTGGAGAGAGGGTTCCCTCGCGCTGTAAGATCGCCGCGCCAGTAGTGCGAGGTAGTAAAAGTGCGAACCAATAGGTGAGTTGATTAAAGAGGAAGATTTTCGTCCTTTCAGGGGGGGTGGGGAAAAGTTCGGAATGTTGCGGGTGGATAGCTAATCCACCCTATACTGTGAGAATCACAAGTATAGGGGAACGAACATGGACGCCGCTTTGCCGCACAATCTCAAGGGCTACGAATTACGTGAGCGCATCGGCACAGGTGGTTTTGGTGCCGTTTATAAGGCTTATCAAAGCACCGTTGGACGGGAAGTTGCCGTCAAAATCATTTTGCCGGGGTTGGCGAATCAACCAGACTTTATCCGCCGCTTTGAGGGTGAAGCCCAGATCGTTGCCCGCCTTGAGCATCCCCACATTGTCCCTTTACACGACTACTGGCGCGATCCCGATGGCGCGTATCTGGTGATGCGTTGGCTGCGGGGTGGCAGTCTGCGTGATGTGTTGCAACAGGGTGCTTTTGACCTGCGGTCAACGGCATTACTCTTAGATCAAGTAGCGGGGGCATTGTCACTGGCTCATCGCAACAATGTCATCCACCGTGACATCAAGCCGGGCAATATTCTACTCGATGAAGATGGCAATGCTTATCTGACTGATTTCGGCATCGCTAAAGATTTGAACTTACCGGGCAACAACACCCAACCCGATGCAATTATGGGATCCTTAGATTACATCTCCCCGGAACAGGCACGGGGCGAACCGATCACCCCACGCACGGACATTTATAGTCTCGGTGTAACGCTGTACGAGATCATCACAGGGGAACACCCTTTCAAAAACCTGAGTTCAGTGGAACGCCTGTACAAGCACATCAACGACCCATTGCCGGACATCACTAAGTTGGATGCCGTAGTGATGACCCAAGTAAACCACGTGATCCAGAAGGCGACTGCTAAAAACCCCGATCACCGTTACCCTGATGCGCTGGCATTCGCTGCTGACTTCCGTGAAGCCATCGGCGCAAATCGCGTACCCACGAACATCGTCGAACTGTTGACTCAGCGTGAACAGGAAATTCTGGCGCTGATTATCGAGGGGTTGTCGAATAAAGAAATTGCCCAACGGCTCACAGTAACGCTCAGTACGGTCAAATGGTATGTGAACCAAATTTATAGCAAACTCGGAGTCCGCAGTCGTGTACAAGCGATGGTGCGGTCACGCGAACTGAACTTGTTGACGAAATCATCAGAAGCTCACTCTGTCACTGTTATTCCAACCGAAAATTTCCAGCCAGAAAACCCCTATAAAGGTTTACACGCCTTCCAATCTGCCGATAATCAAGACTTCTTCGGGCGCGAGAAAGTCACAGATAAGCTGGTTAAGCGCCTCGCAGAAGTGCATGAGTTCGGGCGGTTTCTGGCGGTGATCGGTCCTAGTGGCAGCGGCAAGTCCAGCCTTGTGAAAGCAGGGTTGATTCCGGCGCTCTGGCGCGGCGAGTTACCGGGATCAGAAAAATGGTTCATCGTGGAGATGCTTCCCGGCGCTCATCCACTGGATGAACTGGAAATCGCGCTGACGCGGGTGGCTGCTAATCAGTCGGGCAGTCTCAACGAACAGCTATCGCGTGACCAACGCGGATTGATCCGCGCCGCGCAGTTGATTTTACCCAACGATGGCAGCGAACTCGTGCTGATCATTGACCAGTTTGAAGAGGTGTTTACGCTGGTAGAAGATGAGTTTACCCGCGTACACTTCCTTGATCTGCTGTATACCGCAGTCACCGAATCGCGCAGTCGCGTTCGCATCATCCTCACGCTGCGAGCCGATTTTTATGATCGTCCGCTGCACTATCCCGATTTTGGCGAACTGGTTCGTTCGCGCATGGAAACCATACTCCCCCTTTCCGCACAAGAACTCGAACGTGCGATCAGTAAACCCGCCGAACGCGCAGGCGTATCCTTTGAACAGGGACTCGTTGCGTCGATTGTGTCAGAAGTCAATTATCAATCGGGGGCGCTTCCCCTGCTCCAATACGCGCTCACGGAGTTGTTTGAACAGCGTAAAGGGCGGATGCTGACACGGGAAGCCTATGATGGCATTGGCGGTAGCGTCGGCGCGCTGGCACGACGCGCCGATGAAGTTTATCTGAACTTCGATGCTGCCCAGCAGGAAGCGGCGCGTCAGATGTATTTGCGCTTGGTAACGCTGGGCGAAGGGGTAGAGGACACACGCCGCCGCGTAGCGCGATCTGAACTGCTGGCAATTGCGTCCGACCCTGAAGTGATGGAAGAAGTCATCGACACCTATACTGACTATCGCCTCCTCTCGCTGAATAACGATCCCGGAACACGCTCCCCAACCGTCGAATTGGCGCATGAGGCAATTCTGCGTGCATGGGAACGACTGCGTAATTGGCTCAACGAGAGCCGCGACGATATTAAATTACAGCGGCAGTTAGCAGCGATGGCGGCGGAATGGCGCGACTCCAAACAGGACAGCAGTTTTCTGGCACGCGGCGCACGGTTAGAACAATTCGAGAAGTGGGTTGCCGACACGAAACTGGCGCTGACAGCAGCGGAACGTGCCTACCTAGAGTCGAGTATTGCCCGTCGTACACTTGAAGCACAAACGGAAGTCGAACGTCAGGCACGAGAAAAAGTGTTGGAACGCCGTTCATTGACGTTTCTGCGCGGGTTGATGATCGTATTTGGGTTGGCTGCAGTGATCACTTCTCTGCTGTTTGTAGTGGCGCTGGGTGAGCGCGACAGGGCGGATGCAGCACTGGTGGGCGAAAGGGAAGCGCGCTCAGTTATTGAGGAGAATGTGTTGGCACTGCGCGAACTGGCACTGGTCAATGGGGCGCAAGCCGCTTACGCGAATAACGATCTGGATACATCGCGCGCCCTGAGTTTGGCTGCTACCAGAGTCGAGACTCCATCAGACCAAAGCCAGCAGATTCTAGCGGATGCCGCGTATGCTCCGGGCAGTATCCGTGTATACAGCGATGATCGCTACCCTTATGACTGGAATTCTGCCACTCTCTCGCCCGATGAGCGCACACTGATCACGATGAACTGGGAAAATTCGGAGCTTGTAGTCTGGGATCTCGTTTCGGGCGATGTGGAAGGCGTTTTCCCAACCATCCCCAATGACACGATTAGTGGCATTGCCTTTCGTCCAACGGGTGAAGGGCAAGACTGGCAGTTATTGACGACGTCGGAAAATGGGACGATGACGCTGTGGGACTATGAGCAGCAGCAGTCGCTGCGTACTTTTGTGGGAGAATCGTTCGTGTGGACAGCGGTTTTCAGCGCCGACGGCGAGCATATTGCGTCGGGTTCCGATGATGGCATTGTACGCATCTGGGATACCGATAGTGGCGACCTCTTACAGACGCTAGAGGGTCACATACCGGTCTTTGCGCTGAATTTCAGTCCCGATGGGGCAAGACTCCTATCTGCGTCACAGGATGGAAACGTAGGACTCTGGGATACGACGACTGGACTCTTGCTCGACCAATTCGAGACCGGACTGCAATCCGGTGAAATCGCCTTCAATCCGGATGCCAACCGCTTTCTGTTATCGAGCTGGTCGCCTTTTAGCATGAGCTTATGGGACATTGAAACGCGCAGCGAAGTGCGATCCTTCCAACGGGTCGGACCCATCGACTCACCGTACTTCAGCGCAGATGGTCAGACAGTCTTCGCTGCGGAAGGTAATTACATTACCTTCTGGAATATCAATACGGGAGAAGTTACACGCTCTATGACAGGACATACGTATGCCGTGTCCGAAATTTTTCCAATTGCGGGCGGAAGTCGGCTTCTGTCGGTCTCGCGTGACAGCACACTCCGAGAGTGGGACTTGCACAATGGAGCGGAAATGGTACGCACCCAGCATCTTTTCCCCTATCTCTTGATGGACGGCGCCATCAGCCCGGATGGACGAACCTTCACCATTGGGGCGGGGGGCAGCACGGTCCGTCTCGAACTACCGGGGCTGGTACTGCTCTATGATGCCAGCACTGGTGCGGAACTCCGTCGCTTCGGTGTCGATGGTGTAGCGCACACTAATTCGACCAGCAGCGTCCGTTTCAGTCCGGATGGACAAACGATCCTGTCGGCAAGTTGGAGCGGCGAGATCAAGCTGTGGGACGTGGCTGACGTATCACTGCGGTGGGAAGTTCAGGAGATTACCTCAGCCGTGAACAGCGTCGAGTTCACAGTGGATGGCAGCGCCTTTATCGCTGCAACGGATGCAGGTGAGGTATTGTGGATTGACTCCGCAACCGGAGAGGTGCAGCGGCGTTATTCACTTGGACTGCCTGTCAAGAAAGCAATTTTAACTCACGATGGCACACGTTTTCTCGCGTGTCTCGCCGATTCATCCCCCCGTCTAGTGCTGGTCGATGTGGAAACTGGTGAAACCCTACTCCACCTGACCGGACTAAGCAGCGCTTGTCTTTCTCTAGCGGTTGCGTGGGATGATCTGACCGCCGTATCCGGACAGCTCGATGGCAGTATTCTGCTCTGGGATTTGTCGAGCGGACAGCTCACGCGGCGTTTTGCGGGCGGATTAAGCAGGGTCAACGAACTGCTCTTCAGCCCTGACGATCAGACGGTCTACTCCGGTAGTCATGGAGGGCCAGCGCAGGGGGTGACGGTCTTGCTGTGGGATGTAGCCACCGGTCAGCCTTATCGCCGCTTAACAGGCGCTCCAAATCCGGTCGATGGACTTGCTCTGTCGGTGGATGGAAAAACGCTATTGGCAGCATCTTACGACGGTACTGCGCGGTTGTGGCGTGTGGACGATCTGCCAGCGTTAATCGACTGGACACTCGCCAATCGCTATGTCCCTGACCTGACGTGCGATCAGCGCGACTTGTATCAACTTGAGCCGCTGTGTGAGGCGGAAAATGCTTTACCCGCCACAGAAGCAGGATAAATTCTTGGCAATATCGGACTTTATAAATGAGATAAAGCATTAAAGCGAAGGGACGACGACAGGTCGTCTCTTTTGTTATCGCGCTGCCCAAACCTACCTTCTCTTAGCACTTCATAGAGGGGGTGGGAAAAAGTTGGGAAAGTCCCCACAGGGGAAATGATTCACCCTATACTGCGAATATCAATTGGCAAAGCGCTTTGTTGATTGCTACAGATAGTCAATTCGTTCAAATGAGTATGAGGAAATCACCATGAAGAAAATTCGCTTGTATGGAGTACTGATCATCGTTTTGCTGAGTTTCGCGTC
>Ga0163154_10004826_pt1 | contig 17519 bp, 14 predicted proteins | sample OliLakLV19MP9P1_FD_148649 | JGI IMG/M metagenome (GOLD analysis project Ga0163154, IMG submission 148649) | Freshwater microbial mat bacterial communities from Lake Vanda, McMurdo Dry Valleys, Antarctica - Oligotrophic Lake LV.19.MP9.P1 | ecosystem: Environmental > Aquatic > Freshwater > Lake >...
CCCCATGAACCCCGTCTCTGTGGGGGGGAGCGACGAAACCAACGCACAGCAGACATAAAGGACAATCACCATGGCCGTTACCAGGTTCCCCCCGAAGAAGGATGCCGAACTCCTCACATGGTCGGATAATTTCGACCAGAAAATCACCGCCACGCCGGTTGTTTTCGGACTCACCGCCCCGATGGCCGTGGCCTATAACCTGTTGCACGTCGACTTCGCCGCGAAATACGCGCTGGCGACGAACGCCAACACCAACTCCGCGACCAATATCGGCAACAAGAACTCCGCGAAAGAGGCTTTGTTGTACGGCACCGGCGGCACCGGCGGGGCGTGGGAACTCGTGAACATCATTCAAGCAGCCCCCGGCACCACCGATGACATGCGCCGCGAACTCGCCCTGCGCACGCCCGACCGAGAGCAGACGCCCGCGCCGATTCCCGGCACCGCGCCGGACTTGTCGATCGTGTCGACCATGGGCCGCGTCGTCAAGATTCGTCTGCGCGATCAGGCCAAGCCGGATAATCGCGGCAAGCCCGACAAGACGCAGGGCGCGACGATCCTCTACCACGTCGGCGAGGCCGCGCCTTCCGAAGTGGCGCAGTGGGTGTTCCTCCAGAACACTTCCAAGACAATTCTGGACGTGGAGATTCCGGCATCGGTTGCCGCCGGAAGCAAGGTCTGGTTCAGTGCGTTCTGGTTCAACGCCAAGAAGCAAACCAGCCCGTCCGCGATACCGGAGCACACACGCGTCGTCGACGGTTTGGCCCAGGCCGCTTAATTCCGCTTCGCGGGAAAGCCCCCCGCAAGAATCACCGCAGAGGCGCAGAGGAATCTGCGTCTCTGCATTCTCTCTCCCCCCGGTTCCCCCACGCCAGCAAGGAAGACTTCCATGAGCACTCGCAAGCGCAACTCGAAGACGAAGACGGTTTCAAGGCCGCTCACGCCGGACCAGATTCAGGATCGGATCAACGAACTGCAAGCCATCGGCGTGAAGGCTCATCATGCGTTGGCGGCCAAGAGCAAGTGCGGCTCGCTCCGCGGTGGGCTGTGGCGCGCTGTGGACTTTCTGCCGAATGACCTGAAGGCTGAATGGGACGCGTTGCACAAGAAGGCGGCCTGAGAAACGTCACCACGTCGAAACGTCCAGAACAAGCAACACCCCAAAGACACACGCTGCTTCGGATCGCCATACCCGAGGCGACAAGTGTCAATATCCACGCGGCTCCGCAGAGACATTTGCGGGGCTGCATTGAAAGGTTCACACCATGACCGACCTCGTGCTGCATCGTTCCCCGAGCCTCGCACATTCATCACGGGCGATCGTGCTGCCGGAGCCGCGCGCTGGGGGGACGGGGGGCGGCGATGTCGCGATTCGCGTGGCGCGGTTGGACGATCTGCCGTTCATCGATGCGCTTCAGAAGAAGCACTCGAAGATGGTGGGCTTCCTGTTCCTGGAGACGCTGGAGAAGAAGATCAAGGCCGAGCAGGTGTTGATGGCGGAAGAAGTTCCAAGTTCCGAGTTGAAAGTTCCGAGTGAAAGCACAACTCGGAACTCGGTGCCCGGAACTCGGAACTCGACCCCTGTTGGCTACTGCATCTTCCAGGACAAGTACGACAAGCACGATGACTGCGGCATCTTCTATCAGGTGAACGTGGTTCCCGGAAGTCAGCGCGGCTTGATCGGTGCGGCGCTGGTGAAGGCGGCCCTGGATCGCGCTGCGTACGGCTGCAAACTGGCGTGCTGCTGGTGCGCGCAGGATTTGCAGGCGAATCACTTCTGGGAATCGCTGGGATTCGTGCCGCTGGCGTTCCGGACGGGATCGCGCACGGCGGGATCGAAGAAAACGCCGCGCATTCACATTTTCTGGCAGCGGCGGATTCGCGAAGGCGACGAGGGCGTGGGGGCGACGCCGTACTGGTATCCATGCGAGACTTCGGGCGGCGCGGTGAAGGAGAATCGGCTGGCGCTGCCGATTCCGCCGGGCACGCACTGGAGCGATGCGAAGCCGGCGGTGCTGCCGGGCATGGAGAACTTCAACGTTCTGCCGGCGGTCCCGAAGGGCGAGCGCGTGAAGAAGGAGCGCACGGGGGGCGCGGGGGGCAAGAAGGAGAAGTCGGCAGCGCCGGCGAAGCGTCCATCGTGCGGGATGTGGTTCGCGCCGCCCGCTCCGCCCCCCCTCACGCCAGAAGAGAAGAAGGCCGCGAAGAAAGCCGCGGCCCTCAAGCCGAAGCGCGAGAAGTTCAAGAACGATCCGAAGTGGGTTGCCGCAGCGCGGGAACTGCGGGACCGCTACATCGAGCAGATCAACGAGGGTTTGCTGCTGCCGCCCTCGGGGAACGGGAAATACGATGTGAGTAGACAACTGGCCGCGATGCCGGTGATGGCGGAACCCGTTGGCCTGCTTCAAGCAGCGTGAATGATTGGTGGGCGGCATGGTCATGGGAATTTTCTCCGGTGCGGCCCTGCTCCCCTCGACCGTCATCAAGGAAGCCAACCCTGCCTGAACTTGGCGGATGGGCGACGGGTGTTCGCTGCCGCCGAGGAATTCGCGGTCCAGTGTCGAACCGGATCGCATCTTCTTCGTATGCTTTCAAGGACTCAAGGGATGCAGCATGCGACTCTTTCGCAGAGGCAATCAATCAGCCTGTCCCCACGGGGGCGTGTGGCGACGACGACTGCGGCTGGCGTTGGTCACGCTGGGGGTGCTGGTCACGATCCTCTTCGGAAGGTCGGCGCTGCATTTGGCGCGCACGGCGTGGGACGACCGTGACGACCGCGAGATACTGCTGGCGGGGTTTGCCGACGATGCCAGTCGATTGAATCGAACCGCGGTGGCGGAGGTGATCCCGGTGGCGGAGGACGTGACGCGGGCGGAAGCTCAACTCACGGCATTGCTTCGCGAAGCCGCGGACCGAGGGTTGAAGGTGTCGATTGCGGGGAGCCGGCACACCATGGGCGGCCACACCATCGCTCCGGGCGGCATCGTGATCGACATGCGTCCATTCGATGCCATGCAACTTGACGAGTCCGCCGATGTGCTGCGCGTGCAGGCGGGCGCGACGTGGGACGAGATCATCGCGTACCTTGACCCGCGCGGCCGCTCCATCGAAGTCATGCAGTCCAACGCCTCGTTCACGGTGGGAGGTTCCATCAGCGCGAATTGCCACGGCTGGCAACCCAATCGCCCGCCCATCATCTCGACCGTGCTTTCCATGCGGGTGATGACGGCTGACGGCAGCGTGGTCACCTGCAATCGCGTGGAGAACGCCGAGTTGTTCTCACTCGTCGCGGGCGGATACGGGTTGTTCGGGATCATTCTGGAGGCGGATTTGCGCGTCGTTCCCAATGAGAACTATCGATTGCGCCGCATGGACGTCGAAACGTCTGAACTCGCAGATACTTTTCTGCGCGAGGTCAGCGGCAACGATCGCGCGGGTTTGGCGTATGCCCGGGTGTGCGTCGCGAGGGGTGCAAAGGATTTTCTGGGCAGCGCGGTCTTGAACATCCACGAGCGATGGTTGCCAGCCGAATCACCGTTGACGCCGACGCATCCGCCATCGTTGGCCGGGGTGAAGCGAGCGGTCTTCCGCGGGTCGGAAGGAAGCGACTACGGCAAAACATTGCGTTGGAACCTTGAAGGATGGTTCGCGGATCAATTGACGGGCGAGGTGGCTTCGCGAAACCAGTTGCTCAGCGATCCGGTCGACCTGTATCAGAATCGATCAGCCACCAGCACCGACATCCTGCAGGAATATTTTCTGCCTCCCGACCGGCTGGCCGGGTTCATCAAGGGCTTGGGAACGATCGTCGAGCGACATCAGGGCGACCTCTTGAACGTGACGGTGCGGCATGTCCTGGCGGATCACGATTCCTTCCTGCGTTTCTCGGACCGCGAGATGCTGGGGGTGGTGCTCCTTTTTGCCCAACCGGGCATGAAAGCGGGCGAACGTGCAATGATGGAGATGACGCAGGAATTGGTCGATGCCGCCTTGGCGGGCGGAGGTCGCCACTACCTTCCGTATCGATTGCACGCGACAAACGCGCAGATGGCGGCGGCGTACCCCCAGGCCGAGGGTTTTTTCAAACTCAAGCGAAAGTACGATCGGCAGGGATTGTTTCAGAACCAGTTTTTGATCAAGTACGACGTCAAGCAGCCGGAAGAATCTCTCGCGGTGAATCCCTAAGCGATGGCTTCGGGGACGAGCGGGGGGGGGCTTCATGACAGTTCGCCGACTTCATGACAATTTTTATATCTCGATCGCGATGCGGTCGTCGGGTGCCAGCTTCACCACCACGCAATCGTTTGCATAAGCGCGTTCGGGCAGGGCGATAAGGATGTGGGCGGGCTGTTCGCCGAGCGTGAACGGCCCATGGTGCCAGACGCCCGGGCGAATGCTGAGCAGCGTGCCATGGGGAACTCGAAAGGCCATCACCCGAGCGAGCGGCGGGGGATCGTCGGGATGCGTTGCCGGCGCGACCTGCACGATGACGTCGTGATCGAGGGGCAGGATCGCCTCGCCGGTGTTGGTGTGGTACTCCAACACGTCGATGATCAGGGGTCTCATCCCGACGCGGCAAGTGGAATACGAGACGCTGTTTGCCGAGCCCAGCGACTGCTGAACGGAATCCCGGAAAAACTCGAGCGGCGGTGCGCCCAGGCGCTCGCCTTGTGGATTGATGAGAGTGACATAGGAGCCGAACGGCTTGAATCCTTCATGCGAAAGCGGCTGAGTTTGAATGGTGCGCATGTCACCAGTTTATCGCGGCTCGAAGCCGGGCTCCGGACTCATTCGTAGACGATTGAGCGGCGTCGATGTGGGAAAACTTCTGCCCATTCCCGATATCAGCAACAAACGGTTTCCGGAGGCCGCCAAGCATGAGGAAAAAGGCTTGCACCGGATCATGTTCCGGTGGAGCCCCGAGGATTACCGCCAAGTCGGCGAAATCTGGAACGGCCTTCATCCCGAGGACGGCTCGCCCTTGGAAGTTCAAGACGGCATTTACCCCACGGCCGTGACGCCGCCGGATCTTGATGAGGAACCGCAATTGAACGCTCCCGACGGTCCTGACGGCCCCGATCCCGAAATGCTGGCCGAGTATGCCAAGCGACTCTTTGGTTCCAACGGCACCTCGGTAAAGGCCCCAAACGCCAGCGCATCAAAAAAACCGAGTCGATCTCGATTGAAACGGTAATTGAACCGCAACGGTTTTCAAGCTGATTCAAGCGAGATGGGATGACTGCCATCGGCACTGCTTGCGGAAAAAATGGTGGGCCGGCGTCCTCCGAATGATGCCGCAAATGCGTGTTCAAACATAGGGGTGGCTGCGTCCGTTTCAGGGGCGGGCACCAAGGCGATGACGCATCCGCCGAAACCGCCTCCTGTCATCCGCGCGCCGACGATGGAACCGGTGCTGCCTGCGGCACGTTGCGCAGCATCGACGAGACAATCGAGTTCGGGACAACTGACCCGAAAGTCATCCCGTAGCGAAGCATGGCTTTCAAACATTAATCGGCCGAACTCGCCAAGCTGATTGGAACGCAAAGCCTGCGCGGCAGTGACTGTCCGCTGAATTTCACTCACCACATGGCGGGCGCAGCGGCGTTCCTCCTCCGAAAGTGCCGCCGCATGAACCATGTCCTCATCGACCTCGCGCAACAGGTTCACGCCCAAGCGCCGGGCGGCTGACTCGCAAACGGCCCGACGCTGGGCGTATTCGCCGCCCGCCAGCGCGTGTTTCACGCCGGTGTCGATGATCAGCCATGAATATTCCGCCGGATCAGGCAGGGGGATGAGCGTGTGTTCAAGCGATCGGCAATCCAGGAGCACGGCGTGCCCGCGCCGGCCCGCGATGCTGGTGAACATGTCCATGATGCCGCAGGGCACGCCTGCGAAAAGATGCTCGGCGCGCTGGCACAACAACGCCTTCTCGATCGCCGGTAGCTCGACTTGCAGCACCTGTTCCAGAAGGGTGGCCGTGCAGACTTCAATGGAAGCGCTGCTGCTGAGGCCCGCGCCCATGGGAACGTCGCTCGTCAAGAGCAGGTTCAACGGAGGAAGTCGATGACCACGCTGCTGAAACTCATGGACGACTCCGAGCACATAATTGGCGGGATGACCGGGAAGGGGAGCTGACACGGACGCCAGATCGACATTGATTTCCACATCGAGGTCATCAAGGCGAAGCGTCGATCGATTTTCCGTGGTGGGGCTTGCCATTAGCGCGGTGAAGCGATCGATGGCCATGGGCAGGACGAATCCGCCGTTATAGTCGACATGCTCGCCGATCAGGTTGACCCTGCCGGGCGCGACGGCCGCATACTTGGGGCGTGTGCCGAACCGGTGCCGAAACCGCTCGATGGTCGCCTCAATCATCGTGGGCTCATCTCTGGGTGAGCACGGCAAATTGCGGTCGCGATCATTTCAGAAGTCATCCGCAGTTTTCGTCCGTGCCCCGTAAACGACCATAGCCCGCAGCGCGGGGAGTGAATATACGCTTCCATCCCTAATGATCGGAGTGTCCGGAACGAGTATTGTCGTGTCCGCTGATGCTTTTCAAGCAACGTTTGTTTCAAGGAGCCATGAATGTCCCTGCCGATTGTCGTCTTCTCGCATTTGCGCTGGAATTTCGTGCATCAGCGTCCCCAGCATGTGCTGGCGAGGTTGGCCGAAAATCATCGAATCCTGTTCGTGGAGGAGCCGATAACCGCAGAGAATGGCGACGAGGATTGGGAAACGCACTCCCCGCACGCAAATGTGACGGTCGCCAAGGCACGGCTCCGAGATATTGTCGCACCGGCGTTCGGCGATGAACAAATCGCGAAATTGAAGGCCCTGATGCCGGATTTGCTTGAAGCGGAGGGCATCGACCGATGCATCCTGTGGTTCTACTCACCCATGGCCGCGCCGATTGCGGCGGTGATGCCGGCCGACCTGGTGGCGTACGACTGCATGGACGAATTGAGCGCGTTTCTGCACGCACCTCCACAATTGCTGGAGCGTGAGCGAAAACTGCTGGGCGCGGCCGATGTGGTGTTCACCGGTGGTCCGAGCCTCTACCGCGCGAAAAAGCATCGTCACCATGACGTGCATTGTTTCCCCAGCAGCGTCGATGTCTCACATTTCGGCCAGGCGCGCGGCTTGGCGGAGGAAGCCGTGGACCAGGCCGACCTCCCGCATCCTCGCCTGGGATTCTTCGGCGTCATCGACGAGCGCATGGACCTGAAACTCATCGAAGGGTTGGCTGACGCCCATCCTGATTGGCAGATCGTGATGGTCGGCCCTGTCGTGAAGATTGATTCGGCGACGTTGCCGCAACGTGAGAACATTCATTGGCTGGGCCAGCGGAGTTACGCCGAGCTCCCCGGCTATCTGCAAGGCTGGGATGTATGCCTGCTGCCCTTTGCCCGGAACGAGGCGACGCGATTCATCAGCCCGACCAAGACGCTGGAGTACATGGCGGCCGAAAAGCCGATCGTCAGCACGCCCATCACCGATGTCGCCGAGCCGTTCAGCCACATCGTGCGCCTGGGCTCGACCGTGAGCGAGTTCGTCCAAGCCTGCGCCGATGCGTTGGAAGAGTCGGCGGCGGAGAGTTCCGCGCGCGTGAACGCCATGCGAGAGGTGTTGGCCCGGACAAGTTGGCAGAGCACCGTCCACGCGATGCGCGAGATCCTTCTCGATCGCTTGCAACGCAATTCCGTGAAGCGCACCAAGCGTGGCTTGGCCTCACGAATTGTCGAGACGCAGCACACAGGCGCTGTTCGCGTCGAGACGGGTGACATCGATGCACCCTTGTCACCCGCGCCGGTCGTGGTCATCGGGGCCGGGCCCACCGGCCTGAGCGCGGCGTATCACCTTGGCCCCGACACTATTCTGCTCGAGCGAAACAGCCAAGTCGGCGGATGGTGCCGGTCGATCGAGGATCGCGGCTTCACCTTCGACATGGCCGGTCACATCATGTTCTCCAACGATTCGTATGTGCATGACCTTTATCGAGTGCTGCTCGGCGATAACGTGCATTGGCAGGATCGCGAAGCGTTTATTTACAGCAAGGGCGTCCATACCCGCTATCCATTTCAGGGTTGCCTGTACGGGCTTCCCCCGGAAGTGATCACCGAATGCATCGTCGGGGCGATCGAAGCGCGGTTCGGGGCGATCAAGCCCGTCGCCACGCTGCATGATTCGGTGTCGCAGGCGGCCGGGAAGTCCAATGGCGCCATCTCGCCTCAATCCAACGGTCACGCCGCCGCCCACACGAATGGTCACGCTCCCTCCCATGCCAACGGACACGCTCCTTCTGCTGCAAAAGACGGCTCCAACGGAACGTGTGCGGCAGGAACGACCCGCCCGCTGACGGACTGCTGCGGTGACGGCATCGCGGAATCAGAAGTGCCGTTGTCCAAAAGCCTGATGACCAACGGACACGCGAAAGTCCAAGGCAATGGCGCCGCCCATCTTGGCACGACGGCGACACCTGCCGCCAAGCCGCGCAACTTTGAGGAGTTCATCCATCAAGTCTGGGGTCGCGGGATCGCCAAGCATTTCGCCATTCCCTACAACAAAAAATTGTGGGCTGTGCCCCTGGAGGAAATGGAGACATCGTGGCTGGGAGGGCGAGTGCCCATGCCTGACCTTGAGGAGATGATCAAGTACGCGCTCACGCCAGCGTCGAAACCGATGGGCCCGAATGCGCGCTTCGGGTATCCTCTCCGCGGCGGATTTCAGGCACTTATGAACGGGTTTTTGCCGTTTCTCAATGGCAAATTGCGACTGAACACGGCGATTACCGCGGTTTCACCTCGTGCGCACACCGTCACACTTGATGATGGTTCGGTCATCAATTACGACCAGCTCATCAGCACCATGCCGCTGCCGTTGCTGATTCAAAGCATGGGCGACGAAGTGCCAGAGGCGATCCGCGACGCGGCCGCGCAGCTTCGTCATGTGTCGGTGCGCTGCGTGAATATTGGTGTGGGTCGGCCGAACATCACCGAAAAGCACTGGGTGTATTACCCTGAAGACACGGTCTTCCACCGCATCTTCTTCCAAGGCAACGCCAGCCCGCACTGCAACCCGGCCGGCGGATTCGGATTGACGTGCGAGATCACGTATTCGGCCTCCAAGCCGCTGCCCTGCGATGGCGAAGAACTCATTCAACGATGCATTGAGGATTGTCGTCGCGTTGGGGTGTTCGCCGCCGATGACCAGATCGTGACCGCGCATCAGGTCGATCTCCCGCACGCCTACGTCGTGTACGACCATGCGCGGCCGAAACTGGTGGCGGCGATTCGCGAGTGGCTGCACCAGCACGACATCATTCTGGCGGGCCGTTACAGCGAGTGGGAGTATTTCAACTCCGATCACGCATTCCTGGCCGGACGGCGTGCGGCGGAGGAAGCAAACGCTCGCCTTCAGTTGAAAAATCGCGACCGTTCCGAAAACATGACGGTGCCTGCTTGATCACAAGTCGAGAGTTTTGCATTCCCCTTTTGAACTCAACAAGGTGAAGAATGACGCCCACGCTTCAAGATCAAAAGGGGGGCACGCACCATCGGTCAGCCCGCGCGCTGCCCGAACTATGGGGTGGCCTCGAATGTACGGTGAATCGCGTGGGGGATCGGTATTTCAATCAGATCGCTCGCACGGGCCATGATCGACGGCACGCTGATCTGGACGCCTTGGCATCCTTGGGCATTAAGCGGCTGCGGTATCCCATCCTCTGGGAGTTGACCGCTCCCAAGGGCATCGCGTCGGCTGACTGGAGTTGGGCGGATCAGCGAATGGGGCGCCTGCGCGAACTGGGCATCATGCCGATCGTCGGACTGGTGCATCATGGCAGCGGTCCGCCGTACACTAATCTTTTGGATTCATCGTTTGCCACCGGGTTGTCCGAGTTCGCCCAATCCGTCGCCGAGCGGTACCCCTGGGTGGATGCGTATACCCCCGTCAACGAACCCTTGACCACGGCAAGGTTTTCCGCGTTGTACGGGCTTTGGCATCCCCATGAACGCAACGATCACGCCTTTGCCACCGCCGTCTTGAATCAATGCAAAGCGGTGGCGATGAGCATGCAGGCGATTCGCCGGGTCAATCCGGCCGCCCAGCTCATCCAGACCGATGATCTCGGCAAGGTGTTCAGCACGCCCGCGCTGGCGGCCCAGGCGGAATTCGAGAATCACCGCCGCTGGATCACCTTTGACCTGCTTTGCGGGATGCTTGATCGCGATCATGCGCTTTGGGAATGGTTGATGGCGGTCGGCATTGCGCCCGACGAACTGCAATGGTTTCTCGATCATCCGTGTCCGCCCGACATCCTTGGTTTCAATTATTACATTACGAGCGAGCGGTTTCTGGATGATCGCGTGGAGCGGTATTCGCCGCGCGAGCTCGGCGGCAACGGCTGGCAGCGTTACGCCGATGTGGAGGCGGTTCGCGTTCGTCCGGAGGGGATTGCCGGCGCGCAACGGCTGTTGACCGAGGCGTGGGATCGGTTCAGCCGGCCGATGGCGATCACCGAAATCCACCTCAACTGCGACGAAGACGAGCAAATTCGATGGTTTTGCGAAGTTTGGGAGGCCGCGATCGCGGTGCGGTCGGGCGGAGCCGACCTCCGCGCGGTGACGGCTTGGTCACTGCTTGGCGCGTACGACTGGGACTGCTTGGTCAGCGAGTGCCGCGATCACTATGAACCGGGGGTGTTCGACGTCCGCGACGGCACCCTGCGTCCCACCGCCATGGTTAACGTGCTGCGAGAACTGGCGCGGGATGGCAGATCGCATCATCCCGCGATTGGAGGCCGCGGATGGTGGCACCGGCCTGAACGTCTCACTTTTCCTTCTCATGTCCATGAGGGGGCCGCTGCCGAGTCGTGCAGCGTGGCGTGAATGGTGAGCGCGATCAACACCGCTGCGTTCGACGACCACTACGTCTGGGTTAGATGATCGCGGTTGGGCGACAGATGTTGATGCCACTGATCGCTCATCAATCGTTCGCGCCATTCCATCTGGAATTGCAGATCCTTCATCAGATGCTTGCCGCCCGTCGCCGCCGCCATACGTTGCAAGGGGAATTTCGGCGTGCGATCCTCGAACAAGAGGCCGTTGGTTTCCTGATAAGTGTCGGCGAACTGGGTATAACAAAAGCCGGCCAGCATGGGCAGAGAGTGAACCGATTTAAGCAAGGCTTCGTAGCGGCCCGCCAAGTCTTCGGGGGTCTTGGCGGTTGAATAACCCCAGGAAGGCTTGTCGTGGGCGGTCGCGAGGGAGATGCCGCCGAATTCGCTGAGGACGATGGGTTGACCCGCATGGGCCTGCTGATTGATGAGCAGTTGCCGCCCGCCCGGCCTCTCGCGATTGAAGAGGCGACTGAGTTCCTCGGTGCCGTACCGCCGCGCGATGGCGTCCGGGTCGTCATCGTAATCGTGGATGCCGAGGATGTCGGTGGCGACGCTTTCCCAGCCGTCGTTGCCGATCACGGGCCGGGTGGGATCGAGCGTGCGCGTGAGGTGGTAAAGGCTCTGCACATAATGACGCTGCATGGAACTGTCGGGCAGGTCGGGCACGCCCCACGATTCATTGAAGGGCACCCACGCCATGATGCAGGGGTGGCTGAAATCGCGGCGGATCACCGCCATCCATTCCTCGGTCAGCCGCTGCACCGAATCCGAAGTGAATCGATACGCGCTGGGCATTTCGGCCCACACCAAGAGGCCCAGTCGATCCGCCCAATAAAGGTAGCGTGGGTCGGAAACGACCTGATGCCGGCGCACGCCGTTGAATCCCATCGCCTTCACCAGTTCCACGTCCTTCCGCAGCGCGTCGTCGCTGGGCGTGCTGATGCCCGTGTCCGGCCAGTATCCCTGGTCCAGCACCAGCCGCAGGTAGTAGGGCCGCCCGTTCAGGATCACGCGATCGCCTTGGATGTCAATCGCTCGCAGCGCGGTGTAGGTATGCACGACATCGATCACCGCGCCTTCGCCATCGCGAAGCTCGATCCGCGCCTGGATCAAGCGCGGCGACGTGGGGAACCACAGCAACTCGTTGCGATAATCATCGATGCCGGGATCCGACAGCGCGATCCGCCGATGCACCTCTTGCGCCACCACGCTGTATCGGTCATTCGCGATCACGCGATCCATCGCCTCCAGCACCACGTTCACCTGCAAGCCCGCTTCGGCATCGCCCTTCAGCACCAAGCCCAAATCGAGCTCCCACCGATGAAGGTTCGGCGTCCAGCGCACCTGGTCGATCCACACCCGCGGCACACGCTCCAGCCACACCGTCTGCCAGATGCCCGTGCTGCGCGGATACCAGATTGAATGCGGCCGCTCATGCCAATCCTGCTTGCCGCGAGGCTTGGCCAAGTCAAAGGGATCATCGTCGGCCCGCACCACCACCGTCTGCGACCCCGACTCCCGCAACGCCAGCGTGATGTCGAACGCGAATGGCGTGTATCCGCCCACATGCGTTCCAACCAGCCGATCATTCACCCACACGCTGGCGGCGTGATCCACCGCGCCGAAGTGCAGCATCACTCGTTCGCCAGCCTTCAACGGCGGCGCTTCAAATTGCTTGCGATACCAAACCGTGCGATAAAACCCGGTGTTTCCGACGCCGCTGGCTTCGGTTTCCGGGGTGAAGGGAACTTGGATCGAACCCTGCCATTCGACCCGATCAATGCGGGCGACCGACCCCTTGGCATCGATGGCGTAGTCCCACGGGCCATTGAGCGACCACCACGGGTCGCGGCGCAGTTGCGGCCTTGGATAGCCGTGCGGCGTGGGCTGATGGCCATCGGGTTGGTCGGGGTGGGCAGGCATGGAGTGGCCGGAGCCGGGGAGCCGGAAGGCTTGAGTGAATTCGAACACGCAAGCATAGCGGGGGAGTTGTCAATGGCCAGCGCCATTGCCGCTCATCCTGCTTGTGACTTGCTGCTTCACTCCGCGCCAACCCCAATCGAGGCAGCGCACGAACGGCGAAGCGGCCGTGGTCACCGGCTTGGTCCAAGGACGCCGGATCGGCAAGGTCATCCAATGCCTCCGCAATGAGCGGGGACTCCAGTCGCGCCGGATGCCGCGCTGGGTCATCACATGCGTGCAATCGACGAGCGCGAACCGAAGCAGCGTGCCGCCCATCAAACCTCTGAGCATTTCCACCTGCGCCTGGCTTTCCACGCCCATCCATTTCTCGCCCGTGCGATGCGGCACATGCGAATAGTCGTGATTCTGGTGAATGGCCTTGACGATGCGGGACGCGTCGATCACCGGCACACCGCGCCGCCGCGCATCGAAAATCATCCAGTTGTCCCAGCCGGGACGCCCGACCACCATCGGAGGCATGAGGTCGAAGCCGCCTTCACGCCGAAAGAGAAAATAGTCCAAGCCCCACAACGAATGCGGCACGCCCCGTTCCTCGACCATCGCTGACATCCGCGATTCCGACTCGGGATGCGAGTAATCCCAGCGCTCCGTCAAGTCCACATCCCAGCGCCGTCCCACCAGCAGGCACCGCCGCCCACGCACCCGATGCACGGCACGCCGAAAATCACTGAGGAAAATGATGTCCGAATTCGCGTAGCACAGCAGTTCGCTCGAAGTGGCATGGCGCACCGCGTCAAACGCGGAGTTCACATAAGGCGTGCCGTAATGATTGATCGCCAGCCCGGCGATGTGCTTCACGCCGTACTCCGCCGCGACCTCGGCCGTCCCATGCTCCTTGCCGCAGAGGGCGACTTCGATGTCCGCGCCGAGTTTTTTCCAGCTCTCGATCGCGTTTCGCTGGATCACTTCGACGTGACCCTTGAACGGCTTGGGAATGGTGAAAATCGTGACCAGACTCATGCGTACTCCATTTTTTCGCCTTTCGCCAACCCCGGCGACATCGTCGCGGGGACGCTCTGCCGCAGTCGCTTCAAAACCACGAATGACACCGCGCTTCCCGTTCGCGCATCGAGAAACACGAGCGCAACGATGGAAGGGGATCTCGACGATTCAGTTGTGATCAGGTCGGCTTCGCCGCCGCCGCCAACGTGCGCGACGGCTTGGTCACGACATGACAGTACGTTCCGTTGAACGTCAGTCCGTGTCGGAGAGAACTCATTTGGATGCAAATTGGGTTCAGCATCAGGAAATACCGGCTCATTCAAAATAGCAAGTAATCAGGTTTGTGGCATCGGCATTCCGCCTGATTCTCCATGAACAGGGCTTTCGTAAGCGGATTAGCGATGCAATAAGTAAAAACGGCGTCTCCGCGGGAGCGGGGACGCCGTCATTTGGAAGTAAGGAAAGCGAGCCGGACAAAAGTTCATTCAGGCAAGGCGGCGACGGCGGCCGACGATGGCCAGCGAGCCGAAAAGGGCGGCGACGGCAGTGCCGGGGCCGGGGACGTTGCTGAACGTGACGCGGACGACGAGATCATCGTAATCGGCGTCGTACCAGGGGTGATCGGGGCGAAGATCTTCGATCGCAAGCAGGCCGGTGACCGAATCCCACGAATACTGCGAGGATTCAGTGGCTTCGTCGGTGCGGAGGGTGTCCTCGGCTTCCGTCGGATCGGTGACGCGGTAGGCGAAGTGAAGCACGTCGCCCGCGTCGTAGGTGCCTTCAAGGGTGACGGAATCATTGAGCGGCTGCTGATTGACGAAGGTCTGCTGCCCGAGTCCGGGCAGGCCGGTGTCGCCCACGGGCAGGGTGACTTGCAGATCGGTGCCGCCGCCGAGGAACGAGAGTTCGCCGGTGTAAAGCGCCTCGAAACTGACGTATTCGAGGGTGACGGTGGTGCCATCGGCGGGCACCACGATGGGGGCGCCGGGAAAAGGCTCGGCGTAAACCGACAACGGGAGCGCGATGGACGTCGCCATCGCGCAGACGAACGATGCGTGCTTGATCATGGGGTCTCTACCTCTCTTCTCTATGGATTCCCCAAACGAAACATCGACAGCCGCCGCGTGGCGGAGGTGGCGAAGCTCGAATGGATGATCCGTACTCTCTCTCGACCGCGCCGCTCTCAAACAGCGCGGTCCGTGACTGACTCTCTGTCTCGTTTACTGTCTTGCCGAACCGAACCGAACTTTTCCGAACCAATCCTTGCCGATCGGGCAATCACTGGTTGCGAGCCAGTGATCACCGGTAGTGTCGTGCAAACCGAGCCTTCCGCACATGGGGGCATCTCCCTATTTCGCGGAGACATACTATGAACTGCGAGTGTTAAGCCTTGATGTGCATGAGGCCAAAGGTGCAATAAATCAAGAGTTAAATTGGCGGCTGGAAGCGCGTTCACCCGGATGCATCAGGCTGGGTCGCCGGTGCGGTCGATGTCGGCGTGACGGCGGGACGCCATCGCGTTTCTTCATCAGTTTTGCCCCAATCGCGGTAGAGATCCGCGAGATTGTCCGCCGCGTCACTCACGCGTGGATGATCAGCGCCCAAGGCCGATTTCAACCCTTCGTGGGCGGCCAATGCAAGTCGCTCTGATTCATCGAACCGCCGGAGCTCGCGCAGGCACTCGCCCAAGTTGAGTTTCGCCGCGGAAATCAGCCAGTGCGTTGGCTCGAATGATTTCTCGAACGCGGTGACGACGCCGCGCAGCATGGGTTCGGCGTCGGCGGCTTTGTCGATATCCAGCAGCAGGAGGGCGAGGTTATTCTGCGCCACCAAGGTGTCTTGTGCGTCCGCGCCCTGCACGCGTAGCCGTGTCTCGTAGTTCTCGCGCTTCGCCGAACCCGCCGATGCCGAGTTCGCGTTCGAGATGCCAGTTCAGGCGGCCGGGCACTTCCAGGCCGATCGCCGGTCGCCAACCCAGTGTTTCTTCTTCGTCAATGCGGACGGCGCGGCGGGCCTTTTCGGTGTTCGGGGGCGCGGCGAGCGGCGATTCGCCCTCCGTGCCGACTTCAAACACCTCCAAGGGTTCGTCGGCCCCCTTGAACATGTACGGCCCGTGGGCGATCCACTTCATGGTGAGCGGGGCGCCGGCCGCGACGGCGCCGTCGGCTGGATGCTCACGGACGTACTGCCGGGCGTCGTCGAACGCGGCCCGCGTCTGCAGGATTTGGCCGGGCAAGGCAAGGCTCATCACCCGCGCGGCCAGATCGGCGGCGAGACCGATGATCTTCGGCTTGCCCGACACGTCGACGCCGATGTCCGTCACTTCGCCCAGGTGCAGCCCGACGCGGGACCGGAGCGGCTCGGGCTGCCAAGGCTCCGTCGCCATCGCATGTTGAAAAAGCAGCGCGGCCTGCACGGCTTGGCTGGCGGTGTTGAAGCGGGCCATGAATCCGTCGCCCAAATCCTTCAGGATTTCGGCCTCGGGGAACCGGGCCATGATGGCCCGGAAGAGTTCATCGTGGCGCGCGGCCAGCGGCGCGTAGGCGACCGTGCCGAGCCGTGATTTCAGTTCGGTGGAGCCCGCCAAATCGGTGAACAACAGCACCATCAGCCGCGATGGGGAGGGAGTGACCATGAGACGCTGACTTTAGCACGGTCTGCCGCACGCGGTCTCCGGCCCAACGGCGATTCCGTCGATCAATCCCAATCGAATCGGCGGCCGCTCTCTTGCCACATCGGCTCGGGAATCCTCGCGGCCTGATCGGGCGGCAACAGCAGCTTCACGCGAAGGCGGGTGCGGGCGTTCACTTCCTCGCGCTCGTAGCGCAATCGCTGCAACTTGATCTCGCGATCCATGTCGGCGCGGTTGGGTATGAAGCCGTTCCCGCCCATGGCCCGGTTCACCATGTTGTTGCGTTCCTCCTGCATGCGCACCATTTCATCGCACTTGGCGTAATACTCGCCGCGGAACTGGCCGGAGAGTTGCGTCAACTGCTCCCGATGCTGCGGGTTGAGGTCTTCCAGGGCAAACGTCGCCTCGATGAGTTTCTCGGCGGAGGACTCGTCGTTGTAGACCTCGGGGTTCGATTTCCGGTTGAATTGGAGTTGCAGTTCGGAACCCACCGCGGCGGGCAGGGATGATTGCAGTTGGGTCATCGTTTCGCGATTGAGCGCCGCGAGCTCGCGGTTGATGCGGTTCAAGGCGGCGTAGGCCTCCTGCATTTTCTTGCCGATATATTCCTGCGCCTGTTGATTGGGCCGCTCGCCGCTGCGGTACATGCGCTGCTGCGTTTCCGATCGCCGCTGCACCTCGCCGGCCGCTTCAAGCCGCTTGGCGGATAGCGGTATCGTCTTCTGATCATGGTTCTGAATGACGTCGCTGACGGGCGCGACCGCTTCGGCATTGACGTTCAGGGCGAACAACATGCCCACGGGATCGAGTCCCGCCGCCGCGCCGTCGCCCCAGTTGGCGAAGCCCGAAGCCGCCCCGATCGATGCCTGTCGCTGGCGAACATGACGGCACCACTCGACGCGCGAACGCTGGGCGTCGTCATCGGCCACCAACGTGATGTCGTCGAAGAAAGCTTCGTCGAGATCGGCGAGCTCCTGCACCCGGGCCATGAGCGACTTGTGATCATCACCCTTTTCAGCCTCCGCCACCGAAAAATTGGCATCGGCGGTGGGGGCGGCGGCGGCG
>Ga0163154_10004827_pt1 | contig 17519 bp, 14 predicted proteins | sample OliLakLV19MP9P1_FD_148649 | JGI IMG/M metagenome (GOLD analysis project Ga0163154, IMG submission 148649) | Freshwater microbial mat bacterial communities from Lake Vanda, McMurdo Dry Valleys, Antarctica - Oligotrophic Lake LV.19.MP9.P1 | ecosystem: Environmental > Aquatic > Freshwater > Lake >...
ACCTGAGTTTATTGGAAAAGTCGCTCCCAATGTTGAAGTTAGTATTGAAGTTAATTCTGAAACACAAATTATAACGAGCGTCAGATCTGATGGAAAAGGTGTTTTCAACTTAGACTTAGCTGCTTTAAATAAAAATCTTGAACCTGGAGATCATACAGTAAAATATAGTTATACTGATCCAACTACTAGCCAGCTCATCTCAGAGATCATTAGTTTCAAGGTCTATGCTGCCGAAGAAACGGCTTTTGGCACTGAAAACCCATATCCAGTTCGAACTGCTAGTGTTAGCGCTACCCCAACAGTCGCTGTTACCCTCAGTCCAACTGCTTCAGTTTCTGCCACTCTTACCCCTACTACAGTCGCAACCGATTCTGGTCGAGTTAGTATTCCATCTACAACTAGTGGAGTACCTGTTTCAGGCTCTGTTGATCTGACAATGATGCTTATCGTCGGTGGTATCTTCTTCATAATTGCAGGCGGATGGAGTTACTGGATTTCTCTCGAACTAACTCGTAAAGATTAAATAGGAGCAACATCTGTGAATGATCAATATAACAGTTCACTTCAAGCAGAAACTCCACCACAGTCACCTGTAATACCTACTACTACACCGGTACCAACTGTTACTACAACTAAGTCGAATTCATCAATTCTACTTTTAATAACTTTTTTGTTTTTAATCAGCGTGGGCGTCTTGGCTTTTTTCATGCATCAAAATTGGCAATTGAGTAATAAGGTGAACTTTTTAGAAGCAACAGTCCTTCAACAAAATCAAGATGCACAGACAGAACCAGTTCAACTCTCAGCAAGCCCTACGATCACCACACTTATAAGCGAAACTACTTCTGATGAGACTATACCAACATTTGTCAGTTCAGGATCTCAACTTTCTTTAAGTTACCAAACTAATTGGCTAGTCACGGAAAGTGCTGACGGTTCTGGAATTCATATGATTTCTATTTATTCCCCAGAAAAAGCTAGTACGCTTGAAGTTAACCCTCTTTCTCAACCTACATGGTCAATTAGATTATATAAAACTGCCGCGGAATTACCGCAAAATAGTGACGATCAACTCACTTTTACCGAATGGGTACAAGCTGATCAGGCAGGTGCAGAGAGTTATGGTTTTGAGACTGATATGACGCCCTATACCTTGCATAGTGCCAAAGGTTATCAAGGTATTTCCAATGGCATGATCTACGGCAATCTAATGTATATGGTTGAGATAAATGGAAGAGTCTATGAGATTACTGGTGATAAAGCTGAAATGACTGATATCGAGATGAATGTTTTAAATAGTATTAAGTTTGATTAGTCTTTTTGAAGATTAAAACTTAATCTTTTGTTATTAAGAATATAATTCCACTTGAAACAAATTACTAAAAAAGCTAAGGGGTTAACCTTAGCTTTTAAATTATCAATGTAATCAACAGATGTTACTTCTCTGTTCTGAGGCCTTTATGAAGACCGTCTTTTGGAGATACAGGCTTTTGCACTTTTTCAGGAGTAATTGCCTGTTGATCTGTTCTCCCTTCTTTATATCTTCCTAAAACTTTAGCTGGAGAATTTTCTTCTCTTAAAGCTGCTAATCTAGCCTCTTCTGCGTCAGTCTTTTCTGGTTGTGGGGATGGTGTTTCTGAGCTCATATATGCCTTTTTTTAGATTAATTACTTACTTAAGTATATAATATTATGTAGTGGAGTCTTTTTCCACCTGTTCAGTTTTTGTTTGAGGGTTATGAACTGTTTCAACTACTTCACCTACTTCTTTTGTCGCTCTTTGAATAAAAGCAGGAGTTAAATGTTCTGTTCTGCGAATAGTTTTAAAACCTTCTTTAATATCTGTTAATGGAACTTGTCCTTCTTTATTTGCCATATTTTCCTTTGTTTTTGCAATTTATTATTTGATTGCAACATTAATAATAACTTATAATACTTAATTTGTCAAATATTGGGACTACACCAGATCTGAAAAATGACTCACAAGCAATAACTTAATTAATAGATTCTGCTATTTTAAGTAATTCTACTTTTGGAATCTTACATTTTCCTAAAGTAGAGATAGTAACAGTTGATTTTACTGTCTTCCAGACAAGCTCTGCTTGAGTTATCGAAGTATTCTGTTTAGTTTTATCATCAAAGTATGCCCTAGTGAATTCTTTATATATACCCGTGGTATCGCCAATTTTGACTGCTTCTACCCCCTCAGTAAGTGGTGATTCTGTATTTACTTTGTATTCGGAGTTACTAGTACTTAAAGCAAATGGGTGATAATCAATTTGAAACATTTCTCCAGGAGCATTGCAAGTGTATTCAGCAAAGCTACCAATTCCAGTTGAAGGACCTATTTCATTGTCATAAACGTGGGCGGCACTTGCCAAAATTTCATAATCACTTGCTCGATAATCTCTTCTCACTTGAGTTATTAACTGGTAGTTGCCTTCTGGCAAGTATGTCGGTGTAGGAAAGTATCCTTCTGTGACCAGTTTTTGATAGGTTTGCTCTCTCTTTTGAGCATCACTCATTCTATTTTTCTTATTATTCTCTTGCCTAGCATCAGATAAAGTTCCAATCACAAAGACTGCTATTATCACAATTCCGATCCCTAGCCAGGTAAACTTCCAATTCTTAAAAATTTTATTAATAAGTAGAAATGAGAAAATACTAAATATTACTGTTAGTAATGGCAATCCGATAAATAACGAATTGAAAATAAAATTAATCGATTGATTAGGAATGCGAGGAAAGAAAACAAAAACAATTACCATTGCGGAAAGAATACCCGTAATAAGTGCTAATACTACATTACTGATCGTAGTAAACTTTTTCATACTTATAACTGTAGCTTACACCAAGAGTAGTTCCAATCAAGAAATATAAAAGCGAATATTGAATAAAAGAAGTAGCAAACAGGCACAAAAAAAGCGCTGTATTCTGGCCTCGACCTATCGTTCCACACAGTTGCCCGTGAAGTATTGTCGGCGCTGGGGCGTTTCAAGACTCTGTTCGGGAAGGGAAGAGTTGGTGCCACCCCGCTCCAGAGACCAGAATACAACGCTTTTACGCATGTATTGGAGTAATACCAAACACATACTAAGTATGTGAATTGTATCACCAGGTATACATGGTGTATACCTTTTATATTAAAAGAGCATTTCTGCTCCTCAATAAGTGAAATTGAAGTCAGTTAGTTACTCTACCGACTGTAATTATTACTAATTACAAGCGCTAGGTAACAGCGTTGCCAACATATAAATAGACTAAACTACTATAGAAATATGTTCGATCGACACTTAGTACCATTAGGCTTAAACTGTTACCAGTCTTACACCGATGGCCTATCAACGTAGTAGTCTCCTACGGGTCTAATTGAGAAAGTTAATCTTAGGAGCGACTTCCCGCTTAGATGCTTTCAGCGGTTATTCGTAAGAAATGTAGCTACTCTGCGGTGCGCTTGATAGCAACAACAGAAACACTAGGGATTTCCTCACCCCGGTCCTCTCGTACTAGGGGCAAATTCCTTCAACTTTCTAACGCTGACAGCGGATAGAGGCCGACCTGTCTCACGACGGTCTGAACCCAGCTCGCGTACCGCTTTAATTGGCGAACAGACAAACCCTTGGGACCTTCTCCAGCCCCAGGATGCGATGAGCCGACATCGAGGTAGCAAACCGCGCCGACGCTAGGGACGCTTAGGCGCGATTACTCTGTTATCCCCAAGGTAGCTTTTATCCGATAAGCCCGGCGTCTTCCACAAAACGCACGAGGATCACTATAACCTGCTTTCGCAACTGCTCGACTTGTATGTCTCACAGTAAAGCACTCTTATGCTATTGCACGTCTAGCCTGATTTCCATCCAGGCTAAGAGTACCATTGCGCGCTTGCGTTACTCTTTAGCAAGCAACCTCCCCAGTTAAACTACCCACCAAACAGTGTTCTCTCTTGAGTTTGCATCAAGATTAAGTTAGATGATATATATCAGAAGGGCGGTATTTCACTGAAGATCCATCAACAAGTGAAGGATCTCCCGCCTATACTAAACAATCTTATATACACCATCAGTGCCAAGTTGTAGTAAAGCTCTATGGGGTCTTTTTGTCCTGCTGTCAGTAGGCCGCATCTTCACAGCCATTTCAATTTCGCCGAGTAATAGTTCAAGACAGTGTGAGACTGGTTAAACCTTTCGTGCGGGTCGCCAATTAAGCGACAAGGAACTTCGCTACCATAGAACAGTTATAGTTACTGCTGCCGTTCACCGGGGCTTCGATTGAAGGCCTTACCTTGCGGTAAAACCCTCGCACTTAACCTTCCGGCACTGGGCAGGCTTCAGCCTGTATATTTCCTCTTACGAGTTTGCACAGACCTGTGTTTTTGGTAAACAGTCCATCTCACTTCACTAACTGTGCCCCCAATTGCTTGGGGGGGGGCATCTCTCGAAATTACGCCCAGTTGTTTTGCCGAATTCCTTGAACTACCTTCTCTCGCTCTCCTCGGTCTACTCGACCTGACCACCTGTGTCGGTTATCGGTACGATTTGATTATTTTCTCCCTGCGAAGCTTTTCCAGGATAATGAAATCACCTGTAACTCATTCCCGAAGGTCTGAGCCCTATAACGCCTCGAATAAACGCTGTGACGGATTTGCCTATCACAACTGTCTTGGCGCTTTGGCATAGAATTCACATCTACACACAAGATATCCATTACCGTCCCTCCCCAGGTCAAATGAAAACAATCAAGGACTGGAATATTAACCAGTAATCCATCGGCTACCCCTGCTTGTGCAGGGCTCACCTTAGGGTCGCCTAACCCGCACACGACGAACGTGGGTGCGGAAACCTTGGTCTTTCGGAGTCGGGGATTCTCACCCCAATTTCGCTACTCATGCCGGCATTCTCACTTCTGATCGCTCCAGTATCTCCTTACGGGATACCTTCAACGCACACAGAACGCTCCCTTACCACTTGCATCAATAAATTGATTCAAGTCCAAAGCTTCGGTTATTTGTTTGAGCCTCGTTGGATTTTCGGCGCATCATTCCTACGGCTAGTGAGCTGTTACGCTTTCTTTAAAGGATGGCTGCTTCTGAGCCGACCTCCTAGGTGTCTTAGGAATGACACTTCCTTTCCCACTAAACAAATAATTAGAGACCTTAGCTGTTGGTCTGGATTGTTACCCTCTTGCTTCTGGAACTTAGCTCCCAGATGCTGAGTGCCATGGAACATTGTATGGTATTCGGAGTTTGACTAGGCACTAGAGATTGCTCCCCAGTAACCAGATCAGTGCTCTACCCCCATACAACTTATACATGACCCTATACCTAAATATATTTCAGGGAGAACCAGCTATCTCCGGGTTCGATTGGCATATTACCCCTTACCACAATTCATCCGAGCCCCTTGCAGCGGACACCGGTGCGGACCTCCATCTCGTGTTAACAAGACTTCATCCTGATCATGGTAAGCTCACCCGGTTTCGGGTCATTCAATGCCTACAATATTCGCCCTATTCAGGCTCGCTTTCACTATGGCTCCTCCCCGTAGGGGATTAACCTGCAGACATCGAATACTCGCCGGCTCATTCTTCAATAGGCACGAGATCACTCCTTACGGAGCTCTCTCTGATTGTTAGCAAACGGTTTCAGGTACTATTTCACGGGGTCTTCCACCCTTCTTTTCACCTTTCCCTCACGGTACTCGTTCACTATCGGTCTTATCTGGTATTTAGCCTTGGAGTGTGGTCACCCCAGATTCAGAAAGGAGTTTGCCGTCTCCTAACCTACTCAGGAACACTGTATGGTTCTATCAAATTTCAAGTACAGGACTTTCACCTTCTATGGTTACGTACTCCACCGTATTCTTCTATTATCAAGTTCCAATATTCAGGTCCTACAACCCCAGTATAAATACTGGTTTGGGCTGTTCCCTTTTCGCTCGTCGCTTACTCAGGGAATCTCATTCGATTTATTTTCTTCTGGGTACTTAGATATTTCAGTTCCCCAACTTTCCTTCGTCTACTAAAAGTAGACAATCTCTACCCTTACGGATAGAGGGGTTACCCCATTCAGACACTGCCGGATCATAACTTTTACTCAGTTCCCCGACAACTTTCGCGGAGTTAGCGTCTTTCTTCGGCCAGATAAGCCAAGGCATCCACCGTTTGCATTAGTTTACATATTTTTATAGCGAGAGATCATTAAAATTAAAAATTTGAAATGATCGATGCTTAGCCTAAAGTATATGCGGGACAACGCATATACCTGACTTCAATATTCACTTGTTAAGGAGCAAACTTTACAGATATGTTATAAATATATCTGATTCAAACTATCAATGCATGATTGATAAAAAGCATCAGAGATCTTATCTCTGTCAAGTTTATATAAAAGTTCGTTTAATCATCTCGACTAAACTAAATGGACTGTGTGATTCTATCATATTTTTGACTCTACACAACAAGCGGTTACAGACTTGTGGACCTGAGGGGTCTCGAACCCCTGACCTCATGATTGCAAATCAAGCGCTCTAGCCAACTGAGCTACAGGCCCATTGCTGTTGTAGCTATGTAGATGTTAAATTGTGTCAAAAAATGAAATTTGAGGGATTCTTTGTTTTTCTAGGCAACCGCTATGGATCACACAAAGAATGTCAATCTGTTTCCCGAACAGAACCGTTATTATAAACAACAACGGAAAAGATTGCAAGACTCTGTTTATATAGATATGTAACCATACAAAATCACACTCATACTCAGTACATATTTAAAAACTTTCCTACGCACTTATGACATATATAGGATTCTGACTTGAGGTGCTAAAATTACTCACAAATTATACAACTATTATAATATAGTACTAAAAGTTAGTACTAAAAGTGGGATAAAACGTATATGAGAAATGAAAATCTTGCCATAACAATCTTGGGGTATGCTTGCTACGGCTCAATTAGCATGGATTCTATTTTCTCCAGGCGCCAGAATGGTAAATGCTCAAGAAGATATTCCCCAAGTACCAACATTGCCACCTGTTCCCACCTTAACAACACCTGGTTATAGATGAGACGCCAACTTTCACCGCCACCGAGTCCATTACTAGTACTGTTACGGCTACAGCAACTATTGATGGGACGGCAACTACAATACCAATTGAAACTCTAACTCCACAAGTAATTCCTACTGAGGAAGATGCACCAGAAAAATATGTGGAGTTATATCTGGCAGCAACAAATGGACAAGGTGATATATTAATCGCCCCTGTGTGTTTAGAAGTAGCAGGCGACCCGCCAAATCCTACTGCTTCAATCAATTATGCAGATGAGGTATATGAAGTACCTATTGCACATTTACCCCTAGGAACTACACAGATTATGATTGGTCAAAATGCTCACACTGACTGTATTCCTGGATATGAAAGTACTATTGCTGAGCAAGATTTCTCTATATTTAATATTTTTTGAGTAATCCAGATGGCATTGCCGAACAAAAACGGTTACAAGTAGAACAAGTCAATGTTGAATTAGGCAAAGAGCCTTCTCCTTCAGCACAATACCAGTTTCTCATCTCTGAGCCATCTGAAGAAGCCCTTCAACAATCTTTACAAAGATCATTAGGTTCTGAGCCTCGTTTTGATCTTCAGGCTGAAGATGTTGAAATGAAGTTGACCAACAATGGTGATGCTACTACCTATAACTATACCCGCGTCACCGATCAAGGAGTCACAACTTCATTGGAAATTACTACTAGAAGTTTAAATGGTAAAGCTGAACTAGTTGACTCTCGAAGTGCTGGACCACGTATAAGAATACTTAAACCTGGAAGTAATTTAAGCGATGAATTTGGCACAATACAGATAGGTGATGGGACACAAAGTGATCAGGTAATTATTGATCTAGATGTATTTGACGCTAGAAATCTTCCTATTGGCAGATTAGCCTTAGACAAAAAGCCATACAGTTTTTATTTAAAAGGTGGTGAAATGGTTGTTGAATTACCAAATGGAACAATTTTTAGTGACGTCAACGGAGATGGTACTATTAGTTATGGCGAGTCAGCTCCTTTAGCAAAAGTTCCTACTTTAATTCCTACCCTAACTGCTATAAATACACCAACTCCTGTCGATACTGCAACTATAATCGCAGACACTGTAACACCCAGCTCTACTCTTACACCAGAAAATTCTCCAACTTCAGTTAGTACGTTACTACCTGATGCTAATGATCTTCCTGACATAGTAGCTACTGCAACCCTAACAATAACTGATGTCGCTCCGAGCGCTACACCTACACCTGCACCTACAGTTATGCCTACAGCAACCATTCAGGTCGATGAGAATACTCAGAATGAGAGAATTTATTTACCGATTAATTAGAATTTAAACAATAACTCTAAATTATGATCTTTACAATGTCGGTGTAATCAAACTATAGTTTATTAACATACATATTAAAAACTCATTTGATTAAATCAAGTAAAGTGATAGGATAAATAGCAAAATAATACAGGATATTGAATACATATACTACTCTATGAAAATTTTAGAAGTTTTAAGAAATTTTGATCCTCGTTTATATAAGGCTGCAACTCTCGCCATTATATTATTTACATTGTCTAGACATCCACAGGTTGATTATGTTAATGCTCAAGGAACTATTCCCACCGAGACTCCTACACCTACATTAGTAGTGACAAATACACCTATTGCAACTCCTACCGAAATTGCTACAAATATACCTACTGCAACTGCAACCCAAACTGCTACCCCATTACCTACAGCAACTCATGACTATGTAGGAGAGTTGAGTGTGGTAGCAATGAGAGATGGCAACCCCGTAAGTGCTCCGGTTACATTAGAAGTTCGTGACGCTGAGAGTCCTGGGTTTGTGATTAACTCTGGTGGATTCATTGGTCAAGGTCTAAGACCCGGAGATACTGTAACAACTCGGCTAGGTCCTAATGCGCATCAGGATCCTATTAGAGGTAATAATAGAACTGCTGGCGAATATTTATTATTTGCTGATATACCCTCAGCAGTTTCCTTTGCAGTTTCTTTAGGCGAAAACCCTGCTCCTTGGACTAGTGAGATTAATTTTGAAATACCAATTACTGCTGCCGTTTTAAGTGCTCATTATCAAGTGTCACAAGATACAGTAGATATTGTTATTTCTGGTGGAAATGATACTAAAGCACCTAGTGCAACCTTTAGTAAAGGACCCAATACTATAGAGATATCAACAGCAGGAAGATCGGCGATTATTTTTAACAATTCACCATATCCAACTGCCAAATTAGTTGATACTCCCCCAGATACAACCGTAGCACTTTCTTCAGGCACATCTAACAAATCTGTAACTTTTACTGATGGAGTTACTGATTTAAATATTGGATTAACTGGCGGAACTATAGTTCTAAATGTAGATAATGGAGCTACTGTGCCTAGTACTGAAGTGGATAGAGATGGGAATGGCTCGATCGATCAGACAGAAATTAACGATAGAGTACCTACCCCAGAAGGTGTCCCAACAGCTACAGCTACAGCTACAGCTACAGCTACAGCTACAGAAATTCCCATTTCAGTTGCGACTGCAACAACAACACCGACTGCAACGGTAACAGCGATTCCGACGTTAATAGCTCCAGACTTACTACCTGAAAAAATATTTATTCCTTTTATTGCTAAATAAGTTTTTACAGTTACTTTAAGAAACCGACCATCACTATCAATACAGAAGTACAGTGGACAGTTTACAGGTGCCAATATAACTAAATACAGCTATGCAAGATCATTTAATATAATGATCTTTAGCAAATAGATTAGTTCAGTGAATTAAATTAAACCAACTTCTTGAAGTTTCTTTTTGTTTGCTGCAGCGACTTCTGGACCTAGCTCACCTTCTTCTTCAAGAACGATGCCTAGTTTTAAGTCACCCGATAAGGATTGGTAGAAATCAATTTGCGTTTGGATAAATTTTTTAACTAAATCATTTGGCGCATCTGCCACCCAATCAGCACTAATCACAAACTGACCTAAATGATAGGTTTGTTCACCACCTGCTAAGGTTAATGAAATATTATTAGCAATATGCACTCCGTGTGGGCGAACCATATGACCTTTAATTTCATGTTTTAAAGCTTTTGGATCTGAAAAAGGTAAAAACCCTGAGTAAAGTAGTTTTTGAGCATCTGCCATTGATTCTATGCGTTGTTGCATACTAGCCGTTGTTTGTTCCCATTCAGGTAAATCTAAAAGTTTTTTAGTCCAGTCATTTTCTTCTGAAGAAACAATTCTAAGATCTTCACCTAGAACTGACTTCATAAATGAAACAACTTCATCAAAGCGTGGCACATCAAGGCCAGCACCAACTACTCCTAAACGAGTACCTTCATTAATTTGAACACCTTCATCTCCACAAGTTATAACGTACGGCATGTAACATCCTTTTGTGCTGTAACAGCAACGCTGTGTACAAACACTGTTTGCTATTTCTTGGGGTATTATATCACTTTTCGCTCCAGACTGCTAACTCAAAGCTGTCAAAATTTGTAATTAGTTGATGTAAATTTAGTAAAAACTGAAACAAAAAACCCACCGAGATTTAACTTCGGTGGGTAATTTTTTTAATCAATGTTTAAAAAAACTATTCGTCTTCACCGTCCTCATCACCAACCATACTGCTAACTGCATCGAGATAAGCTTGCATATCTTGCTCAACTTTTTCCCAATCACCATTTGCTTCTCGGATTGCGTTGAATAATAGATCCATGTCAATTAATACTTGGTCATCAGTAACAATCATTCTTTGTTTTGCCATATAAACTTTCTTAAATTGTAAATACAATCTGACTGAGAACTACTTTATGTAATTAGATCGTATTATACTATTTTACTCGTCGATTGATACCGCAAAGTGATTATCTTGAGGGGAGTTAGGGTGGGAAATGAAATGGCGCGCTCCCGAATCTCGGGAGCGCGCCATCCAAAAGTCATCTTTATTATATCAATTAACGATACTCAACCGCTAATTCAGTAGTGACCAAACTCAGACTCATACGTCTTTGTTCAGAGTCAACACTTTCAACGTTAACAGTAACTTTATCGCCTTTTTTCAAGTTAGCACTTGGCTCTAACTTACTTGAGTGAATTAAACCGTCAATTCCTGCTTCTACGTTGATGAAAACACCAAAGTTTTCAACTCTAGAGACAGTACCTTCAACAGTTGTACCGACCTGGTATCTCTCTTCAATACTCTTCCAAGGATCGTCACTTAATTGTTTGATGGACAAGTTTAACTTGCCAGTGCGCTCATCGACACCGAGAACTCGGACGTCAATTCTGTCGCCAACTTTGTGATATTCTTTTGGATGAGTAACTTTTTCCCAAGAAATTTCAGAAATGTGAACTAAACCTTCAACATGTCCAACTGTTTCACTACCTTCTACAGGTACTTCTACAGTTACAAACAAACCAAAGTGCATTACTCCTGAGACAACTCCAGAATAAATTTCATTTACTTTGACTGCATCAAGTGCCTGTGATTTTTGTTCAATTTCTTTTTCTTCTGAAACGTGTCTCTCTGAGAAGATTAATCTATTTTTTTCTCGATCAACTTCAATTGCACGAACTTTTACCGTTTTGCCTTTGAGTTGTGGATAACTTCCCACCCATTCTTTGCCAAATTGACTTGAAGGGACAAAGCCTCGAACTCCATTGACTAAAACAATTAATCCACCTTTATTGACGTCAATACCTTTTGCTTCTAAAACTTCTTGATCAGCAAATGCTTTATCAAAGAAATCCCAACGAGCATCAACAGCGGTTTTCTTGAGTGACAACAGGATTTGACCTTGACTGTTTTCTCCAGATAAAACTTGTGCCTCAATGTCCTGACCGACAGCTAATGTGTCGACGTATTCTCGAGCAATTTCAAATTCTTTATCAACAACTATGCCATCGGTTTTTGCACCGATATCCATACTGAGCATTTTTCGAGTGATTCCACTGATTTTGCCGGTAACAGTTTGTCCTTTGCGAGGGACTGCCAGTTGATAATTCATTTGAGCTAAAAGCTCTTCCATTGTTTGCGGCTTGGTGCCGACTTTTTTATTAGACGATGTTTTTGTTGTATCCATAAAACATTGATCTCCTTTCTGAAAAGACAGGAGGAAGTATATCATATTTTTCTTGGTTCGGTGGGAGAAGTTTCAGATTATTGGTTAGTTGGCATGTATTAGCATGTAAGAGAAACTTAGTATCTGCAAATTTGGTAGAGTTTCCTATTGACGCTAGGTCTCATTTACTTGTATTCTAAATAGGTAAGCGTTCTCTTAGCAAGTTTTTTTAGTGGTTTTGATACATGATAAATGCGCATCCGCACAACAACAATAATAATTCATCTACTGAGCCTAGTCTGGGTTCTGCACCTCCACAGCCAGCTACTAGTAATCCACCTGCACTTACAACTACCAGTCAAGAAAACATAACTCCAACTATGGTTGCTTCTACTCAATCAAGTGCTAACACAAATGATTTTGATACAAAAAAAGATGAGACAGAATCATCAACTATCTACAACTCACCCTCTCAAGCAAATAAACCACCTTCATTATCTTTTGGTATGCATCATGCAGCTCCTGCATATCCAGATGTTAAAAAAACTGATACTGTCGCAACTGCGGCTACTCCTCCATCACTAAATGTTAGTAGTAAGCCTGATAGCGTCCCAAATAATGGACAAGGTCTAAATGATAATTCTGGCAAAAGAAATCCATTAGGTTGGAAAGGAATTGCTGGCGTTGTTGTTTTATTATTAATGGTTATCGGTGGTGTTGCTGCCTACTATCTACAAACTCAAAATCAAGATACTCGAAATCAGGCATTCTATCCTGACTGGGGTTCAAGTAATACTGAAGGTCAAAATAAAACTATCTGCGATGGTTCTGACAGTAGCAAAAATATTGCTAATGGGGCTGGTCTTAATATTAAAATTGTTGAGAGTCCATCTTGTCCTGCAATAACTGCTCCAAATGGTAGAAATCCTATAACTAACTATTCTGCAACCTACACGTTAACTAATGAGTCAGATTACGATCTCGAAATAACCTACAAGAAATTTTCTAATTACTGTAAAGAACCATACAGTGTAGATAATCAAGGACACCCCGGTTGTTTCACTGAAACACTAAACGAGCAAGTTGTGTTAAATCTTGGTCATGATGATAATAATATGCGTACAGACATCACTATTCCAGGTCAAGGTGGCATCTGTGGATCATGGCAAACTGACTTAAATATTATTCAAATTAAAGTCAAGGAAAATGGCAATGTTATTAAAACTTTAACTGAAGATGGGAATAGCTGTTTAATTGGCACTGATGTTGACGGTTGGACTATGTGTCAAACTGGTCAGACAGATAATAATCCAACTGATCCTAATTCTTGTGAATTGGCAACCACTCCTCAAGCTTCGTCTTGCGATTCTCTCTCTGGACCAGGCAATATTTTAGTCGGTGGTCAAGGTCTCTTTACTGGTAAGGGTAAAAATGTCTCTGATTTGAAATTATATTATGCAACTCAAGGCAGTAGCACTTGGACTGAAGTTACTAACAATAATGCTCAACCTGCTTGTTCTGGTGAAAATTGTGAAGAGAAATTTACCTGGGCAGCTAGTAGTCTCCCTGCCGGTAGTTACACATTTGCTTTAAATGCAATGGGCACGGATGGCAAGAACTGGTCTGGCAATCCAAACTGTACCGCTGCAAATCCTGCTGGTTGCGCTGGTTTCTTACCTGCTTCAAGTTGTACAACAACTACAACTATAACTGCACAGGTACCTACCCCAACTCCAACAAATCCAGCTCAACCTACAGCTACTCCAACTTCTCCACCACCTCCTCCAGTAGGAGCGATGTGTTTAGGTCTATGTGGAGCGATTGATAGTAGTGATTTCGGTAACTGTGCAAATGGAGCCATCAGTGGTACTCCAGATGCCGGCAAAACATTAAACTTACGTTGTGATTACAAAACAGACTTAGGTGCTGTCCGAATTTTTGTTACCAAAGATACTGCAGAACAAGAGTTGTCAGTATCATTAATTAATAATGTTAATGGCACTAAATCATACACAGCATCTTATGTAATCCCTGGACCAGGAACTTTCAGTGCTCGCTGCCAATTTAATGGTGAAGTGCAACCTGCCACTCCTTTCCCAACAAATCAGAATATGTAAATGAATAATTGAAACAAAATGTTAAACAACAACACACAAACACCAGCTAACAATTCAAGGAAATCATCTAAGTTCACGATGCGAAATATCATGACTGTCATTGGTCTGACAGCTTTCTTTGTAGTTGCTATGTTTGGTGTCTTAATTGCACAACGACAAGCACAAAACCCTTCCGAACCAGTGGCTCCAAATGCTCCTGCATCTAGACCAGCTGCTTCAGAACCCGAGATTATTCAAGTTGCTGCTAACTGTGCTTTAGGTTTTACTATTGCCGGCCCTAGTCCAACTAATCCAGCTGTCACTATTACTACAGTTCAACCATCAGTTACTCCAACTGTCCCTCCGAATGCAAAAATTGTTTGTCAAAAAGTAGCTGAGGGTGCAACCAACTTAAAACCTGGTTCTGAATTCAACTATAGTATTAAAGTAACTGCTCAAACTACTACTACTGGTGACTTTAGTTTCAAAGATGAGTTACCACCTGAATTAAAATGGGTGAGAAATGTCAGTTCTAATACTGTTAGCTTCATAGCTGTAAGTGAAATGAAGAATGGAAAATTAACTGATACTATTACTGGATTTATTGATGACTTCAACAATCAATCAGGCGAGAAGATCTACACATTCCGAGTTCGTGTTAGAGATGATGCTGCTCCAAGAAATAACATTGTTAACACAGCTGTGATCGCTGGCGTAGCTACTGCTGAAGGTAGTCAATGTGCTGTCAATATTTCAATACTGCCAAGCGGTACTGCTCAATGTACAAGTAAAGAGGTCTTTAGAGCTCCATATACTACTGGTAATTCAATTAATGGTTCAGTGGTAGAGATAGGTGAGGAATTAGAATACAGACTCACCATTCAATCAAATCAGCAAACAGCTGGCGAGGTCATCATAGTTGATGATCTACCAACTCAAGTTACCTATGTTCCTAATTCTGTTAAAGTTAATGGTATTGCTTACAATGGTAGTGCATTAACTGTTACAGGAAATAAAATAACCTTGAACTTAGGCGGAATGTCTGGAAACAACGCTGCAGAAACAAAAGTAGTTTCTTTCCGAGCTACAGTAAAGACTGGAGCTGCTGTTGGTCCAATAACTAATACTGCTACCCTTACTACTGGCGGATCAAACGCTGATGACTGTTCAAGTACTGTCAACATTCCACCAAATGGTGTTGCTATGTGTGTCAGCAAGAATGCGTATGCTTCCTTTGACGCATCTGAACCAATGTCATATTCAGATGGAGTCAATCCTGGTCAAAAATTCTACTATAAATCTGTTGTCCGTGCTGAATCATTAACAAGAGGAACAGTTATATTTAGTGATGTACTACCTGCTGATGTTACATTCATCGGTGGAGCTCACAAAACTCCTGAAGGCTTAGAATATAACGAAAGTAATCGAACAGTTAGTTATACATTTGATAAAGTTGAGCCAGGTAAAGATCAATTAATTGCCTTTGAAGTTCAAGTTAAAGCAAATGCTAAACCTGCAAATCCTACTGATACATTAGAGTTAAAGAATGTAGCTTTTGTAACTACTACTGGTACTTCACAAAATCCAGCTCCAAGTTGTGAGAATAAATTACAGATTCCGCCTCAAGGCACTGCTATTTGTGAGAATAAAACTGCCTATACTTCTTATGCTGGTGATACAAATGCACAACAATTAGCTGTAAATCAAGCAGTCAATCCTGGTGAAGAGTTTTTCTACAGACTCATGGTCAAATCTGCTGATACAACCAAAGGTACAATAGTTGTTACAGATGTCCTACCTGCTGCTTTAGAGTTCTCAGCTGACGTCTCTCATAATACTGCTGGTGTCACAATTAATGCTGCTACTAATACTGCAACCATTACATTACCTGCAATGAGTGCAAATGCAACACAGGTAGTTGAGTTCAAAGTCAAAGTTAAAGCGGGTGCCGCTGTTGGATCATTTACCAATACAGCTACTGTTGTAACCGCTAGTGACACTGCAAATGATGATGATTGCACTCACAGTTTGACTGTTCCACCTAGAGGTACAGCTCAATGTCAAATGAAGGAAGCTTATACTACCTTTACTTCTAATGGTGGTGTTAAGATTGCTAACGAATCTGTCATTAACCCTTTCCAAGAATTCGTTTACAAGTTGACCATGAAAGCAACTGAACAAACCGCTGGTGTAGCAACAGTTGTTGATGTTTTACCTGCAGTCTTAGAATATATAGCTTCTACAGACGCTCCAATTGCTCTTACTCATGCTAATTTGACAGATGGACGTACTCAATTAACTGCTACTATCCCTCAATTTGGTGCAAGCGAAACAAAGGCAATTGAATTCAAAGTAAGAGTAAAAGATAATGGTGTATTGGGAGATATTTCTAATCAAGCATCAGTCACTACTGCTGGTGTAACAGGTGGAACTCCAGTTTATTGTACGGTCAAACACACTATCCCAGCTCCTATCTGTAACCAAGGTTGTAGCACAGATGCTCAATGTCAGCAAGCTAATGTCAATTATGTCTGTGACAGTGCCTCAAAGACTTGTCGATTAGATTCTAATCGAGGAAGTGCAAGTTGTACTGGGCTAGCTTGTAATGGAGATTGTTCAGCAAATGCTGACTGTGCTCCATTGGGTGACAACTTCTTCTGTTCAACTGAATATGGCAAGAAATGTCGTATCAAGGCAAATCCAGGCGCAGCTAACTGTCAGCTTCAAAAGACTCAACCTACTCCAACTCCTGCTATTGGTTGTAACGATGTATGTACATCAAATGCAGATTGTAGTAACCCAGATCACATTTGTAGTACTGACAATGGTGGTCGCTGCCGACTAGATACTTATCCAAACAGTTCATCATGTAGTATCCCAAGTAACCCAGGAACGTACCCTCCTCCAGTTGGAGCTCAACCAACTTTGCCAGCAGAATTGCCTCAGTCAGGATTTGAGGACTGGGCAGAATGGTTGAAAGCTGGTGTAGTGATCTTAGGATTAGGTGGATTGTTACTCTTATTACTGTAAATTGAAGATGAAGATTTTAAGGGCGGTTCCGAAAATCGGAACCGCCCTTTTTGTTGCTAAATCTCATTCTTAAATCTATAAAATCCACCTCAACTATATTCACTTGAAATGATATACTAACATCTGTTTCGCACAGTGAGCCGATAGCTCAGTTGGTAGAGCGGTAAGCTTATACCTTATTGGTCGGGGGTTCGAGTCCCTCTCGGCTCACAGTTGAGACACAAGAGATTTATTTTTGAATAATAGTTTTTAGAGAATAATGTTCTTGAGCTGAGGTATGAGAATCCATATC
>Ga0163154_10004830_pt1 | contig 17513 bp, 9 predicted proteins | sample OliLakLV19MP9P1_FD_148649 | JGI IMG/M metagenome (GOLD analysis project Ga0163154, IMG submission 148649) | Freshwater microbial mat bacterial communities from Lake Vanda, McMurdo Dry Valleys, Antarctica - Oligotrophic Lake LV.19.MP9.P1 | ecosystem: Environmental > Aquatic > Freshwater > Lake >...
GGCCGAGCCCACTCCCGCAGGACCCAACGAGCTCGCGCCGGCAGGCCGCAGTGGGTCGATCTCAGGCGCCATCTCGCTCGGGCCGGCCGGCGCCATCTCGTTGGGGCCTGCCGGCGCGAGCTCGTTGGGTCCTGCGGGAGTGGGCTCGGCCTCGCGGTACACCTCGACGAGGAACTCGCGGATCGCCGCCGCCGCCTCTGCGAGCGGCAACGGAGCGGGCGCGGCGAGCGGCCCCATGAGCTCGGCGAGGTGGTCCAGCACCGCGCGCAGCGCGCCGCGGTCGCGCGGCGCCACGTCGGCCGGCAGGTCGCCATCAAACGCCTCGGGGACGTGCGCGGTGCGCACGCGGTCGAACAGCGCGGCGATGTCCGGCACCTGGCGCGGCGCGCTTGGCGCGTCTGACGTATTTGGCGCGGCGCCGCGCGGCGCCGCGGCCCGAGCGGACGAGACGGCCCAGGCGGCGACCGGCGCATCGGCGCGGAGGCGCGCGGCGAGCACACGCTCGAGGTCCGGGTGGCGCACGAGGGCCGCGGCGGCGCTGGCTGCGTGGCCGTCGAGCCATCGCGCGCAGGCGTCGAGGAGGCGCGCGGGGGCCGTGCGTTCGAGCGGCTGGCCCGCGGCCGGGCGCGCGCGTACCACGTCCGCGGCGAAGCGGCGCTCGAGGTACGGGATCACGTCCTCGTCAGCGACACCCAGCGTCACATCGCCGGCGTGCAGCGAGCGCGCGACGCCCGCGGCGGGCTCGTTCATGCGTTGCGCGACGATCCGCGCGGCGAGCTCGGCCTCTTGCTCGGGCCCGGCCACGACATGCCAGCGGTCGAGCGAGCCGTTCGGCGCCAGCTCGAGGCTGCGCGTACGCCAGTGCTCGGTCACGAGGAGCCCGAGCCTGTCGAAGCCCGCGGCCTCGTCCGCGGGCGCCAGCACGAAGACGTCGGGTGCCGGCGCGAGCGCCTCGAGCGCGCGGCGCAGGAGGCCGGGGCCGTCGACGATGCCGACCAGCGCGAGGGTCAGCCCGTGTGCGACGTCGCCGTCGCGGAGCGCTCGGTTGCGGGCATCATGCGGGTCGGCCAGGTGGGCCTCGTCGAGGAGCTCGCGCCAGCGCCGCTGTACCGTCGCCAGCGCGGCCCAGCGGCGCTCCTCGCGCTCGCCGGCGTCGGGCCCGAGCAGCGCGCCCGGCCCGCCTCGCGCGAGGTCGGCGAACTCGAAGCCCTCGTCGGCGAGCTCGGCGTGCAGCGCGCGCACGCGCTCGGCGAGGCGCCACCAGCCGAGGCGGTCCTCGCACTCGGGCACCTGCTCGAAGAGGTCGCGCGCGCCGCCGTCCAGCGTGTCGACGAGTGCGCGCTCCCAGGCGAAGGTGCGGGTCGCGCGGTCGGCCGTCGGGAGCCCGAGCTCGAGCAGTTCGTCGACGAGGCGTCCCTGTGTGAGGATCCGCGGCGGGGTCCAGGCGCGGTGGCCGTGGGCCTTTGCGACGCGGCGGAGCTCCCCCGCGAGCCCGCGCCCGACCCGCGCCCCGGGCACGGCGACGAGGACAGCGCCGAGCCCCTCGCCGTAGCGCTCCACGAGGGCCTCGGCCGCCCGGGCGAGCGGCTCTGGACCCCAGCCGAGGTACGTGGTGTGCGCGGGGGTCGCCATCGGGGTCGCAAGCAGGGTCGAAGTCTAACGGGGCCCCTTGGGCGCCCGTCGAGCGGGCTGTCACCAGAGCGTGCCGAACCGTTGTTGACGCCGTGGGCGATCCGACGCAGCATCCAAGGGGTGCGGCGCTCGTGGACCTGCCGTCCGTGCGAGCGCTTCCACCCTGGACGGAGCTCAATGACCATGCAGCCTGCCTTCGACTTGGCCGTCGCGCTGCGGCGCCTCACTGCGATCCTGAACGAGAACCCGCGGGGCGCACTCGAGCGTCTCTTCGAGCATGACCCGCTCGCCCTCCGGTCGCGCGCGTCGGAGGTCGCAGCGCGCCTCGCGCTGGTGATCGACCCGGGGGCGGTCGCGGTTGCGGCCTACGCGGGCCTGCTGGCGGACGTCGAGCGCCTGGAGCCCGCCGCGCGCAACATGGACGCCACGCTCGTCGCGCTCTGCAGCTTGCGGCTCCTACGGCCCCCGGACGAGGCGCTGTGCGAGGCATTCGCGGCGGCGCTGGGAACCGTTCCGGCGCGAGCGGCGCGGGTGATCGAGGTGCTGCGCGGGCGGGCCGATCCGGAGCGCAGGTCGCTCCTGGCGACGCTGCGCGCGACCTCGCAAGCGATCCGCACGCTGCTGCCGGGCGAAGCGCACGACCTACGTCGAGACAAGGACACCGTCGCAGATAACTGCGCGGCGCTGCGCAAGATCCTGACGGTCGTCTTCCAGCAATAACCCGAGCGCCAATGGAACCCGAGAACGACGCCCTGGCCGCTGTGCTGCACGCCGTGCGGCGCGGGGGCGTCAGCGCGTCACGAACGGTCGCGCGGCACTATCGGGATGAGGCGGAAATGGGGCTGGAGAGGTCGATACAGCGCGATTTCAAAACTGTCGGACGAACTCACCTCATCAACGCCGACAACGGAACACAGAGAATAGTTGCCTTCCACCGACATCTCAAGAGCAGTCTCTTGAAGGCCGAAGCTCTATTAGGCCTTCGAAGAGATGCTCGATCGCAGTGCTTCCAAGGCTGCGCTTATTTGATCGCGGGACGACCGGCTGATGTCGTCCGGACACTACATGACGCAAGTTCGTCTACTCGCGACTCTGATCTCGCCAGCGCGATCGACTTGACGCGCGCGAGTGCATTGCGATCAATTGGCGCGCTCAACGAGTGGCTCGATTCACTCCGGCGCTGCGCCGCGCGGCAGCATTCTAGCCTGCGCGTCGTTGGTCGCGTCTTCGGCACATTTGCGGCGCTACGCACAGGGAACTGCCCTGAAGCAACGAGGTTATTGAGGTCTAGCTACGAGGCGTCGCAGGAAGACCTGTGTGCGGCGCACTCGGAGCTCGCCGAATTCGTCGTGGCCGCCGGCAAGGTGAACCCGGCGATCGCACACGACCTGAAGTACTCCTTACGCAAGATCGACGTCCGTGGTCTGTGGGTCAAGGTCCTTGAAGATGCAACGAACTAGATTACAAGTGACTTCAGGTCTGCGGTCGGCGTGCACGCTCGTCGTGCTCCTGCTCACCCTGCCGTTGGACGAATGTCCGGCGCAGAATGCACCTTCACCAGCATCACCCGAGCTCGCTACTGGAATTTCTGGCGGTAGCTTTCCCAGGAGGCACCCTTCACCGAGTTCGCGCGCCAACAATCCCGTTACGCCGCCGCCTCCTGGACCGGGAGGATGATTGCAATGGCGGTGCAACCGTGGCTTCGACTTTCGTTGCTCGCCGGCCTAGTGGTCGGCGGCGTCATTTGGTTTGCACTTGCTGGCCCGGATGCGACTAATAATGACGGCGACCGAACAGAACAACTCCGATCACAGGCCAGCAACTCGAACGCGATTGCCTCATCGAACAGCCTGGAGAACGAATTCGATACTCCCCGAGCACCTCGTGTGGAGACCGCCGTGGAGAGCAGCCGGCGCACTGCACTCAGCAACGCCGCACCTGCGGAAGAGCTGAAAGTCGCCTCCGCATACCTCACAATCAAGGCCATACCGACACACACTGCGATCGTGCAGGTGATTGCGAGGCCGACTACATTGCTCGAGCAGGACGAGTGGAAAGCGCTAGAGAATCACTTGGGCTCAGGGCATCAATACGAACTGGCTACTGGGTCTTGGGAATTGCTGGGTATCTCGAGCGAAGGAAACTTCTCCGCGCTCACAGCTGTCCTCGCTGAGCATGGGCAGTACGTCGAAGCAATCTTCGATTTCCGTCTCACTCTCACAATCAAGGGCTTAGTCTACGATGGCGTCTTCGCTCAGCGACTAGAAGGCGCGCGTGCCACAATTGCCGCGCACAATCGTTCCATCGTTTCCAAGGAAGTCATACACTCTGACCCTGCGGCGGCGCGGCGTGGAGTATTAACGGACAGCGAGGGGCACTTCGAACTTCGTTCTGTTCATGCTACCAAGGGTGCTGTGGTGGTCCGCTGCGACGGGTATGCTGACGCAGAGGTCGAAATCCAATCGACGGCGATCGACGCAGTGCTCGATCTAGGCAACATACCGCTTACACCAATCGAATCGCTGGAGGTTCGCCTCGTTGGCATCGGGTCGGTGGATCCGACCGCGTTCAAGATCCGAGAGGGTTGGGATTCGGCACCTGTCGCATTCGACGACGCTGCTACTGCGTGGGTTGAGCTTCCCAAGGCCGTTCCAGACCTAACGCTCAATCTATTCTCGCCAGATGGCGTGAACTTGCGCATCGATGTTCCGGGGATGGCAATGGACCATAACCCGCTCGAGATCGACCTCAGCGAGCAAGTAGAAGTCGAGGTGGTCATCGATGACTGGGAGCCAGATTTTCGTTCGCGCAGTCTGAATCTGTGCGTTGTTTCGCTTGACCATAGGGGGCTACAGAGATTTAGTGTGGTTGAGGTGGATGCGGAGCGTGCCTCGGCATTGGCGTGGGGCTCAGCTACAGCAATGGCTTCGATCTTCGAGGTAATGACTGATGCGGACGTCTTCTTGGCGGCTCGAACTGTGGCCCTAGACAAGCCCATGCCAACTCCAGTCCACCTCTCCATTGGAGAGTCTGCGGGCTGGCTGTTCATCGATGAAGCAGGCGTGCCGCAAGGCGACGCGCTCATCTATGCTGCGAACGAAGTACATTCCAACCGCTTCAGTATGGCGCTCGTCGCGGACGGCACGGGACGAGTTACCGTACCCTTGGGCATAGACGGGATGCTGTTCGTCAATGCTCACTTACCCGATGGAACGATTCAGACTGACCTCGAATTGCGGGCCCCGAGCGTACCGGGTGAGTTCAAACGCGTCGACCTTTCCCGGGCTGAAGTTTATGATGTCGTGTTGTCATGTGGAGGATCACCGTTGCCATGGCACCGAGTTTCGATCTGCTCGGAAATTCGCGTCGACTTGGGTGTCATGCAAATGTCGAACAAGGACGGGGAACTGGGTGACTTGCGCTTCCGTGGAGGCAGCCGACCGAGGGTCGTCATCCACGACCCGCGCCTCTTCGAGTTCGGACAGTCCTACCCCCTGCGACCCGGGATGAACCAGATCGAGGTGCGCCGCGCGGCGACCCTCGTCGTCGAAATTGCGCCGAACTCAACCACTGAGTCACTCGTCGTCGGCGGCGCCGAGTTTGCCGGTTGGCTCGCATCGGGCAAGGTGAAGCGCGATATCAGTCAAATGGGCGATGTGACGCAGGTCCGGTACTCGCCCGTGCCGCTCGGCGAGTACGCCTGCACCCTGGCGGGCGAAGCCAAGGGGCCACTGGCCGTCTCGCGCGCTGGGGCGACGTTTTCGTACCGACTCTGAGCGCACGGTGGGGTGGGCCGAGGAGCGTTGCGGCGCCCTCGCGGGTTGTGGCTCACGCAGCCTTGACGGGGCCTCGGCTCAACTTCCGAGGCGGACCCTGGTACCGTCCGGAATTCGCGCTCAACCTCGGGACTCCCCCATGCGACTTCGCTCACTGACCTCGCCCCTCGTCGCCCTCGCGCTCGCGCTCCCCGCCGCGGGCGCGCTCCCCCTGGCCGAGCAAGAACGACCCCCGGCGGCCGTCGTGGCGCGCCTCGTCGAGGGCCGCGAGGTCCAACAACGCGAGCGTGTCATCGGCAGCCTGCGCGCGGCCTCCGAGGCCGTGCTCGCGGCGCTCGAGGAGGGCGCAGTCACGGGCTTCGCCGTCCGCGAAGGCCACGCGGTCCGGACTGGCGACACCCTCCTCGTCATCGACACACGCCGGCTCGAGGCGCTGCGCACGGCGGTCGTCGCCTCACGCGCCGAAGCCGAAGCGGTGCAGATCCAGCGCGTGGCCGAGCTCTCCGACGCGCGCGAAGACCTCGCTGCGCTCGATGCCGCAGCCAAGAGCGACGCGATCTCCGCACGCGACCTGCGCCGCGCGCGCACGACGCTCGCCGTCGCCGAGGCCCAATCGACCTCTGCGGCCCGTCGCACGGAGGCGCTCGTCGCCGAGCTCGCGCTACTCGACGTGCGCATCCACGACGCCACGCTGCGCGCGCCGTTCGACGGGGTCGTCGTCGAGCGCCACGTCGAGGTGGGCGAATGGGTCAAGGCCGGGGACCCCGCGGTCACACTGATCTCGTCGAGCGCGCTGGAGGTCTGGCTCGACGTGCCCGAGCGGCTGCTGGGTCGCTACACGACCGGCACCGGAGATCTGACTGGTGAGCTCACGATCGAGATCGGTCCGGAGCGCCGGCAGCACCGCGCGCTCGCGCCGCGCATCGTGCCGCGGGTCGACCCACGCTCACGGACGTTTGCGCTCATCGCGACGCTCGCTGCCGACGAGCACGAAGCGCTGGGCCTCTCGCCCGGCGTGTCGGCCTCGGCCTGGCTCTCGATCGGTCGCACGGACGAGGCGCTGCTGATACCGAAGGACGCCCTCGTCTACCGCCCGGGCGGCGTCTCCGTGATGATGGTCATGGGCGAAGGAGCTGCGAACTCCCCGACCGTGAAGGGCACCGCTGCGCTCGTCCCGATTGTCATCCGCTTCGAGATCGACCGCGAGGTCGCCATCGAGCCGGGCGCGCTGCAGCTCGGCACGCTCGTCGTCACCGAGGGCAACGAGCGCCTGTTCCCGGGGACCACGGTCCTCGCCACCATCGATCGCACGCCGCTCGCGCGTTGAGCGCACCGCCCACGCGAGATTCGCCGGGTGCCGAGCGCCATCGGCGCGATCCTCGGCCAGGAGCTCACCCTCGATGAAACTCATCCGCCTCGCCGTCGAGCAACCGATCACGGTCACCGTCGGCATCATCCTCTCGCTCCTGGCTGGCGTCGTCGCCCTCCTGCGCGTGCCGATCCAGATGACTCCGGAGGTCCAGTCCGTCGTGATCGCGGTGACGACGACCTGGGAAGGCGCCTCCGCGCAGGAGATCGAGACCGACGTCATCGAGCCCCAGGAGGAGCGCCTCGGCAACCTCGCGGGTCTCATGCAGATGACGTCGACGAGCCAGTCGGGCCAGGGCCTGATCCGCCTCGAATTCCTCACGGGCACCGACATCGCCGACGCGCGCACCGAGGTCGACCTGCGCCTCGCCGAGGTCCCGGGTTACCCCGAGAGCGTGAACCAACCCACCGTCGTCGACATCGACCCGGACTCGGTCGACTACATCGCGTGGGTCGGGCTGTCGTGCAGCGATCCGGCGTTCGACCCGACGACGCTGCGCGACTTCGCCGCGAAGCGCCTCCAGCCCCGGCTCGAGCGCCTACCGGGCGTCGCCGAGGTCCGGCTGCTCGGCGCACGTGAGCAGGAGCTGCAGATCCTGGTCGACCCCTTGCGCCTCGCCGACCGCGGCGTGACCTACAGCGACCTCGTGCGCACGCTGCGGGTCGAGAACGGCAACTGGTCCGCTGGGAAGCTGCCCGAAGGCAAGAACGACGTCCGCGTGCGCGCCGTCGGTCGCTTCACCGACCCACGGCAGGTCGAAGAGCTCGTCCTGCGCCGCACCGACTCCGGCCCGGTCCTCCTGCGCGACGTCGCAGATGTGCGCATCGGCCTCAAGGAGCGCACGAACTGGGCGCGCGCGCGCGGCCAGATGATGCCGTTCTTCAACTTCCAGCTCGAGGCCGGCGCGAATCTCCTGGAGACGATCGCGGCCATCGACGTCGAGCTCGGTGCCCTGAACGGCCCGGGCGGGCTGCTCGAGCTCGAGGCGCAGCGCCTCGCACTCGACGGCAACCTGAAGCTGGTCAAGACCTACGACTCGACCACTTACGTCAAGGACGCGCTCGCGCTCGTGCGCAGCAACATCTTCGTCGGCGGCGCGCTGGCGATGATCGTCCTGATGCTGTTCCTGCGCTCGCTGCGCACGGTCGGCATCATCGCCGTGGCGATCCCGATCTCCGTCATCGTGGCCGTCGTCGTGCTGGTGGCCCTGGGACGGTCCGTCAACATCGTCTCGCTCGCCGGGATGGCGTTCGCGGTCGGCATGGTCGTGGATAACGCGATCGTGGTCATCGAGAACATCTTCCGCCACCTCGAGATGAAAAAGGGTGTGCGGCGCGCGTGCATCGACGGCACGGAGGAGGTCGCGGGCGCAGTCCTCGCGTCGACGTTGACGACGCTCGTCGTGTTCGCCCCGATCCTGCTCATCGAAGACTCCGCCGGGCAGCTCTTCCGCGACATCGCCCTCGCGATCGCCGCCAGCGTCGGCCTGTCGTTGCTCGTGTCGCTGACCGTGATCCCCTCCGCGGCCGCGGCGCTCTTGTCCGAGCGCCTGGGCGAGCGCCTAGCCGCCCGCTTCGCGCAGCGTGAACGAGAGAGCGAGCACGAACCTCGCGGGCGCTTCCGTCGCGCGCTCGCGAGAGTCACGGACCTGCCGATCCACGCGGCGAACCTCTTCCGTTGGCTGTCTGCCGTCCCGCTGCGCGGCGTCGTCACGGTGGCGCTCTTCGCGGTCGTGACGGTCCTCGGGATCTGGAAGCTCACGCCACCCCTCGACTACCTGCCCACCGGCAACCGGAACATCGCGTTCGGCATCCTCTTCCCGCCGCCGGCCTACAACATCGACCAGCTCTCCGCGATCGGCGAGCGCATCGAGGCGCGGGTCCGGCCGTACTGGGAGGCCGCCGGCGACCGCTTCGACATCGAGGCCATTCGCCGTGACGGCGCGCCGCTCGGGCCAGATGCACGCGGCACGGTGCGCACGTTCACCGGCGAAACCATCGCGCCACCGCCGCTCGACCACTATTTCCTCGTCGGCATCGACGGGCGCATGTTCCACGGCGCGATCTCGGCCGAGGACCAGAAGGCGATCGACGCGGCGGCGCTGCTGCAGTGGGCGGCCGGCCCCGAGGTCGCCCCGGACGTCCCCACGTTCGCCCTGCAGTTGCCGCTTTTCCGCACGGGGGGCACGACCGGCTCCGCGATCAACATCGACCTCACTGCGCGCGAGCTCGACACGATCATCCCGGCCGCGAGCGCGTTGCGCGGCGCGCTGATCCAGGAGTTCGGCCCGTTCGCGATCCAGGCCGATCCAGCGACGTTCGACCTACCGTCGCCCGAGCTGCGGTTCCTGCCCAACGACGAGCGCCTGCGCGAAGTGGGCCTCACACGACAGGACCTCGGGTACGCCGTGCAAGCGAACGGGGACGGTCTGCTCGTGCCCCGCCAGTTCGTGATCGAGGGCGAGCTCAAGGACCTGAAGCTCATCTCGCCCGCGGCGATGGGCTCGGACCCGATCCCGGCGCTGCTCGCGACGCCCATCGCAACGCCCGACGGTCAGGTCGTCGACCTCGGCGCAGTCGCGCGCATCGAGCGTGTGACCGCCTCGGACCGTATCAAGCGTGTCGACCGCCAGCGCGGAGTGACGCTGGAGCTCACACCCCCCGCCGGGACGCCGCTCGAGGCAGCGCTGGAGAAGGTCGAGGGCATCGTGCGGGGGCTGCGCGACGACGGCGCGTTACCGTCCGAGGTCGAGGTGCGCTTCACCGGTTCGGCCGGCAAGCTGGCGGACATCAAGGTGGCGCTCGCCGGCGACGGCACCCTGGTGGGTCTCCTGTCGAGCTCGCTCTTCCTCGCCGTGACCGTCGTGTACCTCCTGATGGTCGTCCTGTTCCAGAGCTGGCTCTATCCGCTCGTCATCCTCGTCAGCGTCCCGCTCGCGACGCTCGGGGGCTTCATCGGCCTCCGGATCGTGCACGATTGGAGCCTTGGCGACCGCTACATGCCGGTGCAGAACCTCGATGTGTTGACGATCCTCGGCTTTGTCATCCTCGCCGGGGTCGTCGTCAACAATGCGATCCTCATCGTGCACCAGGCGCTGCAGTTCGTACGGCGCGACGGCTTCACCATCCGCGAGGGCATCGCGGAGTCGGTGCGCACACGCGTTCGCCCGATCGCGATGAGCACCCTGACGTCAGTCGGCGGCATGTTGCCGCTCGTTCTGATGCCAGGCTCCGGGTCGGAACTCTACCGCGGCCTCGGGGCCGTCGTGGTCGGCGGCCTCGTCGTGTCCACGATCTTCACGCTCGTGCTCGTGCCGGTGCTGCTGGGCTGGGCGATGCGCTGGCGCGAACGCGCGGTCACCACGAGCTGACCGGCGCGTTCGAGATCATTGCTTCGCAAGCCAGACGAGGAAACGGCCTTCGAGGTCGTCCTGGCTGGGCGCGGCGCTACTGAGGGGCCGGTCGTAGACCTTCTCGATCGCCACCTCGATGTTGGCGGCCGAGTCGATTGCCGCGAGCTCGCGCAGGAGCGCCCCGTACGCCTCCGCGGACTTCTTCTTCGCGCCGCCGCCGTCGGTCTCGAGCCAATGGAGGAAACAGGTGCGGTACGCACGGAAGAACTCGGCCCCGTCGTCATGGAAATCCTTCGGCAGCGGAGGCTGCGCCGCCGCCGGTGTGCCGAGCAGCGGCGCCGAGGTGACATAACGTTTCGCCTGGCTGTCGTCGTGGATCTGGAAGTGCTCCACCTTGCCCTTCTTGCGCTCCTGCTTGGCCTGCGTCGCGCCAGCGGATTGGCAGCCTTTCAACGGAATGATGTAGTGGTCCTTCCCCTCTTCACCGCGGAAGCGGCTGTTCGCGAAGTTCGGCGGCAGCATGCCTCCCTCCGACTGACCGCCGGGGACGAACACTTCACGCGCCTCGGTCCGACGCTGGCGCAGGTCGCCATCGACCCGCGTCGCGCACTCGCCGTAGAGGTCGATGACGAGGTTGATCGCCATCGCACCCACGAGCGCCGGAGGGACGCGCTCCCCGTAGAGACTCGTGATGAGCGAGTTCGCGGCCAGCTGCACCACCTGCTGCTGCATCGACGTCGGGTTGCGCTCGTTCGTGTCGATGCCGGCGTAGATCGAGCCGCGCGCGCTGTCGCCCGTGTGGTACTCGAGCGCGACGACCGTCACCTTGTTGAAGTACGTGTTCGTCCACGGCACGGTTCTGTCGTGCCAGTAAGTGCCCTGCAGCTCCGGCATCAGCCACCCGAACAGCCCGAGGAGCTCGTGGAAGTGCTTACGCTTCGGCGCCAGGATGACGACCTCGTGCAGCTGGGCTTCACGTACCAGGCCGAGCGCCGCCCCGCTCAGCATGTATTGCTCGAAGCGCGCAGCGGCCTCCGCGACTGGGGCCTTCGGTACCAGGCACGTCAGGAGGTTTCCTGGCTTGCCACGAGCCGCCGCGGCGAGCGCGTCGCCCCGCGCGGTGCCGAGCCATTCGATCACGACCTGAGCATCTTGCAGCGCCTGCTTGCCGGCTTCGTCGGTCGCGCCCGACTGCTCCACGAACCTGGCCTGGAGGCGCGTGACGGCGACCGCCATCTTGATGAGGTTCTCCGCCACGCCTTTGTCGGCGACGAGCGCAGCATCGATGGCGAGGTCGAGCAGCCCGAACTTCGCGTGGAAGAAATGCTGGGCGAGGAGGGCATCCAATGCGACGGTGAGCGGATCGCTCGCCGGATTGACTCCGAACCGCTCGAGGAGCTCCTCCGCGAGCTCTCGGTGCGGCACGAGCGGCGTATCGTCGACGGGGTAGGGCGCGGGCGGCGAGACCGCGGACGCGGCCATCAGGAGCAGGCTTGTGATCGACATGGTGAGCAAATGGACGGCGAGCTGACTAACACCAGTGGTACAGAGGGACTACGCCGCAACTTCCCACGATCCACGTAAGAAAGTCGTTTAGAACCTTGGCGATCAATTTTCGGCCAAGACGATTGGGGACAATAGCCCCTTTCGTCTGGGCTCCGTTAGCGGCTCAATTCACCGCCTGGCGGAACGCCGAGCGCGGAACACCAGTCTCAGGGGCCTACTTCGACACGCGCCCCGCCACGCACATCACCCGCGCGCACGACGAGCTCCCTCGCCCGACCACCGACGGTCAGCTCCACGGTCCGCGCGATTCCGGCGGCCCGGAAGAGGCTCATCTCGGTGTCACGTCGGGTTGGATAGGGAACACGCAAAACACAAGCACCGTCCGCTGCGACTTCGCTTTCGACCGACCACAGGAGCCCGCCGTCCTCGGCCTCGATGCGCATCCTCAAACTGACGCGTTCGCCAGGCTGACCGGCGACGACGACCTCGGCGCCCGGCACGCGCTCGAACAGCCGCGCATAGGTCCCCGGCGTGCCAGGGAAGCCGCGCGCCGCTACGAGCCGCAGGAATGGCGCGTGCGCCTCGGCGTCCGCGCGGTCCGAGGCGACGAGGCGCGCCACCTGTGTACGCCGCCAGTCCGTATCGTCGAGAGGTGGCCGACCCAGGGCAGAGAGCGCCGCGCCGAGGTTGCGCCGCGCATCGCGCGTGACGAAGACGAACCCGACGTCGCGCCGCTCCAGGAGCGCCTCGGCCTCGCCGTCGTCCACCTCGAGGAGGAACCGCCACGGGTCGAGGAAGTCTTCGACGCCGAGATACAGCCCGAAGTTCGTCGCGAGCGTCGGCGCTGCGCCCCACCACTCGATCGCATGACCGTGATCCCATTCCGCGAGCACACCGCGCCGCGCCTCCGGCGGGAGCGCGCGCAGCGGCGCGAGCACGTCAGCGATCGCGTCGTGCTGCAACGCGGACTCGTTCGTGACGAACCGAGGCCCGTCGAGGCGCGCGAGCGTCGCGCGCAGCGTCCCGAGGTGCAGCGCCGAGAGGATCAGCAGCGCCGCGCCGAAGCGCGCCCCGCGTGTGCGCCACACGTGGCCGATGAACCAAGCGCACAGGACCGCCAACGGCGCGGCGAGCGCCTCCGCGAAGCGCCGCTGCAATGCCGCCGCGACTGCGAGCGTCGCCACCGCAGCGAGCCACGGCACGAGGCGATCGTCACGCCGCGTCAGAAGTCGCACGACGCCGACGACCAATGCTGGCACGACGAGCCATGCGCCATGACCGAGCCACTTGAGCGCCGCCGCGAGCGACTCGAACGGCTGCGACTCCGTGATCGAAGCCATGAACACGTTCGAGGCCGTCGCCCACTCCAGCGCGTCGTGTGCGCCCTCGCGCGCCTGCAACACCAGCAGCGCGAGCAAGAGCGCCGCGAGCACGGCGGGCGCCCGCCGCGCCGTCGCTCGCGGCAGGAAGACGACCGGCGCGAACGCGAGCCACGAGATCCCGAACCACGCCACGTGGAACCACGAGAGGTTGACGACGTCGAAGGGTTGGGCTTCGCTCCACGGGCTGGTGAACGCCGCAGGCAAGAGCGCCAACACGAGCGCTTTGTGAAAGCTCGCCGCGAACAGCGCGAGCCCCACAGGCGCAGGCCTTCCTGGGCGCAGGAGCAGCCAACCGAGCGCGAGCTGAACCGGCACCAGCAACGCGAAGGACGCGACCCACGTGCCGAGCAGCGCGCCTCCGACGAGCCCCGCCAGGGCGCCACGCAGCGCAGACATACGCGGTCCGCGCACCGCCTCCGACCCGACGCCCCACGACACGAGCGCGAGCAGCAGCACATGGAGCGCACTGACCGCGGTGTGGTGGTCGCCCATCCCGACGTATGAGTAGCGCAGGTGCGCGAACGAGAGCGCGACGCCGAGGCCCCCCGCGAGGGCGGCGACGTACGCAGCTGGCGCCACGGTGCCGGACCCCTTCTGCGTCACAAGAGTGGCCGTCTGGGATGGGGCGCCCGCGGACTCGTGTGCGGCGCCGCGGACCAGCGCTGCCGCAGCGAGGCTCGCGAGCGCCGCCGTCAACGCCGCGAGCCACGCCGGGGCGCGCGCCACCGTATCCGCAGCGACCTGTCGAACGCGCTCGTCGCTCGCGCTCGCGCGCGCGGCGGAGACACCTTCGGCCGCACCCTGCGAGGGGCCGTCGGTCGGCCCGATGCGCAGCCGCGTGAGCGCTGCGAGCGCGGCGTCGTAGTACGGCGGCCACGGGATCGGCGCGCCCCCGCGGGAGACATGGATAGGCCAGGCGAGCAGGGGGTCGCGCGCCGCCACCGCCCCCCCGTCGGCGACCGCTCGCGCCACACGCCGCGCGTGATACTGGGAATCGGGGTCGAACGATTCGATGAGTCCAGGCGGAGCGCCGACCTCCTCCAGCGGCCGGCCGAGTGTGTGCACATGCCGGACGCCGAAGGCCAAGAGCGCCGCGGCGAGCGCGATCAGCGGGACACGGAGCGAGATCGAGGGCATCGGGCGAAGGACGGCAGATACAGCGCGCTCACTTCGTCGGCCGCTGAGTCGCGACCACTTCGCGCAAGCGCTCGCAGAACACGCGGACCGGGGCGCTGTCGGAGCCGTGGGTGGGCCGCACGATGCCGAACTCCAGCACGCTGCCCCAGCCCTCGAGCTTCACCGCGCGTAGCCCGTGGCTCTCGCGGCCGTCGAGGACGACGCTCGGCATCAGCGTGCAGAGCCCGCTCTCGACGACGGTCGCCAGCAGCGCATCGATCGTGTCGACCTCCAGCGCGACTTTGGGCAGCACGCGCGCGGCGCGGAACGCGGCGTTCGTGAGCTGCCGCAGGACGTAACTCTCGGGCAACATCACGAGTCGTGTGTCGACGATCTCATCGGCCCTGACACTGCGTCGGCGCGCGAAGGGGCTGTCAGGGGGCGCCAGAAGCATCAGCGCATCGGTCCTCAAGAGCTCGTAGTCGAGGTTCGGCGAGGAGCGGGACAGGATCCCGACGCCGAGGTCACAGCGCCCGTTCTCGACGGTGCCCTCGAGGTCGTCGGCGGACTTCTCGATCAACGTCACCGCGAGCCCCGGGTGCTCCCTCGCGATCCGGCCGAGGACCCGCGGCATCCATGGGACGTTGAGCGGCGGGATGACCGCGAGCGAGATGTGCCCCGCGATCAGGCCCTCGGTCTCCTGCACGGCCTGACACGCGTCGCTCAGCTTGCTGAGCACGAGCGCCGCCCGCTCACGGAACGCCCGCCCCGATGGGGTCAGCGCGACCCGGGGGCCGAGGCGGCTGAAGAGCTGCGCGCCGAGGGCGACCTCGAGCTCCTTCACCTGGATCGAGACGCTCGGCTGCGTGATGCCGAGGCGCTCCGCGGCCCGCGTGAAGTTCTCGGTCTCCGCCACCGTCACGAAGGTCCGGAGGTGGCGCAGTTCGACGTTCGGGAGGTCGCGCATACTGCCGCGATTCTGCGGCGGCGCGCGGCCCCGTGGAAGGCCCCATCGGCGCTTGCAGTGGCAGAACCGCCCCCCGAAGCTTGCGTCGGAGGCTCCGCGCTGTCGTGCTCACCCAGGCACGTGCTCGGGTGCAAAATGAGGGCAGCGGTCCTCACGGACCGCCGCCCTCGTCTCGCGCGTGACACGGCCTGTCTCTCGAACCACCGATCCCGAGCCGCTGAGCGCTCGGACGCTCCGCGCGCAGCCCGGTCTCGTCACCCGCGCTGCTCGCTCAGAAACGCTTGCCGAAGCCGACAGCGAAGCCGATCTGGAACAGGAGGCCGTCCTCGTCGTTCTGGTCGAACTGGCTGACGTTGACCTGCACCTTCGCGTCGTGCCCCGAGAGGTAGTAGTTGTAGCCCGCGCCGACCAGCGTCGTGTCGCCCTCGTCGTCGAGGTCCTGGTAACGCAGCGCGACCTCCATGTTCTCGCGGAAGAGGAAGCCGACCGTCGCCGAGTAGGCCGTCGCGTCATCGGACATGTTGCCTAGGGTCCTGCTCGCGAGCTCCTCGTCCATGTCGAGGATCTCGGCGTGCAGGCTGAACGCATCCACCGTGGCGTAGCAGTCCGCGGCGATCGCCGCGCCGAAGTCCTCGCCGCCGATCTGACTGCCGTCGTTGAAGTAGCCCAGGCCGAACGTGGCGGCCCAGTCCTGAGGGGCGCCGAACGCGCCCTCGCGGTACGCAGCGCCGCCGCCGAGCTTGAACTCGGCGCGGGCCACGACACCGTACGCGTCGACGACGCCGTCGGCGCCGTTCTGCACCGCGAGCTTCGCGTGGAATTGTTCGTTGTCGTACGTGACCGCCGCGCCGGGTTGGTAGGCGCCTTCGCCGGAGAAGAACTGACCGATGCGCGTCCGGTCGATCATCATCAGTGAGCCGTAGTCGACGTTCGCGCTGGCGACGAGCGGACACTTGTACTTGCCGGCGTAGACGTGCACGCCGTCGCCGACCTCGCCGCGGATCCAGGCGTCGCGGACTTCCAGGGCATCGACGTCGCCAGAGGTGGTGGGCGGGAACGCGTTCGAGTCGGCTGCCTTGGCCATGACGCGCACGTCGAAGATGCCGGACTTGGCCTCGACCCAGAGCTGCGCGTCCTGGAAGCGCACGCCGCTGAGGCGCTCGCCGGACATCTCGTAGAGTTCGTCGCGTGAGTAGTCGATGCTCGCGCGCAAGAGACCGCCAATGGCGAGCTCGTCGATGTGAGGCACGAGGCCAGTGGCTTGGCCGGAGTCGCCGGGGCCGGTCGGGGAGACCTGGGCGCTGACGCTAGCGGCCCCGCACACGGCGAAGGGTAGGCAGAGCAGTGCGCTCCGGTGGTGGTGGGGTCTCAAAGCTCGAAGTTCTAGGGGGTTGTGGGTGGCGCTCATCTGGCGCCATCTGGGGATCAGCGCGCAATTGGAACGCGTCCCTCACCTTCTAGCAACTCGCGCTCCGGGGTGATAGCGGAGGCGCGCCCGGAGCGGCAAGTCGTTGTCCCCGGGCAGCTTGCGATTGGTCCTGAGGCCGCTGAGCACCCCTCGCCCGGGGCGCGCTCATAGATCTCATGCACTGCCTATGAAGGCCTATGACACGGGCGTTTGAGCCTCGTGAGGCCAGTTGAAGGCGATTGAATGCGCCGACAGAGCGGCGGCTCGAGCATGGAATCCATGCTCGGACCGTACGCTCTGCGCGACGGAGCTGGGCCCAGAACAGCCGGATCGAGGGGCCCTCGATTCTGGGACACACCGTCAAGTTGCGCGCCAACGCAGCCCGATGGAGACGGTGGCTCAACGCGAGTCGCGAGTCACGTCCCAGCGGCAAGCACGCCACCGTGCCGAAGTTACTGCGTTGCGGTGGCATGGGAGTTGCCCTCTGGCAGTGGCACTCCGACACTGGCCGTAAGGCTGCCAAGCCGCGCCGCCCGCGCACGCTCCATCATTGACCAAATCCCCCATGCACGCTCCTCGCTCATCACGCCCCCTCGGACTGGTCTTCTCACCCGCCGCGCTCGTCTGCGCCCTGTTGCCGCTCGTTGGCTGCGACGGAACCGCAGGCGACGACGCGCCCCCCCCGCCGGCCCCTGGCACGAGCGCGAGTACATCGTTCGTCGCGACGGAGTGGCTCGACCAGCTCTACGTCGCGATTCGCACGGAGACGCTCTCACCGCCCGTCGCCTCGCGCCTGATCGGTTACTTCGGTGTCGCACTCTATGAGTCGGTCGTGCCGGGCATGCCTGGGAGCCGCTCGCTCGGGCGCCAGCTCAACGGCCTCGGCGACCTCCCGGACGCACCGAGCGACACGGTCCACTGGCCCGCGGCTGCAAACGCTGCCGTCGCCGAGGTCCTGAGTGGGCTGCTCGCTGCGGGCTCGGTGCCGACCCTGACGGCGATCGA
>Ga0163154_10004831_pt1 | contig 17512 bp, 15 predicted proteins | sample OliLakLV19MP9P1_FD_148649 | JGI IMG/M metagenome (GOLD analysis project Ga0163154, IMG submission 148649) | Freshwater microbial mat bacterial communities from Lake Vanda, McMurdo Dry Valleys, Antarctica - Oligotrophic Lake LV.19.MP9.P1 | ecosystem: Environmental > Aquatic > Freshwater > Lake >...
GTTGTCGTGGCGCAGGACCTTGATGCGCAGGTCGTCGCCGTCCATCGCCTCGACGAGGTCGGCGCTCTGGTAATAGCGCAGGAACTGGCTCGGAACGTCGAAGCTCGGGCCATTGGCGAGGAACCGCGGCTTGCGGGGCCGGCCCTCGACCGTGCCCGCGACGAGGCCGTCCCCGAGGCGCGCGAGCCATTCGAACGGCACGCTGAGACCGTCGCCCTCTGGCCCCTGCGGCGCGGTGGAATTGAGCTGCACGTGGATCGTGCTGAGCGCGACCTGCGAGGCCAGGAAGCGCTTCCGGCCCTCCATGCGCTCGATCTCGCCGGTGAGGCGCGTGAGCTCGGCCTCGATCTTCAGCGTGTCCTCGATCTTCTGGCTCTCTGCGAGGTGCTCGATGAGTCGCTCGCGGGCCTTGCGCGCGTTCTCGAGGCGGATGTCGAGGTCGTAGAGCTCCTCGGTCACATCGGACGCGCTGACGTTCTTGTCGACGACCTCACCGAGGCGCCCGATGCGCGCGACGACCTCGTCGAACTTCGCCGCGGGCACGCGCACCATGATCGAGCGCGCGTCGCTCTGCTGCAGGTAGCCACCGACCTCGCGCGCGAACGAGAGCACGCTCGCCTGCGCCTCCGCGATCGACACGACGACGAGGGACAGCGACGCGCTGTAGATGACGTGCCGCTCGGCCTGGGGCGTGGCGGGGTCCGGGGCGCTCGGCTCGAGGCCCGCGTCGACGGCGAGGAGCTCAGCGCCGCTCCCAGCCGAGCGCTCCACGAAGCCGGCCTCGTCATCGGCCGCCGCCTCGTCCCACAGCATGCCGTCGGCGGCTACGGCCTCGCCCGGCACTGGCGCGGCGATGAATCCCGCGTGGTTGGCGCAGGCGGCGGCGAAGAGGGCGAGGAGGAGCGCGAGGTAGGTCTGCATGGCTATGGGACTGCCGGGGAGCGCCGCGCGGCGGACCCGGGTCGTGGGCACTCTAGGTGCCTGCGCCACAGAATCCAATCCACATGCCGGCGCCCTCGCACGCTGCCGCTGAGTTGCAGCAAGCTTCCAAATAGCATGAAGCTATGTGGAATTTGCTGCGCCTTGCGCCGACGCACGGGGACACCACAGTAGCAGCGCGAGGCCACGCTCGAGGCGCGTGCGTCCGCCGGGTCGTCCGCCGGGCCGCGCCGTGACTCCAGGGCGCGTAGCCACGTGTCCTGCGCGAGGTCGTCCGCGGTCGCCGCGTCGGCGCAGAGCCGCTGTGCGAGCGCTGCCACCCAACGCGTCTCGGCGAGCTACTGCGCCAGCGTGTCGTGCTCCTCGTCCATCACAGCATGAGATGCCGCTCGCGACGGACGTGTCCCATCGACAGCGGGAAAACGGCGCCCCGGCGGCCTCGGCGCCCGCGCCGCGCCAGTTCGCGCTCCCATGGTCGTATTCGAGGTGACCGCCAAGGGGCAAAGACCGAGCTCTTGCTGCAGCTCGCTGATTGGCTGCTCATAGAGGTGCGGCTGGCCCCCAGCCGGCTTCTTTACGTCGACCTCTCCGACCCGTTGTTGGCGCGCACCGGACAAGGTGTCGAGCTCCTCGCGGAGCTGGTGGGGGCGTGGCGTCACGGCGATGCGCCCGGCCCGAGGATTGCGCTCTTCGACGAGCTGCAGTCGGTGCCGGGCTGGGACGCGTGGCTGAAGCACACGCTCGATTGGCACCCAGACCTGCGTGTCGTTGCGACCGGATCATCATCGTTGCGGCTCGCGGACGGCGGACGAGAGTCGGGGCGCGGTCGCTGGGACGACCACACCGTCGAAGGGCTCACGTTTCCGGAGCGGCTCGAGCTCTTGGTCTCGGGCGATGATGACTCACCCGAACTCGTCCTTGCACGACGCCCTGAAGCGCTCCAAGAGCACCTCGAACTCGGCGGCCTGCCCGAGTACCTCCTCTCGTTCAATAGCCGCGCCGAGATCCGTCGCCACATGCGCACGGAGATCGATCGCGAGATCGGCGCAGAGCTCGCGAGCTTCGTGCGTGAGGTCGACGTGACGAGGCGCCTATTCCTGCTCTTTGCGCGAGAGTCGGGCAATCAGCACTCGCGCACCAAGCTCGCTGGCAGCCTCGGAGTCGAACGACCTACGCTCGATCGTCACATCGAAGGCCTCGCCGACATGCTCCTGATTCACCGGCTCGGGCCGAGGGCTCTCGCTGCGTGCGCACTCGCCGACGAGTCACGAGTGGGAATTCCGTGACGACGCGGCGCTGCGCCGCTTCGACGAGGATGTCCTGATGCTCTCCGACCCTATGCGCGTTGACATCGATAGCTTCGTTCAGAATCCGGGGTCCGTCGCCATACGGTTGGCCGAGCACGTCTACAACGCCTTCGGATTCGAACTCGAACAGCTGCCACGCGAGGTCGATCGCGCTCACCAGCGCATCACGCTACCCAACTGACGACGCCCTCGAGCGCGTCCTCGTCGAGCAGGATGCGAGCAGCTTTGCGAGCGCCGCGTCGTCCCACCCTGCGGGCTCGCCCGTGCGGTTCAACGCGATTCCGAGCCCGAGGCGCTCTTCATCGCCGCCCCTCCCGGAGATCGCGGACGGACCTTGATTCGGCGGAGTTGCCACCAAGCCTGGGGTCGCCCTGCCGAAAGACGGCGCAGTGGCGGGCTGAGTGCGCCCGCGCAGGTGGGCCGCAGCGCTTCGCTCACTGGGAAGACGAGTCATGGGAGAGCGAACCACCCCTGCGCGTATTGGGTCGCGCGCCGGGCGAGAAACGTCCTCGATGCGGAGGGCAGAGACTCAGCCTGCCGCGCCACTGCGTGCCAACGCTGCGGCTTCGGCGCCGAATGCGCGCCGACACAGCCTGGTTCGCGCTCGACCCTCCCGAGCTGCTCGGCGACGCAGTCAGCTCACCGACGCCAGCGTGTGCTCCAGCACCAGCATCACCCCCAGCACGAGGCCCGAGCCCACCATGAACTTGAAGAGGCGGCGCGGGAACACAGCGAGCGCGGCGTGGTCCTCCGTCTCCGAGAACATGCAGCTCACGGCGACCACGATGGAGGCTGTGACGAGGAAGAGCAGCGCGTGTGTGCCGAGGTCGTCCATGGGCTAAGGCGCTTGGCGCCTTGGCGAGAATGGGCCGAGGCGCTTGGCGCCTTGGCGAGAATGGGCCGAGGCGCTTGGCGCCTTGGCGAGAATGGGCCGAGGCGCTTGGCGCCTTGGCAAAAATGGGCTGAGTGAGTTCAGGCGCTCGGAGCCTTGGCGGGGACGGGCGGCGCCGGGTTGGAAGCCATTGGAGGCGTGACGACATCTACCGCGACGGCGGCCGCCGTAGGCGTAGCGTCGCGGCCGAGGACGCGCGCCTCGCCGTAGCCGTACACGTCGAGCATCAATAACACGTTGAGCATCCCAGAGATCGACCCGATCACGATGCCCGCGTCCTTGTAGGGCGGCAACGACTCGAGCCGCGGATGCCCGTGCGCGAACTCCGCGACGAGCGCGACGGGCCCCAGGAGCACCTGCCCGGCCCAATAATAGAAGTGCCGCTCGCGGTCGAGATTCGAGCCCTGCGCCAGCATCGTTGCGAGGCCGAAGAGCCCGACGAGCAGCACGAGCGCGACGATCCCGCGCGCCTTGCGGCCCTGCATGATGTGGCCGAGGCCGGGCAACACCCACGTCAGCGCCGTGCACAGCGCGGGGTCACGCTGCGCGACGTGCCTCGGCGCGCTCGACACGGGCACTCGCGCGAGGAGGTTCGCGTGGCTCGCGAAGATGAGGTTCAGGATCCCGCTCGTCGCCGTCAACGCCGTACCGAGGTCCATCCATGCGGGCCAAGGGCGCGGCTCGGTGGCGCCGAAGCCGTACTGGCGCACGTGCAGGAGGAGCGCGCCGAGGTTGCCCGCCTCGGGTGTCAGCGCTGCCGCGAAACGGCCGCGCATCTCGGGCGGCAAGTACTCGAGGAACATGCCCTGCGAGAGCAGCACACCAGCGAGGTAGAGCGCCTCGATGACGAGGAACCCGACGACCGCGAGGTGGACCTTGCCCACGTAGAGGTGCCCCGCGCCCGGGACGAGCCAGGTGAGCAGTGTGGCGACGGTCGGGTCGCCGGTGCGTTGGGGTTCGTTCGGTTTCATCGCAGGGCGCGGATCGAGCGGGGAGTTCTATCAGGACCGGGGGCCCTGCGCGACCTCCGGCCACCCCCACTGCGCTACGATCGCCGATCGTGAGCACCGCGTCCCATCCGAGCGACAGGGCCCCGTCGGGGGCGCCCCCGACGGCGTTCACCCAGCGCGTCCGCGTGCGCTACGGCGAGACCGACCAGATGGGCGTCGTCCACCACGCCGCCTATCTGCACTACCTCGAGGATGCGCGGACGGCCTGGCTGCGGGCCCTCGGGCTGCCCTACTCGGCGCTCGAGGCCACGGGCATCGGCCTGCCAGTGCGGCGGGCAGAGCTGCGCTACCGCGCGCCTGCGAAGTACGAGGACGAGCTCGATGTCGAGGTGCGCCTCGCGCGGCTGCGCGGAGCCTCGGCGACGTTTGTGTACAAAGTGACGCGGGTCGACGGGACGGCGATCGTCGATGCAGAGGTCGAGCTCGCGTGCATCGAGCTGGCGTCGGGCCGGCCACGACTGCTGCCGGATGAGCTGCGTGAGCGACTTACGGGAAGCTGACCGATGGCCGCGGTGCCCGCATCACAGCGACCTCGTCTCGGGCGCACTGACACGGGAATTGCACGCTTCTGACCGCGCCCTGGTTGCCACTGGTGGATCGCGGCCCGACGCTCTCCAGAATGCACCCCTTCCGACCGAACCGCGCCCAAGCCCTGGCTCTCGGCGCCCTCACGGCCCTCGGTGCCGCACCCGCGGCCGCAGAGACGAAGCTCCTGCGTTTCCCCGACATCCACGGCGAGCACGTCGTCCTCTCGTACGCCGGCGACCTGTGGCGCGCGCCCTCGGCGGGCGGCACGGCGGCGCGCCTGACCGCGCACCCGGGCCTCGAGCTCTTCGGCAAGATCTCCCCCGATGGCCAGTGGGTGGCGTTCACCGGTCAATACGACGGTGACGAACAGGTCTACGTGGTGCCGCTCATGGGCGGCGTGCCGGAGCAGCTCACGTTCTACCCCGCGCGCGGGCCGTTGCCGCCGCGCTGGGGCTACGACAATCAGGTCTACGGTTGGACCGCGGACTCGCAGCACGTGCTCTTCCGTTCGGTGCGCGAGGGCTGGGACCTGACCGACACGCGGCTCTATACCGTGCCGCGCGCGGGCGGGCCGGCCACGGCGCTGCCGATGCCCGTCGCGGGCGGCGGCGACCTCTCGCCGGATGGGCACAAGGTCGTGTACTCGCCGCTGACACGCGATTTCCGCACATGGAAGCGCTACGAAGGTGGCTGGGCGCAGGACCTCTTCATCTTCGATCTCGCGACGAACGCGCTGACGCCCGTCGCGCACCACGCGCGCACGGAGCGTGACCCGATGTGGATCGACACGAAGATCTACTTCGCGTCCGATCGGACGGGGACGCTCAATCTCTTCGAGTTCGACCCCGCGAGCGCCGCGGCTCTGCAGTTGACCTCCAGCACGACGTGGGACGTGCGCTGGCCTTCCAAGGGCAACGACGGCGAGATCGTGTACGAGCGCGAAGGAACGCTGCGGGTATTCGATACCCGCACACGCACGGACCGCGGTCTCTCGATCACCGTGCCGGATGACGGCCTCGCCAGTCGCCCATCGCGCTTGCAGGTGGCGGGCAATGTCGATGGCTTCAGGCTGAGCCCGAAGGGCGAGCGTGCGCTCTTCACCGCGCGCGGCGATGTCTTCAGCGCGCCGATCGAGAAGGGCTCGACGCGCAACCTGACCCGCACCGGCGGCGCACACGACCGCGCCGCAAGTTGGTCGCCCGACGGGCGCACCGTCGCGTTCATCTCCGACTCGACGGGCGAGGACGAGGTGTGGCTCGTCGCCCAGGACGGCGGGAGCGCCCCGACGCAGCTCACGACTGGCGGAGACCGGATGCTCTACGGGCTCTCGTGGTCCCCGACTGGCAAGCACATCGTCTGCAACGACAAATCGAACCGCCTGCGGCTCGTCGACGTCGCGACGAAGGCCGTGACGGAGGTCGCGCGGAACCTCGGCGGCGGTCTCGGCGACGCGACGTGGTCGCCGGACGGCGCGTGGCTCGCGTTCTCGCTGACCGACGAAAACAGCCTACGTTCGCTCTACATCTACGGCGTGACGGATGGCCAGCAGCGCCGCGTCACGGACGAGCTCTGGGGCGAGTACGAACCTACCTGGGACCCCGCGGGCAAGTACCTCTACTACCTGTCCGATCGTGACCTCGCGCCGCAACTCTTCACGGCCTTCGAGTGGAACTTCGCGGTGAATCGCACGACAGGGGTCTATGCGCTCGCGCTGCGCAAGGACGTGCCGCACCCGCTGCCGCCCGAGAGCGACGAGGTCGCGCTCGACGACGAGCCCAAGGACGAGCCCAAGGACGGCGAGGAGAAGCGGGACGAAGACAAGGCTGACGAGGAGGGCTCTGACGATAAAGAGGAGGCCGACAAGGGTAAATCAGAGGTTGAGAAGGCCCCCGCCCCGGTCCTGATCGACTTCGAAGGCCTCGCGCAGCGCGTCACGCGCTTGCCGATCGAGGCCGACAACCTCTCGAACCTCAGCGCCAACGAAGGTCACCTCTTCTTCGCCCGCTCCGGCGCGCCGTTCTACGGCCGCGAGAGCGAGCGCAAGACGGCGCTGATGGCGTTCAACTTCGAGAAGCGCGAGGCCAGCGTCGTCGTCGACGACATCGGTGGCTACACGCTCAGCCCTGCCGGCACGCACCTCTTCGTGGCAGCGGACGGCGGCTACGCGCGCTACGACGCGAAGTCAGGCGCAGCGGATAGCAAGAAATCGGTTTCGACCGCGGAGCTCTACGTCGACCGCGTGCCGCGGGACGAATGGAACGAGGTCTTCCGCCAGGTCTGGCGCCGCTACCGCGACTTCTTCTACGTCGAGAACATGCACGGCTATGACTGGGGCGCGCTGCGCGCACAGTACGAGGCGCTCTTGCCCCACGTCGGCCACCGCTCGGACCTGAACTACGTGCTGGGCGAGATGGTCGCTGAGCTGAACGTCGGCCACGCCTATGTGACGGGCGGCGATTGGTATGCGCCCGAGCGGCCGCAGGTCGCGCTCCTCGGCGCGCGCTTCGCGCTGGACACGGCGACGAACAGCTATCGCATCGCGCAGATCCTGCCGGGCCAGAACGAAGAGCCGCGTTATCGCTCGCCGTTGACCGAGATCGGCGTCGATGTGAAGGAGGGTGAATACCTGCTGGCCGTCGACGGCGTGCCGCTCTCGGGCGCGGTCGACCCCTACCGTGTGCTACGGCACCGCGCGGGCCGGCCGATCGAGCTCACCGTCGGCGCGACGCCGGACCTGTCCGCAGCGCGCAAGGTCACCGTGAACCCGATCACGTCGGAGACCGAGCTGAACTACCTCGGCTTCGTGCTGCAGAGCCGCGCGCGGGTCGCGGAGCTGTCGAACGGTCGCCTGGGTTACATCCACATCCCGGACATGGGTGAGGACGGCATCCGTGAGTTCATCAAGTGGTACTACGGACAGATCCGCAAGGACGGCCTCGTGGTCGACGACCGCAACAACGGCGGCGGGAACGTGTCGCAGATGCTGATCGAGCGCTTGCGCCGCACGCTGCTGTCGACGGGGGTGTCGCGCAACAAGGAGCACATCGATACCTATCCGAGCGCAGTGTTCACGGGACCGATGGTGTGCCTCTTGAACGAGAACTCGGCCTCGGACGGCGACATCTTCCCGTGGATGTTCCGCGAGTGTGGCCTCGGCCCGCTGATCGGCAAGCGCTCGTGGGGCGGCGTCGTCGGCATCACCGACCACGGCTCGCTGATCGACGGCGGCTCGTGCAACGTGCCGGAGTTCGGCAACAACGACCGGCTGGGTCAATGGGCTGTCGAGGGGTACGGGGTCGACCCCGACATCGTCGTCGAGAACGACGCGACGTCCGTGCTCGCGGGCCGCGACCCGCAGCTCGAGCGCGGCGTGCAGGAGCTCTTGAAACTCTGCGAAACAAAGTCAGCGAAGCTGCCGGCGCGCCCTGCGCCGCCTATCAAGACGCCGAACGGCGAGGCCGGCCGCGGGGGTCCTGGCGGGCGGTGAAGGTGACTCGGGGTCACGACGCGGGGCGTTGGCCCTCGGCGCCTGTCACGCCCGGCGCGGGCCCTGGTCGTCCGAGCGGGTCGGGCCCATCGGGGAGCGCCGCGGGGCGCGCTCCGAGCGCTCCTCCGCGTGCTCGGGCTCGGTTTCGGCGCCCACCCCATGGCTCGCCCCATCGCCCGTCAGGGGATCGGCCCAAGGCGTGTGGAAGACACCCAGGACCGTCTCGAGGAGGCGCTCGGCGCAGGCCGGGCAGTTCACGCCCTCCTCGATCTCGTTCAGCTCGTGCGCCGGCCCGCCGCAGCGGAAACAGCGGGACGTGAGAGGGTCGTCAGTCATGGCCCCGGGTGCATCGACCAGGCCGCGCCGGGGCCTTGAGGCATGTCCCAACTCGGGCCCTCACGTGGAGAATCCGCGTCCGCCCTTGGATCCGGCTCGAATCCGCACTAGAATGGTGCCGATTGAGGAGGGGGCAGCCCCCTCAGTCTGCAGCGATGCTGAAGCTCACCCGACGCACCGAGTACGGCCTGATCGCCCTGGTCCATATGGCGGACCGGGAAGGATCGGTCGTCAGCTCGACCGAGATCGGCGAGCGCTACCCCGTGCCGAAGCGCCTCCTGGCGGAGGCGCTCAAGGCGCTGCAGCACGCGGGTGTCCTGTACTCGACCCGCGGCGCGCGCGGCGGCTATACGCTGGCCCGCTCCGCCGACGACATCACCCTCGGCGAAGTCGTGACGGCCCTCGAGGGGCGCCCGACGCTGACGAGCTGCGAGGGCTTCGGCGCCATGCCGACTTCCGGCGCGTGCGACGTCGAGCACGTCTGCCCCATCCGCTCGCCTCTGCAGCGCCTGCGCAAGGGCATGTGGAATCTGCTGGAGGGTGTCAGCCTGCGCTCGCTCGCCGACCGCTCGGTCCACCCGACCGAGCTGTTCGCCTTCGGCCTCGGACAGAGCGGTTATGGGGCGCTCGACGGTGCCGCGAATTCGCTCCCGAACACGACCGCGATCCCGCATACAAGCGCCCGTTGAGGGCCCTCTGATGAAGCTCCCGATCTACCTTGACTACCAGGCCACGACCCCCGTCGATCCACGGGTGCTCGAGACCATGCTGCCGTACTTCACGAACACGTTCGGCAACGCGGCCAGCCGCAGCCACGCGTTCGGCTGGGAGGCCGAGACCGCCGTCGAGCGCGCGCGCGGCGAGGTCGCCGCGCTCATCGGCGCGACCGACAAGGAGATCGTGTTCACCTCGGGCTCGACGGAGGCGATCAACCTCGCGCTGAAGGGCGTCGCCGAGATGTACAAGCCGAAGGGCCAGCACATCGTCACTTGCAGCGCCGAGCACAAAGCCGTCCTCGACACGTGCAAGCACCTCGAGAAAGAGGGCTGTGAGGTCACGTACCTGCAACCAGAGAGCACCGCCGGCGTCACCCTCGAGCAAGTGCGCGCGGCCCTGCGCCCCGACACGATCCTCGTCGCCCTGATGTGGGCCAACAACGAGGTCGGCACGCTGAACCCGGTGCGCGAGATCGGCGCCCTCTGCAAGGAGAAGGGTGTGCTCTTGTTCACCGACGCGACGCAGGCCGCGGGCAAGATCCCGGTCGACGTCGACAAGGACAACGTCGATCTCCTGTGCCTCACCGCGCACAAGATGTACGGCCCGAAGGGCGTCGGCGCACTCTACGTGCGCCGCAAGAACCCGCGGGTGCGCCTCGTCGCGCAGATGGACGGCGGCGGGCACGAACGCGGCATGCGCTCGGGCACGCTGAACGTCCCCGGCATCGTCGGGCTCGGCGCGGCGTGCCGCGTGGCGCAACAAGACCTCGCGAAGGACATTGCGCACACCGCGCGCCTGCGCGAGAGGTTCGAGGCCAAGATCCACGCCGGCCTCGAGCACGTGCACATCAACGGCGCCGTGAACGCACGCATCCCGGGCTGCTCGAACATGTCGTTCCCTTACGTCGAGGGCGAGTCGCTCATCATGGGCATCAAGGACCTCGCCGTATCTTCGGGCTCGGCGTGCACGTCAGCCAGCCTCGAGCCCAGCCACGTCATGCAAGCGATGGGCGTCGGCGACGAGCTCGCGCACAGCTCGATCCGCTTCGGTTTCGGCCGTTTCACGACGGACGAAGAGGTCGATTACGCGGCCGAACAGGTCATCGCGTCCGTGAACCGTCTCCGCGAACTCTCGCCGCTCTACGAGATGGTCAAAGAGGGCATCGACCTCACGACGGTCCAATGGACCGGCCACTGATCCCAACACACGCACACAGCACACACCCAAAACCTGGAATCGGAAGGTCACAGCAATGGCATACAGCAACAAAGTCCTCGACCATTACAACAACCCGCGCAACGTCGGCTCGCTCGACAAGAACGCGACAAACGTCGGCACGGGGGTCGTTGGCGCGCCGGAGTGCGGCGACGTCATGAAGCTCCAGATCCAGGTCGAGGGCGACACGATCGTCGACGCGAAGTTCAAGACGTTCGGCTGCGGCTCGGCAATCGCCAGCTCGTCGCTCGCGACGGAGTGGATCAAGGGCAAGAAGCTCGACGAGGCGATGACGATCTCGAACACCGAGATCGTCAAAGAGCTGTCGCTGCCACCTGTCAAGATCCACTGCTCGGTACTCGCCGAGGACGCGATCAAGGCCGCGATCACGGACTACAAGAAGAAGGCGGAGTCCGACCTCGGTTCCGCCTCTGGAGCGGCCGTGAAGGTCACAGCAAAGGGAAATTGAACCATGCCGATCGGAATCACTGACAAGGCCGTCAAAGAGGTCCAACGCATTGTCGTCGACCAGAACCTGCCGGACGAGACCGCGCTGCGCGTGGGTGTGAAGGGCGGCGGCTGCTCGGGGTTCTCATACACCCTGGGCTTCGACGACCAGCTCAAGCCGACCGACCAGATCAACGAGGTCGAGGGTGTGAAGGTCGTCTGCGACCCGAAGAGCTTCCTCTACCTCAACGGCACGGTCGTCGACTTCGAGGAGAGCCTCATGGGTCGCGGCTTCAAGTTCACTAACCCGAACGCCTCGAAGAGCTGCGGCTGCGGCGAATCGTTCAGCGTCTAGCTGCTCGTCCTGCTTCAACGGCTGACGCCGTTGAGGCCGACAGTTTCTTCGAAGTCGCCGCGGGGTCACGGTTCCGGACCGGGCCGCGCGGCGGCATCATTTCCGCCCCATGACACCGACCGACCCCAAAAGCCACGCGGGCCACACGCACCAGCACGTCCTCGGCGTCCCCCATGTCTGCACGTCGTGCGGCGCGGGCCTCGAGACCCCACTCGCGTGCGGCGACTGCGGCACGATGCTGACGCCGTCGTCGGAGGTCTCGCCCTACGCGGTGATTGGCCTCGAGGTCGCCTATGAGGTCGACCCGAAGGACCTCGCCCAGCGTGTGCGCAAGGTCGCGCGCCTCGTGCACCCCGACTTCTTCGCGTCGGCAGGGACGACGATGCGCGCGCTCGCCGAGGCACACGGCGCGCGCTTGAACGAGGCGCACGAGATCCTGAAGAATGACGTGCGCCGCGCCGATTGGATCGTGCGCCACCTCGGCGGCCCCAGCGAGGAGCAGGAGCGTCAGATGCCGCAGTCGTTCCTGATGGAGGTCCTCGAGTGGAACGAGGCCCTCGACGAGGGCGCGTCCGCGCCTCCCGGCAGCACCGAGCGCCTCGCGCTCGGGCCGCTCGAGGACGAGCTCGCCGCGCAGCGCGCGCGCACGCTCGCGCTGGTGGCGCAGGCGCTCGATCCGTTGCCTGAGCGCGGCTCGGCGGCGCTGACCGCGGTGCGCCGCGACCTGAACGCCATTCGTTACCTCGACCGCGCGTTGCGACGCTTGCGCGACCTCCGCATCGGCCAGCCGAGCTGACCGCACGCTCAATCAGGGAGCATTGGGCAATCACGCAGCAATGGGCTACATCGAACTGAACGTGCTGGACAACGCGCCGAAGCTGGTTGTCATCGGCATCGACCTCGGCACGACGAACTCGCTCGCGGCGATCTGGCGCGACGGGCGGCCGGAGGTGCTGCGTGTCGAGGGTGAACCCGCACTCGTCCCGTCGGTCATCAACGTGCGGCCCGACGGCTCTCTCGTCGTCGGGCGCTCGGCGCGCGCGCTGGCGATCGAAGACCCGGAGCACACGGTGTTCTCCGTGAAACGTTTCATGGGGCGCGGCCTCGGCGACCTCGACATCGACCTCGCGAACACGCCGTACCAGGTGACGGAGACCGAGTCGAAGCTGGTGCAGATCCACCTGCGCGGGCGTGTGTTCACGCCGCAGGAACTCTCGGCGTTCATCCTGCGCGCGGTCGTGCAGCAAGCCGAGCGCGCGCTCGATGGCGCGACCGTCGCCAGCGCAGTGATCACGGTGCCCGCGTACTTCGACGACGCGCAGCGGCAGGCGACACGCGACGCCGCGCGCCTCGCGGGCATCGAGGTGCTACGCATCGTCAACGAACCGACCGCGGCGAGCCTCGCGTACGGCCTCGACCAACGCAAGGAGGGCACGGTCGTCGTGTACGACCTCGGCGGCGGGACGTTCGACGTGTCGATCCTGTCGATCGAGGACGGTGTGTTCCAGGTGCGCGCCACGAACGGCGACACGCACCTCGGCGGAGACGATATCGATCGTTTGTTGATGGGCCTCGCGCGTCAAGCGCTCGCGGGCAAGGTCGACGACACCGTCTTCCAGGACGCGACCTTTCAACAAGCGGCACGCCTTGCCGCGGAGAAGTGCAAGATCGCGCTGTCGAACGACCCGGTCGCCGACCTCGTGATCTCGCTGCCAGAGCTCCGTGTCAACCTGCGCCGCCCGGTCGCGCGCGAGGAATTCGAGGCGCTCATCGACCCGCTGATCGAGCGTACGTTCGTGTGCTGCCGCCGCGCGCTCGACGATGCGGGCCTCGCGGTCGGCGAGATCGACGAGGTCGTCCTCGTCGGAGGCTCGACGCGTATCCCCTATGTCCGCCGCCGCGTGGAGGCGATGTTCGGCCAGAAGCCTCACACCCAGCTCAACCCGGACGAGGTCGTCGCGCTCGGCGCTGCGGCGCAAGCCGAGGTCCTGATGGGCGGTCGCCGCGACATCCTCTTGCTGGACGTGACGCCGCTGTCGCTCGGCATCGAGACCGTGGGCGGCGCCGTGGCGAAGCTGATCCAGCGCAATTCGACGGTGCCGTGCAGCGTCAAGGAGGGCTTCACAACCTACGTCGACAATCAGACCGGCATCGACTTCCACGTCGTACAAGGCGAGCGCGAGCTCGCACGCGACAGCCGCACGCTGGGCCGTTTCCAATTGAAGGGCATCCCCCCCATGCCCGCCGGCATGCCGCGTGTCGGCGTGAAATTCCACATCGACGCCGACGGCATGCTGACCGTCACCGCGAAGGAAGAGTCGACGGGCACGACCTCCTCCATCGAGGTCAAGCCGATGCACGGCCTGACCGACGGGGACGTCGACCGCATGCTGGAGGAGTCCTACAGCCGCGCGAAGGAGGACTTCGAGGAGCGCCGCCGCGTCGACCTCGTCGCGGAGCTGGGCACGATGCTGCGCCACACACACGCGAACATCGGCGTGGCGAAGTCGCGCCTCGACCGCGAATCCTTCGAGGACCTGACGGACGCGATCGCCGCGGCGGAGGCCGCGCAGGGCTCGCTGGACCTCCCGACCGTGCAAGCCGCCCGCGACGCGCTGGACCGCGCGACGATCCCGCTGGCCGCGGTGCTGATGGACGACGTCGTGAAGCAGGCCGTGTCAGGCAAGAAGCTGAGCGAGGTCTGACAGGGCCCGAGCCCACAGGGCTCACCTCGGAGCCGCGCGCGCGCAGCATCCAGTGCCGGTTTCTCCGCAGCGGCGGCGCGTTCGAGCTCCTGCCGCTGCGCCTCGAACCACTGCCGGAACTCGTCGATCCACTTCTGAGCACTCGCAGGCTCTGCTCGGCGATCCGGAGCAAACGGAGGCGCGTCCATCGCCTCGCAGGCCGAGAAGAGGTAGACATACGCGTCGTGCCACCCATTCGCGGGCATCGAACTCAGCCCGCGCTCGCTCGCGACCAGGATCAGCGTCGCCGGTGCCGGGCGTTTCGGCATTTCGCCCCATTGCGCACGCAATTTCGGAATTGAGTATGCGGCCAGTTCGCGGGTCCGCTCGGGAAGCGGGCCCTCGATGGCATCGCTGAGCAGCGCCTGGAACTGAGGGACTGTCCGGGGATCCGCGCACAGCGCGAGTCGGGGGTACTCGCCGATCATCGACAGCATCCGCTCGGCGCTGCGTGGGAAACGAGAATCGACGACCAGCCTCCGGTATCGGGCCAGCACTCTCTCATTGATATGGTGCGTTGCGCAAGCCGCCTCGACGAACAAGAGCGCTTCGTCGTCCGTCCGGCACGGAATGCGCAACGCAGCCTCGAGCCACTGCTCGTTCCGGGGGACGGAGACGCAGAGTCCGTCCATCTTCGGAGCTGCCGAGCGCAGCAGGATCTCAAGGGCCAACTCGACCTGCAGCGGCCACGGAGCCGCTTGCGCCTCCGCAAGATCATCGGACAGCGGATACCAACCCTGCACGGTCGATGGCGCGCGCCAGACGTGTCCGAGGACCCTGCGCGAGCGCTGAGTCTCCGTCCAGCCATGAATGCGGGCGGGGACCTTGCTCCACCACTCCTCATGTTCACAGATGATGGCGCCCAACGGGTTGGGCCGAAGCCCCCAATTGTGCTCGCGTTCCTCCGCCCGAAGCTCTGCCAGCGTCGTCATGAGCCGCGGAACCCACTCATAGGGTTTGTTTAAAAACAAGTCATCCAACGGCCCCCTCTCTGCCGATGGCATCGGCATGGATACAGAGAAGGTGCTCCGCGAGAAGTTTGAATTGCTGCGTGATACACTGAGCGAGCGTGCTCGTCGCGCATGGGCAGCTACCGAAGCACTGGCAGTTGGTGCTGGCGGAATCGCAAAGGTGCATCGTGCAACTGGGTTGGCCGTGAGCACGATCCGGCGTGGAATTCGAGACCTGACTTCCGAGCGAACAGATGCAGGGCGTGTGCGTCGGCCCGGGGGAGGAAGGAAGCGCGTAACCGAGTCCGACCCCACGTTGCTCAAGGCACTGAACCGGCTCGTAGAGCCATGGTCCAGGGGCGACCCTGAGTCGTCGTTGAGGTGGACCACCAAGAGTCTCCGAAAGTTGACTGAGGAACTCAACAATCAAGGGTATAAGATCGGATTCGTAACGTGCGGCCGGTTGCCCAAGGACTCGGGCTATAGTCTCCAAGCGAACCGAAAGGTTCGGGAAAAGTGAAATCACCCTGATCTCGACGCGCAGTTCAAGCAAATCAACCGCAAGGTCGAGGCACAGCTGCGGAGTGGCGAGCCTTGCATTTCGGTGGACTGCAAGAAAAAAGAACTTGTCGGTGATTTCAAGAATCCCAGCCGCGAGTGGCATGCTGAAGGGCAGTCACCCGAGGTACGGGTCTACGACTTCGTGGATCCCGAACTAGGGAAGGCGATACCCTATGGGATCTACGACATCGACAAGAATTTGGGTTGGGTGGGTGTCGGTGTGGATCACGACACGGCCGAATTCGCGGTGGCAACGATTGAACGCTGGTGGAATCAGTTCGGAACGTCAATATACACTGGAGCAAAGTCGTTGTTGATAACCGCCGACGGAGGAGGGAGCAACGGATCTCGAGTTCGCCTCTGGAAATGGGAGCTTCAGAAGCTTGCAGACAAGACCGGACTCACAATTTCGGTTTGCCATCTCCCTCCAGGCACGAGCAAATGGAATAAGATTGAGCACAAGCTCTTCTCGTTCATTTCGCAGAACTGGCGGGACAAGCCGCTGCTCAGCCGCGCGACCGTAGTAAATTTGATCGCGACACGACCACGAGCACCGGGCTCAAGGTCCACGCCTACCTGGATTCGAATGAATATCCGTTACAGTTGAAGGTGACGGACGCACAGATGGACAGCATTATCATCAAGCGATCCAAATTCCACGGTGAGTGGAATTACACGATCTGTCCAAGGCGGTAGATGGGAGCGGTTGTTTTTGCACGAGCCCATAGGGAAAGTAGTTACCGCCCTGATAGGCCGCAGCCGCGCGATCGACGAAGGAGGTCTCGGGATCCGTGAGCAGCGCCCAGTAGGCCTCCGGCTGCGCGATGAGGGTTCGCAATTCATCGCTCGCCTTGTCGTGAAGCACGACGATACGGGCTGCCTGGGGCCGATGCCGGAACAACTCCTCCCACCGCGCCCTATCCCCGGGGGTGCTCTCGAGCGCGATTGCATCGAGATCTGTCGGCTTGGAGTCCTGGCTCGACTTGACCAGGATTCCCTTCCAGCGCTTCCAGCCATCCTTGCGCGCTTGTTTGTTCTCCTTCAAAGCATCCGCGGCCTCGCCGGCGCGCATGAAGCCGTGTCCGGCGCCGGCGTAGATCACGGGCTCGTAGAGCCTGTCGACTTTCTTCATCAGCTCCGTCGTCTCGCCGAGGCCGGCGTTGATGCGGTTGTCGGACTCGCCGTAGAAGCCGTAGACCGTGCAGTCGATGAGCGCGAGCGAGTCTTCGTCCTTGGGCGCGCTGCCGAAGAAGACGCAGGCGGCGGTCAGGCCCTTGCGGCGCGTGGCGAACTCCCACGTCTGCGTTCCGCCCCAGCAGAAGCCGGCGACGCTGAGCTTGCCGTTGCACGCGGGCAGCGCGAGCACCGCTTCGGCGACTGCTCCGAGATCGGCGCTCACACCGGCGGCCTCGAGCTTGTAGATCGCCTTGGTCGCGTCGTCGACGCTCTTGAAGCTGTCGGTGTTGCCCTTCTCCGGGCCCATGCCCGAGATCATGTCGGGCGCGATCGCGATGTAGCCCGCTTCGGCGAGCTGATCGGCGACCGAGCGCGCCCAGTCGTTAAGGCCCTTGTTCTCGTGGATAAAGAGCACTGCCGCGGCCTTCTCCTTCACCTCGGGGAAGACCACGAAGCAGCGCAGTGTGCGCTCGCCGCTCTTGACGTCGATTCACTCGTGGTGGCGCGGCGAGGTCTCCAGGCGCTGCTCGACCGGATCCACGGGCACAGCATTGGGCGGCGCATCCTGCGGGGAAATGAAGGCAAGCAGCGGAAAGACCGCGAGAAGGCTGAGTGCTTTCATAGTGCGCAGGATAGCCTGCAGATCCGTTGCGCAGCGCGCCGGCCCGTGAGCCGGCGCTCATCTGGTAGCCCACGGGTGTGGTTCTCATCCTGAGCACGATTCCGATTTACGCTGCCTGAAGCCGGCTGTCGCGCCGCCTTCGCTGGAACAGGTTGTCCATAGCATCGTTCCAGCGAGCGCTCAGCGCCAAAGCACGGAGCTGCATGATGTCGTCGCCGGACTGCTC
>Ga0163154_10004832_pt1 | contig 17511 bp, 21 predicted proteins | sample OliLakLV19MP9P1_FD_148649 | JGI IMG/M metagenome (GOLD analysis project Ga0163154, IMG submission 148649) | Freshwater microbial mat bacterial communities from Lake Vanda, McMurdo Dry Valleys, Antarctica - Oligotrophic Lake LV.19.MP9.P1 | ecosystem: Environmental > Aquatic > Freshwater > Lake >...
AGCAGAGAAATTCATTTCGCTGTACTCTTACAAGAGGTCTAATACAAAAAACAATTCCCAAAAATGAAAACAAGGATTTCTCTTGAATTGGTCTTTGTGTCCTTTGCTTCTTTGTTGTGAATTTCCCTGTGTTCCCCGTGTCCCCTGTGGTTCCTCTGTCAGTAGCCGAAGCGCGGGCTTTTCATCGGCGAGTGCGTGACCATGGATTTGCGCTTGAGCGAGCCGTCGCGGTGATCCAGAATCAGGTCGGTACACATTGCGTAATCTTCCAGAAGGTCGCGGGCATACGACTCGCACTCTTCTTCGGACGGGAAGCCTTTGGCAACGTCTTTGGCAATCGTCGCAGAATCGCGAGTCTCTTCGATTGGAGAAGCGGTTTGGGTCTCTGCATCAATGGAAAGGCGATTTTCCCATGGCAGGTTACAGACTTGCGAAAGAAATCCTGCAATATCGGGGGTGATTGGTTGCCGCTCTGTCCAGCGCACATCGAGCATAAAGATGATCATGCCTTCGCGAGCAAGGACAAGTTCGCTGAGCCGATCGTTCTGCAATTGCATCAACGCCTCTTGATTGTCACCCAGCCTCTCGACCTCTTCCGGCGAAATGAGATGAGTAAAGTCGTAGGAATGCGACATGACGAGCAGGGTCAATTCATTCTCGGCATCGGCGTTGTCGCCGGGTTTGTAGAGTCGCAGGTTGTCGGGTTCGACCTCCCACCACTCGGCGAAGGTGCGTGCCAGTGCCTCCGACGACTCGCCCAGCCAAACAATGCGATTGGGAGCGTAGCCCTTCTGATCTAGAGCGGCAGCGGCTAATCCGATGATCTGCGCGACATCCTGCTCGGACGGTTGGAAGAAGATAAACCGCTCGCCGGGAACATTTTCGTCGGGATTGCTGGCAAGGAGCATCGAGCGCGTCTGAACATAATGCCATGCGCGAAGGTCGAGTTCTTCCTCTTCCTCCTCGAAATCCTCCACACGCGCTAAAAGGTCGCCCGTCTCCTCGAACCATTCGAGGATCGGTTGATTTTGCGTGATGTCCTCTTCGGGAATCAGGTCGTAGAGCATATGCGCCTCTTCGGTTTTGCGAAGCAGCCCGAAGCACTCCGACATCTTCAAGATCAATTCGAGTGGAAGCCCGCCATAGTTGTCATTGAGGCGTTGGAAGCACTCCACCGCGCCCTGATATTCGCTGAGTTCCATCAAGACTTGACCGAGTTCGACATCAATTTGCAGCGACATCTGATCTACCGCCGCCCCCGCCAACTGCCGCGCCCGGAACAAAAACGGTCCGGCGATAAATGTCTGCCCGACTTGGAAAAAGTGCGAGCCGATCTGATAATAGCCCTCGGAGTTTTCGCGGTTTTCGCGTATCACCTCGAACAATTGCAGCTCGAACGAATTGGGATCGCCCGCCGCTTGCGCCATCTGCTTGAGAAGTTCGCAGGTCGCATTGATAACAGTGTCCGAACTGACATCCATCTGAAAGGCGAATGCCATCTGTTGCAAGGCTTGGGGCAGGTTGCCTTCCCCAGCCAATTGCTGTGCTTGTTTGACCATCTCCACGACTTCGGGGGGCGTGGGAGGACCGGAACTGACCGGTTTGCCGTCGGGACCAAGAATTGCCATGAGTGTTGTGTCTCCAAAAAGGGATATAGGTTTCTATTTTTCGAAATGGTACAAAATCTGACTGATTGCGACGAGGGCGGCGGTTTCGGTACGCAAAATCCGCGAACCAAGTGTCACCCGTGGGATATTCGCCGTCTGTGCCTGTGACTCCTCCGTTTGACTCCAGCCGCCTTCAGGTCCAACGGCTAAAATCGCGGTAGCGACGTGCGATTGCGCCAAAAGAGTTTTCAGCGGCACACTGTCGGCGGCGGGATGCAAGAGCCATACAGGACATTCGGGCGTATGGCGAGCAAGCAGTTGCGCGGTTGTCAATGGCAGTTCAATCTGCGGAATTTTCAACCGTCCCGACTGTTCCGCCGCGCCTTTGGCGATTTGCTGATAACGCCCGATGCGATCCGCCACTTTTGCCGCCGGAATATCGGCAACGCACCGTTCTGCACGAACTGGCACAAACGCACTTGCTCCCGCTTCTGTGCCGTGCTGAATCACTTGCTCAAATTTATCACCTTTGCCGAGTGCTTGAGCGACGGTGAGAAAAATCGGCGGTTCTGGTGGATATTCCAGTTCGTTTTCGATATGTGCCTGTGTTGCGATTTTGCCGATTTCGCGGATGGTCGCTTGATACGCCTGTCCCCGATTGTTCAGCAAAACCACCGACTCGCCGACTCGTACTCGCAGGACTTTGGCGAGATGTTGATGCTCATTCCCGTCTATCTGAACTGTGTCGCCGTGAAACTGTTCCGGCGCAAGAAAAATTCGGTGCATCTCAGAGCGTGATTTCCTGCCATAGCGCGGCATTGGCATATCGCGCAAGATGCCGCACATTGATCGTCGCAATCATATATTCATCAGGTTGCAGTGAAAATGCTTCCACATCAGTCAAGGCTTGCGCCGCCAAAACCACATCGCAGTCAAGCGAAAGTTTATCTGCGGTTGCCCTGCCCGTATTGCGCGCATCTGCCCACAATTCTGCGGCGCGTTCCATTGCTGTTGTTGTGATTGGAAGATATTCTGCCTCTGAACGCAATGCTGTTAGGCGAGCAACGCCCTTCTTGTTGCCTGTTCTTATAAGTTCGCGTCGAACTTCATAATCCGTGATTTCTGGAATAACGACTCGAATGCTGTTATTGAGCAAACGATAAAACCACTCATGGCACGCATCAACTGTAGGTGAACTGCCGATGAGTTGGGAAATCAAGCCCAAAGGAGTTGCATCCAAATAAACCACAGCAATAGTCACGCTAATCGTCTCCGACAGAATTACGATTCTCTTGCAAAGCTTCGAGAAGTAATTCTGTATTCTTACCTGCGGTTTGTTTTTCTTCCTCTGTCATTTGAGCATCTTCGGCTTTCCAGCGATCCAGAAGCGCGAGGACTTTTTTATTCTTCTCACGTTGAATAGCACGGCGTAAAAGAACTTTGGCTTCCTCTTCCAGTGTCACACCATGAGCATCGGCGAGAGCGCGGATGTCGTTTTCCTGCATCTTGTGCAAATCAATTGTGAGTGTCATTTTGCTCGGTTCCTTTCCCTCGTATCTCTATTTATGAAGTCCAATCTTCGACGGTGCGGCGCGGAAGGAGGGTTTGGCGTTCATCCATCGGGCTTCATCGAAAACGCCGTCATGGACTTTGCGGGCGACAAAACACACCCAAATATCTTCGTGAAACGCTTCGACAATTTCAGACTGTTATATCCTGCCATAGCGCGGCATTGGCATATCGCGCAAGATGCCGGACATTGATCGTCGCAATCACAAATTCATCGGGTTGCAGTCCTTGTGCCTCCGCCTCTATCAACGCTTGCGCCGCCACGATAACATCCCCATCAAGTGCTTGTGGATGAGCGGTCGGTATCCCTTCATTTCGGGCTTTCGCCCATAACGCGGCGGCACGATTTATTGCCACCGTTGTTATAGGCACATAACGCAACGTATCTTTAAGCGAATCTAACCGCTCGATTCCTTTACCTACTTTAGTTCTCAATAGTTCACGCCGAACCTCATAATCAGCCATTTCGGAAATGCAGACATCTACCCCTTTGGCGGCACAAGCAGACGCCCAATCCCAGCACGCCTTAGCATCTGGCTTACTTTGGCGTTGCGATGCAAGTCCCAATGGAAAACTGTCGAGCATGATCAGTTTAATCATAATCACTCAAATCCAAATTCAATGTGCGTAATTCAATTCTGCCATTGGCGATATTACTCAAAATTTCCTCTGATTGTGCATCTTCGGCAGCAATCTCTTCCGGTGTCATCGTTGCGAAGTGTTCGGCGTCTTCCTTCGCCCAGCTATCAAATAACGCTTTTAATTTTTGTGCTTGAAGCGGAACATCGGAGCCAGGAAGCGGCGTGATGATTTGCTTCTTCGCCCAATCTTGAGGCTTCATTCCGTTCTTTGCGGCTTCGTTCTTGATACGAATCTCTTCTTCCGAAGTCAATTCAATCGTTAAGGTCATTTCGTTCGGTTCCTTTCCCTCGTGTCTCTATGTCATGAAGCCCAATCTTCGACGGTGCGGCGCGGAAGCAGGGTTTTAGCGTTCATCCAACGCGCTTCATCGAAAACATTATCATGAATTTTGCGGGCGACGAAACACACCCAAATATCTTCGCGGAACGCCTCGATAGGTTCGATCCCGACTGCCGCCAACGCCTCATTGACTGCGATCTCATGCTCCGTGACAATACCGCTTCCAATAAAAATTCCACCCGTTTTTAATCGTTGCGCGGTCTGCGGAGCAAGGGCGACAATCGCGTGAGCGACGATATTCATCACCACCAAGTCACAATCCTGCGCGGCTTCCTCGAACGGTTCTGTCTCCAATATCGAAATGACTCCGTTGAGTGCGTTGCGCTCGACATTTTCATTTGCAACCTGACGCGGCAGCAAATCAATATCCGTCGCGAAAATCTCGATGGCTCCCAAACGCGCCGCCGCCAGTGACAAAATGCCGCTTCCTGTTCCGACATCGGCAACCCGCATTCCCACCGTTACATATTTTTCGAGGGCTTCCATACAGAGCCGCGTCGTCGGGTGGTTGCCCGTCCCAAACGCCATGCCGGGATCGAGTTCCAGAATCAGATCGCCCGCTTCCGGCGTATATAGTTCCCAACTCGGTTTGACGATCAGCGATTTGCCAACGCGAATCGGCTTGAAATACTGCTTCCAAGCGTTTGCCCAATCCTCTTCTTCGGCATACTTTATGGTGATCTCTTCCGACACGGCGGGCAAGCCAAACTCCGGCATTCGTGCCAAATGCGCCTTGAGTCCGGCGATCCGCTCTGTCAGTTCATCCGTCACGGGCAGACTACCGCAAATGCTGACGGGATCGCTCCCCATCTGCGTTATACCGCCGCACCCCGCCTCAAAAAACGCCTCGCTGACCGCGTCCACCGCGTCCGGCGCACATTCGACTGTCATTTCCGCCCACCGCATAGTAACCTCCAAAGAAGAGAAGAAAAGGAGAAGGGAGGAAGGGAGACAAAACCCAATGCAACGATCCATGAAACACACGAAAGAACACAAAAATCAACGCAAACAATTCAGGAATTCTGGATTTGTATTTCCCCTGTGTTCCCTGTGGTTCTTCTGTATCTCTCCGTGTTCTCCGTGGTTCCTTTGCTCCTCTTCTGTTTTTCAGTGTCCGAAGATGCGCCCCAAGATGCCCTTGCCCTCGCTGGCATGGAGGGTTTCGCCGGTGGTCGCTGCGAATTGGCGCAAGAGTTCGCGCTGTTCGGAGGTCAATTTGGTTGGCACTTGGATTTTGACGACGACGTGCTGATCGCCTTTGCCGCGCCCGTTGATGTCGGGGATTCCTTTGCCGCGCAATGTGAATACCTGCTCGCTCTGAGTTCCTTCGGGAATCTTTAAGTCTTCTTCGCCGCCGATAACAGGAATTTTGACGGTATCGCCGAGAGCGGCACGCGCAAAACTGATCGGCAGGGTCACAATCAAGTCGTTGCCTTCGCGCTGGAAAACATCGTGTTCGCGGACATAGAGGACAAGATAGAGATCACCAGAGGGTCCGCCGCGTTCGCCCGTATCGCCTTCTCCGACGAGACGCAGACGCATTCCGCTGTCGGTTCCCGCCGGAATCTTGACGGTGCGTTCGCGCATTTTGCGCTGGCGTCCGGTTCCACTACACGTTTGGCAGGGATTGGGAATAATTTTGCCGGTTCCGCGACATTTGGTACAGGTTTGTGCGCCTTGGAATGTACCGAGTATCGTATTTTGGGCAAAGCGAATCTGCCCTGTGCCGTGACATTGCGGGCAGGTATCGGTTTGGGTTCCGGGTTGTGCGCCGCTTCCGGTGCAGGTGTCGCACGTCTCGAAGCGTCGGAATTTAAGGGTTTTCTCAATTCCCGTTGCAACCTCTTCGAGTGTCAATTCCATATCTTCACGCAGATCGTCGCCGCGCACGACGGTTGGCATACTGCTCTGACGCCCGCCCATGCCGCCCTGCCCGAAGAAAATATCGAAAATATCGCCCATGCCGAAATCATTGCCGCCCGCCGCGCCGGGACTGTCCGTTCCATACTGATCATAGCGGCGGCGTTTGTCGTCGTCGCTCACTGTATCGTAAGCGAGTTGAATCTCTTTGAATTTGTCGGCGGCATCTTCGGCACGATTCACATCGGGATGATATTTCCGCGCCAGATTGCGATAGGCTTTCTTGATTTCCTCCGCGCTCGCCGTTTTGGACACCCCTAATATCTCATAATAATTCCGCGTTTCCGCCACCATATTGCTCCTCGTCCTCTGTTCCTCGCAAATATCCGTGTTCTCGGATTGCCTCTTCAACGGTTATCGTGTTGTCGTGTCGCTCTCACCTTCATCGGGAATGACAATATCTTCGGCTTCTGTCCGAACAATCGTCCCATTTTTGCCTTCGACAATTGGATCTCCTGAACGCTTATGATCAAGCATAGCGACCCGTGCAGCTTTCCGAATCCGTGCCGTGACCTCTTCGGTATCGTTGAGATCATAGTCAAAACGTACTATTGGGCGAAGCATTGTGTTACTCATTGTATATCCCCTCAAAAATTGCCCATTGTTGAGCATTCGCGATTTCAGTGATTCCTTTTTGCTCACTCGAAGCAAGCAACTGCGGTTGTCCAAAAACCTCATTATTGTATACGCGCCATGTGTCGGCAAGCGGACGATAAATGGTGAGAAAATTCTGCCAGCCTTTAAGATGTCGTCGCCTGATGACATCTTCAGGAATATCATGTCCGCCACGGCTTACTCGGTAAGCGACGCGCTCAACCGCCAAGTCCGCGTTGGGCAACCAAAAATAAATGATCTGTACACTGTAACCGACGGCTTGCACTTCGCGTATACGCCCTGCCAATGTACGACTTGAAAGCGTCGTTTCGATAGCAAAATCTATATGAGAGGCGACCATTTGCTCCCACTGCTCCAGCCATTGCCGCCCTGCTAAAACGTGCTTGCCTTGTATATCAGGCAAAACTTTCGCCAATTCATCGGCGTTTAGGAACGGGATACCGGGTGATACAAGTTCGATTGCTGAAGTGGACTTTCCTGCCCCGTTACAACCGCCTAAAATCATGAGAAAGGGCTTGTCTATCGTCTTTATCCTTTACCGACATTTTGGGTCAGGCGTTCGATCTCGGATTGAGATAAGCCCGATGCCGCACTGACTTCGATCTGTTTGCGCCGTCCCGAACCGATCTCCTCTGCCGTCACATGAACAATGCCGTTTACGTCAATATCGAAATGCACTTCGATTTGCGGGACACCTTTGGCGGCGCGGGTAATGCCGTTGAGATGAAAATTTGCCAGCAGTTTGTTATACGACGCCAGTTCGCTTTCGCCCTGATAGACCTTGATCTCCACCGACGTTTGCCCGTCCTGCGCCGTCGTGAACGTCTCTTTGCCCTGCGTAGGAATCGTAGTGTTCCGTTCGATGATGCGCGTCATCTGTCCGCCGAGTGTTTCAATCCCCAAACTCAGCGGTGCAACATCGAGAAGCAGCACGCCCGAAACCTCATCGTTGAGGACGCCGCCCTGTATCGCCGCGCCCCGTGCCACCGCCTCATCGGGATTCAAACCAACGAATGGCTCTTTATTAAAAACGCGCTTCGCCAACTCCTGCACGGCAGGCATTCGCGTAGAACCGCCCACAAGCAATATCCGATCTAAATCGTTATAGGTCATGCGGGCGTCGGAAAGTGCCTGTTTGGTTGGAAGAAGCAGACGTTCCAGAAAGTCGGAAGTCAACCGCTCCATTTGCGCCCGTGTCATATCAATATCGAGATGAAGCGGTCCGTCCGCGCTCATGGACAAAAACGGCAGATTGACATTGGTTTGTGTCAGGCTACTGAGTTCGACTTTGGCTTTTTCGGCAGCATCTTTGACCCGCTGCATCGCGATCCGGTCACGGCGCAGGTTGACCTTGTGTTCGCGCTCGAACTGCTCCGCCAGCCATTCCATAATACGATTGTCCCAGTCGTCGCCGCCAAGCCGCGTATCGCCGTTGGTCGCCCGAACCTCGAACAGCCCGTCGCCGAGTTCTAAAATCGAGACATCAAAGGTTCCGCCGCCCAAATCCCAAACGAGAACATTCTGAATCTCTTCGCGATGCAACCCATACGCCAACGCCGCCGCCGTCGGCTCATTGATGATGCGGACAACCTCAAGTCCGGCGATTGTTCCTGCGTCTTTGGTGGCTTGCCGCTGTGCGTCCGAGAAATACGCCGGAACCGTGATCACCGCACGATGAACCGATTCGCCGAGATAGGCTTCGGCGTCGGCTTTGACTTTTTGCAGGATCATCGCGGAAATCTCTTGCGGAGTAAACTGCCGATTGTCAATCTCGACAGAATACGCCGTGCCGATATGCCGCTTGATGCTGACGATGGTTCGCTCAGGATTGGAGACAACCTGCCGCCGCGCCAGCACGCCGACAAGCCGCTCGCCCGTTTTGGAGAACCCTACCACGGAAGGACAAAGCCGACTCCCCTCTGCAAGCGAGATGACAGTCGGCTCTTGCCCCTCCATCACGGCGATCACCGTATTCGTCGTTCCTAAATCTATTCCTACGATTTTCGCCATAGAACCATCTTACTGAAAATTTCCCTCCGCGCATTTTCGGGAGGGAGTGGAGTGATTAATCGTCGTCGAGCGAGTTGCCCATTTCGTCAGTGTCGTTTAATCCCGCCATGAGTTTGCCGGGATCGTTGAGCGGCATCTCGTCCATTGGGCGAATGTCCTCGTCGTCGTCATTGCCGCCGCCGAGAATATCGTCGTCCTCATCGCCGTCTGCGTCTGGTTCTGCCGCCCGCAACGCCGCGATTTGTGCCGCCATGCCGTCGAGTTCAACGTCGGCAATCACGGGACCGGCTCCGATGATGTCTTCAAGGGTTGGAATGTTGGGCTTGAGTGCCGCTTGAGAAGCAGTAACCGCCGCATCTTCTACGACGCGGGCGATAATTTCGCCTTCACCGATCTCTTCGAGCGCGATGGTAAGCGGATTGGCAGACGTGGTCTGAATCAATTTGCGGGCACCGTCTTTGAGTTGGCGAGCGCGTTTTGCCGCCAAAATCACCAGTGCGTATTTGCTTTCTTGACTGTCGAGTTTGTCAGGTGAGGGATAGATGCTCATGCGTTCTCCTCACGCGGCGCGAACCTGCCGCGTGTCTGCCCGTTTGCCCGATGAGATTATCGGTATTTTGCGAGCGTAAATTCGGAATTTTTGCGGGTTTATTGTGGAAGGATTCCGCCCATTTGTCAAGCCAAACATCTCAAAATCCGCAGGGCGTTGCTCTTTGTACTCAATTTGATTGGCACTTATTCCCCATTTTCGGAAATCAGGCAGGAAGCCTTGCCCTTTTTGACGAATTTGGAAGCATCTCAACTCTACCGAAGGAGACACAATAACAGCCATGCCCCTCTCTCGACGTGAACTGCTTCTGGCGGCAGGTGTCGCCACTCTCGGCACAACAACAGCAAAGGAAACCGACGCCATGACATCCGAACCCGCAAAATCCAAACACCCATTCAAGTATAGCTTCAATACCAGCACGATACGCGGACAGAAACTTCCCATAACGCAAGTCATTGACATTACGGCGAAAGCGGGCTATGACGCCATCGAAGTCTGGATTGACGAAATTGATCGCTTTGTCGGCGAAGGCGGCAAGCTTCCCGACCTCAAAAAGCGAATTGCGGACAGCGGCTTGACACTGGAGGGCGCGATTGGGTTTCCGGCGTGGCTTGTGGACGATGACGCGCAGCGTGCCGCCGGACTCAAAGAGGCACAGCGCAATATGGAGTTGCTCCAACAGATCGGCGGCAAGCGAATGGCGGCTCCTGCCATCGGAGCCACCGACAAAGCCATGACGAATCTGCACGACATTGCCGCTCGCTATCGCGCCCTGCTCGAACTCGGTGATCAATTCAACATCGTGCCAATGGTGGAAGTCTGGGGGTTTTCCAAGACGCTTCAGCATCTCGGCGAAGCCGCTTTTGTCTGCATCGAAAGCGGGCATTCCAATGCCTGTGTTCTTGCCGATGTGTACCATCTGCACAAAGGCGGTAGTCCGATTTCCGGCTTGAAACTTCTTAACGGCGCGGCGATCCATGTTTTCCACGTCAACGACTATCCGCTCGATCCTCCACCAGCAACGATTACGGACGGGCATCGCGTGTTTCCCGGTGACGGCAAGGCTCCGCTCGATGAGATTTTCCAAACGCTGTATAGCACAGGTTTTCGCGGCGTTTTCTCTTTGGAACTCTTCAACGAAACCTATTACAAACAAGACCCGCTCCAAGTCGCGCAAACCGGCTTGTCCAAAACCCGTGACGCCGTCGCCAAAGCCCTGAAACTCTGACTTTCCCTCTCATGAAAGCAAACGCGTGTGCGTTTGGAGAGGCGGCAAAATGCCGGTCAAAGGTCAAAGAGGAAAGTAAGGAAAGACTTTTTAACTCACTTTACGCACCGGGTACTGAAAGTACCCGGCAAGAAAGTACAAGCGTCTTTACCTCACCCCCAACCCCTCTCCTGATACCCGAACAAGTTCGGAGGAGAGGGGAGTCAATTCGAGTTGGTGCGTCTGAAAGACGCTTGTTTTTTCCAGACGGGGTTGAAAACCTCCGGTGCAAGAGGGGAGTTGTCACTATGCTCTAAGGGACTCTCAAGGATTAAACTGTTCCATCGCCTTGTCGGGTACTGAAAGTACCCGCCTCGGTGTCCTTCGGACGAGCGTCCTGCCGGACGCAGAAGGCAGCACCGGAACGATTTTTTTGTTGAGACTCCCTAACAACCCAACGACCTAAGCAGAGGAATTCACTTCGCGGATCAAACTAATCAACCGACGAATTGACGGCAAAATTCAGATGAGAATGTGCGCGTCGAAAACGGGACCATCCACGCACGCCAGTGCGTAAGCCATTCCTGATCCCGATTTGATGGGAACGGCACAGCCCGCACAGCGTCCGATACCGCACGGCATCGGCGTTTCTACCGAGACTTGACAGGGAATATTACGCGAGACTGCCAACTGCTTGACCGCGTGAATCATTGGCATCGGACCGCAAGCGTAAATGATGGGCGGCAAGCCGTCGGCATCGAGAAATTCTGCCAAAACGTCGGTCACAAGTCCTTGACGCACTTGGGTTCCATCGTCAGTGACGGCGATCACGGCTGCGCCTGTTTCTGCCAACTCCATCATTCCCACCAATAAATCTGCCGTTCGCGCTCCATTGATGATGATCACGTTGTCGGGTTCCTGCCCGTTTTGCCGAATTTGGGTGCAGAGTTCACGTGCCAAAAACGCCATGGGCGGTACGCCATATCCTCCCGCAATGAGCAAATGCCGGACACCGGAGAGTGACGGCGGCATGAACGGTTTGCCGAGTGCGCCCAACAATTCAATGGTCTCGCCGGGACTTTTGCACGCCAATCCACTGGTGAATGCGCCCCGTGCTTTATACAGAACGCTGACAGTTCCGTTAAAGGTGTCGGCGTGATAGATGCTGAACGGGCGGCGCAGAAGTGGGGCGTAATTCTCCCCAAAGCAGATCATGAGAAATTGACCGGGACGCGCCACCTGAGCAATTTCTGAGGCGTCGAACGTGATCTCATAATCGTGATTGCCGAGGTGCGTTTGCGAGAGGACTGTCGCCGTTGTCTCGAAAATGGGCAGGCGCATTAGGTTCATGGGCTATTGAGTGTAAATCCGTTTGACCGTGAGACTTGACGGCAGTTTGTCGGTTTCGGGCGTCAGTTTGACTTTATACCAGCCGCGCACTTTAACAAAAATCGCGGATTTATTACGTGTGATTTGGTCTTTGCCTTCGGGAAGGATTTGCCACGCCTTGACGTTTTTCGTTTCGACTGACCATGCGGCAAACGGCAAATAGACGGCGAACGGCGCAGTTTTGTCTTTAAGCGGCGGCGTAATCGTAAACTGCTCGGCGTCTTTGAGCGAATTCATGGCTCCTTGCCCGACATCGGGCGCGGTCAGAAAGGCGTTGTTCGCACCGGAATTCGAGGCGGCAAACACATCGCGGACGGCGGCAGAACCATGAACGGCGTCCCAATAGAGAATCAAGCCCGTATACTCATCCATTCCTGCGGCGTCGGTGCGAACGAGACGTTTCCAGTCTGCTTGAGTTGCCCAACGATTGATGAGCGGCACAATTTGGCGGGTTTGGAACTCGTTCAATTCCACTTCATTGATAAACGGCAGAAAATCGGAGTCAATACGTCCTGTCAGCACGTCGTCTGAAAGCCATTTGAGATACAGGCGTTCGCCCAAGACGCCGTTGCTCCACTCTTCCGGCGCGGTAAACCCGATGACGCCCGGCAGAGCATAATGCCCGTATTCGTGCGCGACTTCACGAACCCACTCGACAGCACGACGTTCGGCGAAAATATCATAAATATAGATGTGATTCTTGAACTGTTCGCCGCCAACATCGGGCGACAATCCTGCTCCGGCAGAACGAGTCAGCCAAACATGAACAGTCGGCAGATTGCGAGCGTGATCGGTTTTTAGGCGTTCGCGGGTCATTCCGTGAAACCACAGCAGCAGTTTTGCGACTCGCTTGGCGGTGGGCAACGCCCCATTGTCCGGCGCGTGAACTGCAAATCGCCGTTCATATCCTGTGATATTCCCGCCCGATTTTTCTTCGATATAAACAAAACACGCCGCCGGATACTTCTGATTGTATTTGTCGTCGGTGGCGGACTGCGGATTGCGCGGCGTGACAATCAAGCCAGCAAATGGTGTATTGATTGCCTCTTTCTCGTCTGTCATGCGTTCGACTTGCGAAGGTAACAGACGCACGCCAAGTTCCTGCGCGAGAACCGGGCGACAAATCAATAGGCAGAACACAAAAATTAAAAAGTACTTCATAAAAACACGACTTGCATGGGATTTTACAGGAAAACTGTTACCTCATTGTATTCTACGGGTTTCGGGGCAATGGTGTCACGGGATCGATCCAGACGCGCTGAATATAGCCGGGGCTGAGATGGTCGAAATCCTTGTCTGTTGTCAGCAAGGTTGCGCCCATGACCTGTGCCGTTGCCGCAATCCACAAATCGTGGTCGCCCATCGTTCGCCCAACTGTGCGGCTATAGTCTTCAAGTTCAACATAGGCATCAATAATGCCGGGGTAATCCAAAGAGATGACCTGACATCGTGCCACAAAATCAGCGATAATCTGCCGTCTTCTTTGTCCCCAACGATTTCTGTTGGCAAGACACAAGATTTCGCCAAGTGTCACAATGCTTAAGATTGGCGCAGGATCAGTGGGCGCAAGGGGATAGTTCGCTTGTATCCATTGGGACAATAAGTTTTGACGCACAAGATGGACAATGATATTCGTGTCGGGCAAATATTTTTGAGCCGAGCTGAGCATCAACTTAATCTCTCCAAGTCGGCATCCATCTCTTCGTCTGTTGCCTCCTTACCCTCTACAGATTGAGCTAACAAGCTCGCTGACCACGCCCTTTTTACCTCATCGCTTACAAATGCGGATTGCGGTATATTCCGTCGTCGCTCCAAAAGCCGCTCATATTCCGCATCGAAAAGTTCTTTGTTGGCACAATAAAACGCCATCGCCGCATAGAGTTGCCATGGCTCTAAATGGAAGCCGGTTCTCAGAACTTCCAAGTCGCCGCCGAGACGATGATAGGCTTCTACAAACGATTTGATATATACTCCCGAATCGGGAATCTCAGAATAGAGACCTTGATCTTGGACGCAGGGTGTGTTTGCCATGATGATGCCTCCTTTCAGAAGCAAAAAGAGAAGCGCGTTGTTGTGCGCTTCCCCTTATTATACGGCATAATTCGCTATGCTGCCTTGAAAATTGGCGTGAGACCACGAGCATAAGCACTGAGTTCGGCGCGTTCGGCGGCTTCGAGCGGCTTGAAGCGTTCGGCGAATTCCATTGCCATACGGAACAGGCGCGGATCGCCCGGCGGAACGGCAGCCGTCACAGGTTCGGAGAGCGTAAAGCGAAAGGCGAGTTCGGCAAAATGCGGATCGTCAATCGGCTCGTACCAGCAGTGCGGATACGGGCGTGCGGCGTTTGGCTCCCAGTTGGTGCGTGCCATCGCTTTGAGTGCCAAGCGTGCCGCGCCCTTTTCGATGGCTTTTGCCATGATTTGATTGCCGAAATTGCCCTCTTGGTAAGTGACGAAGTTGACCGGAAACAGAGCCGACTCGAAGGGGAACAACTCGAATGCCCGTAATGCCGCTTCGTGCGAATGTGCGCTGAAACCGATATGTTTGATTTTGCCCTCGTCGCGGGCTTGTAATATCGTCTCCATTGCGCCGCCGACTCCCAATGCCGTTTCGACTTCTTCCACGCTGGTAATGGCATGAAGTTGATAGAGATCGACATGATCGGTTTGGAGATGACGCAGGGAGCGTTCGAGTTCCATGCGTGCGCCTTCGCGAGTGCGTGCCATGGTTTTGCACGCGACGAACACGCCGTCACGCTTGCCCTTTAACGCCCCGCCGAGTTTGATCTCCGTTTCCTGATCGGTTCCATAACTCGGTGCAACATCGAAATAGTTGACACCGCGATCTATCGCTTCGGCGACAAGGGCGTCGCTCTCGTTTTGGTTCGCGCTGCAAAAAACAACGCCTCCCAATCCAACGAGAGAGAGTTCGCGTCCTGAGTTTCCGTAGGGTCTGCGTTCCATAAGTTTGTTCTTCCTTTATTCTTCGCTCGCTGGTGGCAAAAGGTCAGCGACGGCGATTGTTGCTTTCGGGGCATGAAGTGGCGAAACCACATCGCTTTCGGTATGCACCGTCAGAGACTGATAGCCGAATTCTCCAGTTCTGGAATCTAAGAGAATGGGGTCACGCCGCACTTCCAGACGACGGCTCTTCAGCATCAGAACCCAATACTCAGTAATTCCCGCTTGAGCATACAGGCGGACTTTCGTGATTCTGTCCTGCCGCAATGTCGTATCGGAAACCTCGACAACGAGTTTGACCTTGTCGGCAGTCGGATGTGTTTTATAGTCTCGCGGCTTGCCGACAACGACCATCAAATCCGGTTCAGGGTTGGTGATCTGGTTGATATTGAGCGGCAACTGTGTGCTGACGTGATGCCCTGCCCCAAACGCTTGCATGAGAAGGGGCGGTATCTCCAAAACAGCGATTCCATGGGAACGACCTTGCGGCATTTTCTCGATCAATTCTCCTTCGATCAACTCCATATTGAGTCTGTCTGTTGGCGCACCAAACAGTCCCAACTCCATTGCCCGATAAACTTCCGTTACTGTCCAAAGATGCTTTCGTAATCCGGTGTCAGGTTCTTGAGCGTCTTCATCGGAGAAATTACGCTCTAATGTGAGAGTACTCATTGCGTCTCCTATTCTCTCATTATCCTATCGGAATTGGGATCAATAGCCCTGCGGCGGCGTCCACATCGTTTATTGTCAGCGAGATTTGCCCGATTTGGTTCAGTTCAGACATCTTAATTCCTTACCATGATGAGATTCAGCGCGATTTTTTGCCCGGTGTGGGATACTTTTGGGTTACATCGTCTAAAACCAAAACCCAATCGGGACCGAGCGCAGGCGTCTTGAATGTCTTCGATCCCGTGTTGGCGAACTCATCGAACCGTTCCGCTTTTCCAGTGCGTGGATCATACCATGACGCGACGAGATTCGGTGCGGTCAGTTTGCCGGTATGGACGGTGAACTCTTTGGGCGATGGGATATATACGAACGCATACGTCCCTTCGGCGTCACGAGTAGCTTGGATATGATGCGTATTTTCACCGATTTCCGAAGTGATCAGCGATTGGTCGGGAATGCGTGAGAAGTAGGGACGCGACTCGACAAGAAAACGTCCGTGCTGCATCTGACCGGAACCCGGAAGTTTCAGAGCCTCCTGCCACGTTCGGCGGCACGAGGAAAACGGACTGCGATCCGGGCGAGCCATTTGCCAGATCGGATGACAGCCGTATGTGTGTCCTGCCGCCCCTGCAAACAACGCCCAATACAATGCTTTGCGATTGTCGTAATCGTCGAGATAGCCGTTATCGAGATTGAATCCAGCGGGATGATCTTCGTATCCGGGTTCGGCGTCGAGAACCGGCTTGACCGTCGAACGCTCATAATCTTTGGCGATTAATTTGTAGTTAGCGGAGTTGCGCCCATGTCCCGACTGCCACATATTAAAAGCCAGCCAGTCGGAATCGTGGAAAACGTCAGAGGAGCCGTTGCCTCCCGTCGGGTGGAAAGTAATGAGATGTGCGCCGCCGTCGCCTTCGCGCAAACCCTGTGCCATATTCGAGACGATAGTTCGGTGCGTGTCATTTTCTACGGGTCTATCGCCGCCGGTGATCCAGATAATCGGTTTGGATTTGTAGCGGCTGGCAAGCCATTTGCCGTATTGTTTGGCATTTTCCGGCGTGAAAATCTCAGGACCTTCGCCCCATTTTTTGTTCCACTTGTCGCCCCAAGTCGGAAGCATTCCGACGTGTAAGCCAAGCGACTCCGCGAGATTGACCGTCCAATCCACATGGGCAAAATACGCTTCGTTCGGCTTGAGCGGATCGTTGTCTGTAATCGGCATTTCGCCGGAAGCGTTGGGCGTATGTATGCCGTCTACTTCCGCAAGGACAACCGCCTGAATCACAGTGAAGCCTTTTTTGGCACGGTCTTGCAGATAAGTGCGGGTCTCTTCATTGTTGCAGCGGTGGAACAGTTCCCAAGCCGTGTCGCCGAGATAGAAAAAGGGCTTTCCGTCGGCATGACTGAGAAAGCGTTTGTTGTCACTGATTTTGAGCATCGTCGCTGTGTCCTAAAAGAGTGAAGAGTTTGCGTTGTGCGGTGGAATGAATTCCCCGCTTGAGAGTACGCGATGTCCACCTGCGTGGACACAGAGCAATGAAATTGTCCGCGAAGGCGGACGTTGCGCTTTCCACAGCGGGGAATTCATTCCACCGTCCTTGTTATTGGCAACCGTCTACGAAGACTTAAAGATTTTGGAACGGTGTCCAAGTCGCAAACTCACGGATAAACGCCACAATTTCCTGTGTGGCAACGGTGAATAACTGTTCGCCTTGTTCAGAAGTCGCTCGTTCCGGGTAGCCGAACGCGCCCGAAGGCGAAATCTGGTCTATGGTTCGCGCAACAGAAACGCGGCTCGGCTTGTTGAAATCGGGCGTATAAAATGCCGAGGCGTATTCGAAGCGCGTGCCTGTGAGCGCGTCCCTTTTGACCAGTTCCGGGCGCAAGTGCAGGAGCATGGCGGTTTCCCATTCGCAGGCGTGAATGATGGAATTTTGAGTCAAGCCGTCAATGGCGGCGCACTGTTCGCCCGCAATCTCGAACCAACTGCTGAACGCCAGCCACAAATCGGGATATTGCTTGTAATACTGTCGC
>Ga0163154_10004833_pt1 | contig 17510 bp, 20 predicted proteins | sample OliLakLV19MP9P1_FD_148649 | JGI IMG/M metagenome (GOLD analysis project Ga0163154, IMG submission 148649) | Freshwater microbial mat bacterial communities from Lake Vanda, McMurdo Dry Valleys, Antarctica - Oligotrophic Lake LV.19.MP9.P1 | ecosystem: Environmental > Aquatic > Freshwater > Lake >...
GGGCGACGGCGTTCAGGAGCAGGCGCTGGATACCAATTGCGGTGCGATCCGAGTCCGAGTCGATCCTGCGCTCTATCGCCCGGCGGATGTCAACCGTGTTGTCGGAAATCCAGGCAAGGCAAACCGCCTACTTGATTGGCGCGCGCGCATTGAACTGCCTGCCCTTTGCGCGCTGATGCTTGAGGAAGACTTGACGCGCCAGCGCATCGAACTAAGCAAGCCGAACAATTCTCAAAAATTGCAAATCAACGCTTCGACGGATCGTATAAAAAGTGCAAACTGACTCGCAAAGCATGAATCCACCGAACTCGCTTGGCGAAAGCGTTTCGCCCAAGATCGCAGTAATTGGGTGCGGACATTGGGGGCAAAATCTCGTAAGAGTTTTTCACTCTCTCGATGCCCTCCACGCAATCTGCGAGTCATCCCCCGACCGTGTCGTCGTGGCCAATACGCTCGCGCCCGGAATTCCAATTCTGACGGATTTCGAGAGTGCGCTGCGGGATCCGAACATCAATGCGGTTGTGATTGCCACTCCCGCGGAAACACACGCGAAAATCGCATCGGCAGCACTGGATGCCGGCAAGCATGTTTTCGTCGAAAAGCCCCTGGCACTCACCTACCGCGACGGCTTGGATCTCGTGCGGCAAGCGGAGGAGCGCCGACTGGTCCTGATGGTCGGGCATATTCTCGAATATCATCCTGCAGTCATTGAACTGGTAAGGCGGGTCAAGAATGGTGACCTCGGAAAAGTCCAGTACATTTACTCGAATAGATTGAATCTCGGCAAGGTTCGAAAAGAAGAAAATATCCTCTGGAGCTTCGCTCCGCACGACGTCGCAGTAATGCTTCGGATCGTCGGCGCAATGCCGTATGAGGTCATCGCAACAGGTGGCACCTATTTGCAACCGAATATCGCCGACGTCACTGTCACCCACCTGTTATTCGATCACGGCATCCGCGGGCATATTTTTGTAAGTTGGCTGCACCCCTACAAGGAGCAGCGGTTGGTGGTCGTCGGATCAAAGGGTATGGCAGTTTTCGACGATGTCTCCAAGGACCGAAAACTAGTAATTTACGACCAGGGAATTGACTGGGTTGACGGGCAGCCAACGCCGCGAAAGAAGGATGCCGAGGTCGTACCCATCTCCACGGCTGAACCACTGCGCGCAGAAGCACGCCATTTCCTGGATGCCATCAGCAATGGGGCCCAACCACTGACCGACGGCGGAAGCGGATTGCGCGTCCTGGAAGTGCTGCAAGCGGCCCAGCGCTCCCTGTGCCTCAGCGGCCAACCCGTGCAATTAGGAAAGAATCGACACGAATGGGAGTCACTATGAGCGACGCATACTTCGTTCATCCGACAGCGGTCGTTGACGTGCCATGCGAGATCGGTGAAGGCACAAAAGTGTGGCATTTTTCGCACATCTCCAGCGGGGCCCGGTTAGGCCGCGCCTGCAATCTTGGGCAGAATGTCTTTATTGCTGGCAACGTGGTGATTGGAAATAACGTCAAGATTCAGAACAACGTTTCCATATACGATGGTGTCGTGCTCGAGGATGATGTTTTCTGCGGCCCATCGATGGTTTTCACGAACGTGCGCAATCCGCGCAGTCATGTGAACCGGCGCGGCCAGTATTCGACGACGCTCGTCCGTTGCGGTGCCACGATCGGAGCTAACTCGACGGTGGTTTGTGGCACCACGATCGGTCGGTTCGCCTTCATCGCAGCGGGCGCGGTGGTGACTCACGACGTGCCAGATTATGCGCTGGTCGTTGGTGTTCCCGGTCGCGTCGTGGGGTGGATGTCGGCGCATGGTGAACGGCTCCCGCCATTTGACGAGAACGGTCGCGCTCGCTGCCCTGGCAGCGACGAGATGTACGAATTGCGCGAAGGGCGGGTCGCCCCGATTCGTGCTTGAGCGGAGGATACGAATGCGCGACCGCGCGATGTGGGACATCAAGTCTGAGTCCAATGCCGCCGACTGCGCCGATTCACTGCCGCTGCCCGCGCGGCGCCCGCGCCCCATGAAATCACACGAAAGGCAGTTTCGATGACCATGCAAGTTCAGCAGCCGACGGCGGGAATCACTGACGCCGCACATCCAATCCCCGCGCTGGATCTGAAGGCGCAATACCGCGCGCTGCGGCCTGAGATAGAGGCGGCGATCGCGCGGGTGATGGAGTCTCAGTATTTCATCATGGGCCCGGAGGTTGAGGCTTTCGAGAAAAGCTTGGCCGAGTGCGTTAGCGCGCGTCATGCCATCGGCGTCGCCTCAGGTTCGGATGCTTTGCTAGTCGCTTTGATGGCGTTGGGTGTCGGTCCGGGCGATGAGGTGATCACCTCGCCTTACACGTTTTTTGCCACCGCAGGGGCAATTTCGCGCCTCGGTGCAAAGCCGGTGTTCGCCGATATCGAACACCACAGTTTCAATATCGACCCCGGCCAAGTGGCGGACTATCTCGACGGCCGGCATCCGCTGTTGAACGATCGCAGTCGATTCGATCATGACCCCGCCCGGGTCAAGGCGATCATCCCGGTACATCTGTACGGGCAATGCGCCGACATGGCGCCGTTGCTCGACAGCGCGGGCCGTCGTGGTGTCGCGATAGTCGAAGACGCGGCGCAGGCAATTGGCAGCCGCTATCAGGGCCGATCCGCCGGGACCATGAGTGAGTTCGGGTGTTACAGCTTCTTCCCCTCCAAGAACCTTGGTGCAGCGGGCGATGCCGGTGCCTTGGTCACTGACGACGACCGGCTCGCAGAAAAGGCCCGGATTCTCCGCGCGCACGGCAGCAAGCCAAAGTATTTCCATCGCGTGGTGGGCGTAAACAGCCGGCTCGACGCCCTGCAGGCGGCCATCCTGGGTGTCAAGTTGCCCTATCTGGACACCTGGAGCGATGCCCGCGCTCAGGTTGCTGACCGCTATGACGCTCTGATTGGGGCCAGCCCCGAGTGCGCTGCGAAGTTGCAGGTGCCATGGCGGCGCCCTGGGGATCGCCATATCTTCAATCAGTACGTCATTCGCAGTTCAATCCGCGACCTGCTGCAAGCAGCACTCAAGCAAGCCAAGATCGGTTGCGAAATCTATTACCCAGTGCCGATGCACCTGCAGGAATGCTTCGCCGATCTGGGTTACCGCGTTGGTGATTTGCCGCAATCCGAAGCGGCGGCGCTGCAGACGCTGGCGCTGCCAATGTTTCCTGAGATGGAACCGGGTCAGCAGGAGCGCGTGGTCGCGGTCCTGCAGAGGGCGCTGCAATCTTGACATCGCCTGACCCAACTCGTATCGACGGCGGCGCAGATCTGCCGGGTGACGTCGCAGTATCAGATGCCGACCCACGCCCGGTTGTCGACATCGTCGCCACTAAAGGTTGGAGCGGGGTAAATTTCTCTGATCTGTGGGCCTTTCGCGAACTGCTCTATATCCTGGTTTGGCGTGACCTCAAGGTGCGCTACCGACAAACGCTGCTCGGTGTTGTCTGGGTAATGGGGCAACCGCTGATGACGATGCTGATTTTCACCTTGGTGTTCAATCGCATCGCACGCATCGATTCCGGCGAGCTCCCATATCCGATCTTCGTGCTTTCTGGCTTGTTGCCGTGGGGTTTCTTCGCCACCGGTGTCCAGGGTGCGGCCAATAGCCTGGTCGGAAACGCCAACCTGATTACCAAGGTCTACTTCCCCAGGGTATTGATTCCCGCCTCAAGCGTAGTCGCCGGACTGATCGACTTTCTGGTCGCCGGACTGATACTGGTGGGAATGCTCGCCTGGAATCGTATTACACCATCGCCGATGCTGTTTTTTCTGCCGGTCGTGGTCCTGTTGGCAGTGGTGCTCACTCTGGGAACCGGTCTGTGGCTTGCCGCGCTGAACGTCAAGTACCGCGATGTCCGGATCATGATTCCGTTCATCCTGCAAATCGGAATGTTCGCAACACCCGTTGTTTACCCGGCAAGCCTCTTGCCCGAGAGTCTGCGGACCGTTGTGCTGTTCAATCCCATGACGGGCATAGTCGAAGGGTTTCGCTGGTGTTTGTTCGGCGGCGAATTGCCGATGTTAGCCCTCCTTTCAACACTGATCTTCACTGTGGTTCTGTTCATCGGTGGGCTGTTGTTCTTCCGCCGGATGGAACGCACATTCGTCGACGTGATCTGAGTCCTAAATGCCTGCTATCGAAGTCCAAAATCTATCGAAGAGTTATCGCTTGGCCAGCGCGCAGAGAAGTCAGTACGTGACCGTGCGTGACAGTCTCGGTGACTTGTTCAAGCGCGGCAAGAATCGCGAACCGCAGGAAGAAACCACGCTGTGGGCCTTGCGGGACGTCTCGTTCGAGGTCAAGCAGGGCGAGGCCTTTGGTATCATCGGCCGCAACGGTGCCGGCAAATCGACCTTGCTCAAGATCCTGTCGCGCATTACTGAGCCAACTTCGGGCAGCGCGCGTATTCGCGGACGCATCGCATCGCTGTTGGAAGTAGGCACTGGCTTCCATCCAGAACTGACGGGACGCGAAAACGTTTTCCTCAACGGCACGATCCTGGGTATGAAGCGCGCCGAGATTAACCGGCACTTCAGCGAAATAGTCGCTTTCGCTGAAGTAGAAAAATTCATTGATACACCGGTGAAGCGCTATTCCAGTGGCATGTACATGCGCTTGGCGTTCGGTGTCGCGGCGCACATGTCGCCGGATATCATGATTGTCGATGAGGTGCTGGCGGTCGGCGATTATGAATTTCAGCGACGTTGCCTCGGCAAGATGAACGAAGTTGCCCATAACGGCCGTACCGTACTCTTCGTCAGTCACAATATGACCGCAATAGAAGAGCTCTGCCCGCAGTCGATCTTACTCAAAGGCGGAAAGATCATTTGCGCAGGTTCCACACCTCACGTCATCGCCAACTATATGTCAGCACCCGAGGGGCTTTCGGCGTGGACCATCGGCGCGCAAACCGAACGCGAGGGTACCGGAAATGCCTTGATTACGCGCGTCGAACTGCTTGCCGCTGAGGCCGATGACCCGCTCTTGGGTCTGAACTTCCGGCAGTCATTTCGGGTGCGCATCCATTTCCACGCGAAGAAACGACTGCCGGATCCACGCTTTGGCTTCGCTTTTTTGTCAGATCGTGGCGAGCGTGTATTCCAGACTGAAACAACCGAGGTGCGCTTCCAAATCCCAGCCGTTGAGCCCGGGGACGGCTGGTTCGACTGTCTGGTTACCGCACCGAATCTACTTCCGGGCGTGTTTTTTCTGGAGGCCTGGATCGTCGAGCGGGTCAACGTGGCTTTTGCCGATCACATCTTCCGTCTGGGCCGGGTTGAAATTAGTGTAGATCCGGCTCAGGCGGAACAAATGACCTACCTTGTCTATCCGGGTCGGGGTCGCGTATTCATGGATTGCAGGTGGTCGAACCCGCTGTACGTAAAAGGAGCTACTCTTGCAGGATAAAACGATATTCATGACTGGTGGTGCCGGGTTCATCGGCTCCACGCTGATTGGCCGTCTGATCGAACACAACCGCATTGTTGTATTTGACAATCTCAGTCGAAACGCACTGAGCAAGCTGCCCTATGCCAATCATCAAAATCTGACCGTGGTGGTCGGTGACGTGACGGATGCGCCGGCGTTGGAGGCGGCAATGCTCCGCGCCGACCCGCAGATAGTCGTGCACATGGCGGCGATCGCCGGCATTGACACGGTGATCAGGAGCCCGACCACAACCATGCGGGTCAACCTGATGGGCACCCTGAACGCGCTGGAATCGGCCCGCAAGCAGCCGCGTTTGGAGCGCTTTGTCGATTTTTCGACCAGCGAGGTCTTTGGATCGAACGCATTTCGTGCGGAGGAAAGCGGCCTTGCATCGATCGGCGCAGTCGGCGAAGCGCGCTGGATTTACGCAGTCAGCAAACTGACCGGCGAGCACATGGCACACGCCTATCACCGTGAGTTCGGCCTGCCAGTGGTGACGCTGCGACCGTTCAATGTCTACGGCCCTGGGCAGGTGGGAGAGGGAGCAATTCATCGGTTCGTGGTCCACGCACTACAGGACAAGGAAATCCAGGTCCACGGCGACGGTACCCAGATTCGTGCATGGTGCTATGTCGACGATATGGTCGATGGCGTCTTGCTGTCGATGGAGCATCCGCGCGCCGTCGGCGAATCCTTGAACATCGGCAATGCCCGCGCAGTGGTGACAATCTACGGCTTAGCGAACGCGATTGTTCGTGTCCTCGGCTCGAAGTCGCAGATTCGATTCGTGCCGAAGAACTACGTAGACATCGAGTTGCGCGTGCCAAACGTTGACAAGGCGCGTGATCTGATCGGGTTCGAGGCGAAAGTGGACCTGGAAGAAGGATTGCTGCGTACCGGCAAGTACTACGCCGACCTTCGCGCCAGTTGAGAACAGACCGATGAAGCAATTCGTCAGCCACGGTACCGGTCAGATCGACCGAGCACAATTCGCCGAAGTCGGCGACAACGTGATATTCGAGCCAGGCGCATTGGTTTTCCATCCCGAGCAAATCGCATTGGGAGACAACGTCTATGTTGGGCACTATGCAATACTCAAGGGCTACTACAAGAGCCGAATGGTGGTCGGCAGCAACGTATGGATCGGCCAGCACTGCCTCCTGCACAGTGCCGGTGGCCTGACCATCGGCAACAATGTTGGAATCGGCCCAGGGGTGCGCATCACCAGCGCACGTCACGACGAGCGGGGGCGTGACATACCGATCCTGTTCGCCGAACTGACCATGGCGCCAGTTGTGCTAAAAGACGGGTGCAATATCGGAGTCAACGCCGTCATCCTGTCGGGCGTAACTGTCGGCCGCGGTGCCCAGGTTGGTGCCGGTGCCGTGGTGGTGGTGGATGTGCCCGACTATGCTGTGGTTGCTGGCGTTCCTGCGCGCATCCAGCGCATGCGGCCCGAGTAGCAATCATTGACATCCTGCTCACTGGTGCTACCGGATTCGTGGGACGCCACTTGGCCGATGCCCTGAGTAGGGAGCACCAAGTCATCCAACTCAACCGCCGTGCAACAGGCGCAGATGGCGAGATCGTCCACGATCTGGGGGAGCGGTTGCCCACGAAGCGATTGCCAGGCCGAATAAACGCGGTAGTTCATGCGGCAGGTCTGCTCGGAAGAACCGCCAATTCATCGCCGCTCTGCAGGCGCGTCAACGTCGAAGCAACCCGCGAACTTGCTGATTATGCAGCACTAGCTGGCTCAAGCCACTTTGTGCTGTGTTCGACCGGTGGCGTTTATCTTCCCACCGCGCAAGTACTGCACGAACGGTCAGCCGTTGCTCCGCAGGATGCGTACGGCGACAGCAAAGCTGCCGCTGAAACGATTGTACAAAGTTACGCGCAGGCTTTCGCTGCACAAATACTGCGCCTGTTCTTTCCCTTCGGGCCCGGCCAGAAAGGCCGGCTTATTGCGAATTTTATAGAAGAAATAGACGCAGGTCGCTCGGTCACACTGATGAATTCGTCGGGGCAGCCACTGCTTACGCCCGTGTATATTGACGATCTGGTTGAATACGTACGCAGGGTGCTGAATATTTCCGCGGGTTTCGTCGCCAATATTGGTGGGAATGAGGTGGTTTCAATCCGCGAACTGGCCGAGATGATTGGGAAGGCTCTGGGCCGAAATCCAACCTTTGAAATAACAGAAACATCGGGTACGCCGTGCAACTGGTGGGGCGACAGTTCCTACATTTCCCAATTGACCGACTATTCACCCCAGGTCTCACTGGCGCAAGGATTGGAACGCACCATCGCCAAATTTATTGTTGCAAGGGCAGGGCGGAGTTGAATCAGGAGTATTGCGCACGTCTTGCGAGTCAATGGCCGGGAAAGTGGTTGGTAAAACAACGCGCGCCGATTTCGAAACTAAGCGAGCCAGAGACGACGTCGAGCCTACGCTATCGATACGGACAATAGAATCATAAAAACACGGCGTTTTCTTATTATGCTATCGCTTGCGTTGAATGTTGTGTTCGTGCCGACTGGCGCTATCTACCTCGTTCACAAGGTTAGGATCCTCAATGCCCAATATTCCGCACCGGAATCAACCGGGGCGCGAGCGGCGACGGCGCCTGCCGGATTTATTTCCACACTAGATTATCGGTGGCCGCGGCGTTTGTTCGAGGACGAGCCAGTTTCGCCGGGAGCTGTTATCTTTCTAGGGGATTCGCTGACCGCCGGCGGAATGTGGCAGGAGGTCTGGAGAGCAACGCTGATAATTCCGGTACTGAACCGCGGGCTGATCGGCGACAGAATGGAGGGCATAACGGCGAGGATTGATGAGGTCACTCGTCATCGACCTAGCAAGCTGTTCGTCATGATCGGAATAAATGACATTAAGTTCGAACAAAAGGATCCGCTGGCGCTGGTGAATCAATTCAGAGCCCTCGTTGATAAAGTGGTTAGAGCTTCGCCGAACACTAAAATATACTTGCAGAGTCTCTTGCCCGTATGGGATACGTCGCTAAACCGAAGCGTGCGACAGGTGAACCTCTCCTTGGCCAGTATCGCGGACAACCATCACGTTTACTATGTCGATCTCAATTCAATCATGTCCGATGCCAACGGCCTTTTGAGAAGAGAACTAAGTTTTGATGGAGTGCATCTGCGAGCGGCGGGATACGAAGAGTGGCGAAAAGCGATCTGGCCACTAGTTTATCAATAAGCCTGCTTTTCCGATGCGAGGACTAGACGGGTCCATTAAGGCCGGTAATCGAGCCAGTTTAACTGAAGAGCGGGGATCCCGGAGACCAGCATGAATGAATTCACCTATGATTGGTATACAGATTTCTTAGGCCATTGCCAGAGAAACGGAAACCTAACACTCGTGCGGGATGCCGAGACCGCGCCGCTTCCGCAAATAATCCTTCGCCACGATATAGATTTCGATCTAGAAGCGGCTTGGAACTTGAGTCTGGTAGAAGAAGAGTCAGGCGTACGGTCTACATTTTTCGTGCTGGTTAGCACCCATTATTATAACGCCGCAGCGCCGAAGGCACGCGAACTATTAAAAAAACTCGTCGAGCGTGGCTTTGAGGTTGGACTGCATTTTGACCCCTCCGTGTACCCAGACGCACTGGGCACCACCATCGCTGCTGGATTCAATAGTGAGCGCGCCTTCCTTGAGTCGATTGTCGGGGTCGACGTAAAGAGCGTCAGCGTCCACAATCCAACCGCACACGGCCTTTACCCCAAGTTTCCCGGTGTAATAAACGCATACGATTCACGATGGTTTGACCCGGGACGATATGTCTCGGATTCATTGCGACGTTGGAAGCGGGATCCATTTGCACTGGTTTCGCAAGCAACTGATTTGGGGCGTGTTCAGGTTCTGTGCCACCCTATTCACTTTTCTCACGCGCAAAGAAGCTATCAAAGTGCAATTGCAGGAATCACCGAGGCTTGGTCCGCTGAAGCCAAAGCCTACATCTACGAGAAAAACGAGACCTACCGAAACGAGTGCCTAGCTGCCCGTGCTACTGAGGGAGATCTCCGATAGCCTTGATCGCGTGCATCCACCAACCAAACTACCTACCTTGGGTAGGGTTTTTTGCCAAGGTAGCACGATCGGACGTCTATATCGTAATGGACAACGTTCAGTTTTCGAAGAATTGCTGGACCAACAGAGTGAAGATAGCCGGTAACGGCGACCCGATCTGGCTCACAGTGCCGGCTATACGTCCGGATGGCCTAAGGACCTTGATCAGAAATGTCGAAATAGATGGTTCACAGGATTGGGTGAGAACACAGCGGCGAACTTTAGAAGCGCGCTATGGCCGCTGCGAACATTTCAAAATAGTGTATCCGCGGCTCGCAGAAATACTTGAATCACGCCCCGTGAAATTGGCGGAACTCAACCTTCGGATAATTCATTGGATTTTGGAAACGCTCTCCGTCAAAGTCCCGGTGATCGTTGGCAGCAGCTTGAATGTGAGCGGAGCAGCGAGTGAATTGATCGTTGCGATGTGTAAATCGGTTGGGGCTACTCAGTATGTAGCAGGCCAGGGCTCCGATGGATATGAGGACGAGACAGTATATGAGAGGGCTGGCGTAAGCTATCGTCGCGATAATTTCCAGCATGAGTCCTATGCGCAGGAAGGACACGATCTGCACATTCCGGGACTTAGTATTTTTGACGCTTTGGTGAACCTCGGCGTCGAGGGTACGAGGCAGTTGTTGGTGGCACCGTCGCACCAAGCACCCTAGCCGAATTGCTGTGACTGGCGCATTAGGATGTCAGGCGTTTGTAATAAAAAGGATCAGTCGCGAGTTCACTGAATCCCGTTCTCTTGAATTTCTAGAAATTTCCAAACAGGTTCCCGGTTTATGCTGGACTGAGCAGAACCTGCTGATGGAACTCCCCGACAAGTGGGTCGTAAGCTTGGTAGCGATTGATAACGACGGCTTGATCAGTGGATACTCTATTAATTCAATTAGAGACGATAGCCTTTATGTTCATTTGCTTGTTGTTAAAGGGGCCTTGCGCGGGGAAGGAATCGGCTCCGCGCTTTTAATGCATGCTCGGGATATTGCCCGGAGTCATTTGGTTGTTCATTGCATTCGACTAGTGACTACGATCTCGTGGACCGGCGCTGTAAGCTTCTACCTGAGGAACGGCTTCTCAGTTAAATGTGAGTTATCGGAAACGAATCAATACATACTTGAGTTGGCGATACAGAAACCAATATGAATGCCCGGTATCTTCGTCGGATTCGCAAGCTTTTGCTGTTGCCTCGGCTTGCATCTGCGTTCTTGGCGGGATCTGTAGTGCGCGTGGTTCGGCGGTTTCTCGCTTTGCGCCCCCGAATCTGGCACGGCATGCACGCGTTACACATGACTCGATACATGGTTATGGCAGACCGAGCTGCAGGGTTCCCTAGTCGCTCGGTATTCTCGGGGATGGGAAGCCATCGATACGCAATAGTGTGGGAACACGATTTCGACGTCGTGATAGAGCGTAAAGGCGTTCTAGACGATGAGGCCCATTGGAGATGCCTTATCGATCTTCTTTTGTACGGGGACATTTGGCGCGCGTACTTCGATTGCCTTTTCTTTCCGCCGAGCCATAAGCGTGCCAATATGTGGGCCTTTCGAGTCGTACGATGGGCGGGAATCCTAATCGTCGTTGCACCTCATGGGGGCGATATTATCTATCGAACGCGATTCGTGGGGCGTTATGATGTGTTGAGTAGAAAGCAGCAAGACTATCCCGCTTGGGATCTGGTGGAATTTGGGGTTATTGCCCGACAGAGAATTGAGATCTTCTGCCGGTATGCTTCATTTGTACTTGGTGCGGACAGTAGTTTGCAAAGATATTTGCCGAGAAAAGATTTGGTCTTCAAGTATTTTCCAGTCGATTGCGACGCATTGCGACCCAGCGTGGTGTCAATTTCGAACGACGAACCCGTGATTATTCACGCACCCAATCACCGAATGGTAAAGGGTACGGACTATCTTCTGGAAGCGGTTGAACACTTGCGGCGTGCTGGAATTCGATGCAGGCTTGAATTGATAGAAGGTGTCCCACGCGATGAAGCATTGCGAAGGTACGAGCGAGCTGATGTAATCGCCGACCAATTTTGCGATGGGGCTTTTGGCGTCTTCGCGCTAGAAGGCCTCGCCCTGGGAAAGCCGGTGCTTACTTATCTAGACCAAGAACATCTTGGCGATTCGGTATTCAACCTGCCGATTGTTAACACGACACCCGAGAATCTGGTTTCCGTTTTGGCTGTGCTGATTCAGGTTCCAACCCTGCGAGAACGGCTCGGTTGTGCTGGCCGGAAGAGTGTTGTCAAGTATCAGTCGATACCTGCATTGGCGGAGGTGTGGGAGAACATATATGACCACGTTTGGTGGGATAGGCCGCTCGCTGTAGAAGGTACTGCTCACTTTAGTCAAGAGCGAGTCTCCCGGTCGTTTAGTGAAGATCCATCAATGGCGGAATTCTGGCCAGTACCCGTCGAGGATTTGCTTTTGAATATTCATGCTGCGATCGCTAAGTTAGCGGCGAGAAGCGAAGAGCGTTTGCCAGTTATCTAAGGAAGGCTGCAGTCGCTCGCCACTACTAGGTCTGGCAGTTTCCACGCAGCGTAGGCGTCAGAATCTTCTGTCTTTTGTCCGGAATACGGTGTGCAACGTAGCTTCAGATTGGATCGCCCACATAAACGCTCGTTGATTCGAACTCAACCTCGGCGGCCCCTCTCGTTATGCGGCACGTTTGGTGGTCTGAAACGAGCGCCCAAATGGCCTATCGGTATCCGATAGCAGCTTTTGGCTGCTGGTTTCTGGCCGTGCCTATTTTCCATATTCTACGCCACGCGCCTTGATTGCTGGCACTTGTAAGTTCGCGAAAAAGCTGCACCCGGGATTGGGTAAGAATCTGTAGAGTGTTTGGCGAAAGTTCATTAAAACTGTCATGTCGATTTACTCGGTCTTCTTCGTCGCACCTTCGGCTTATCCGATGGGTGGCGTCCAGACGTGGCTTGATTATTTGAGTGATGGGTTGCGGAGCCGTGGTTGGCGTGTCACGGTGGGTCTAACTTCGGGATTACATCACGACGTCGGACGTTACATCGCCGAGCACCCTGGCATTGATTTTCGGGTGATTGCGAACCCGACGGGTTCATTGGCTGGCCGGATCAATTCTTTGGTGACTTCAATTCAAGCTGCGCGCGCCGATGTGGTGGTGATGGTGAATATTGCGGACTGTTTTTTGGCGATTGAGAAGATGCGATTTCAAGGCGCGGTATGCCCACGGTTGGTTGTCGCCGCTCATTCTCTTGACCCTGAGTATTTGCAGGACGCAAAGCGGTGGCGGCACGTGATTGACGGTTTTGTGGGCGTGAATCGACTAATTTTGGGGCTGGCTTCGCAATTTAGCGCACTGAGTTCGGCCCGAGTGCACTATGCGCCGTGCGGCGTTTCCTTGGCGAAAAAAGCACTAAATGAAGATCTAGGTGCGGATGCCATTCTTCGAATCGCCTATGTTGGAAGGGTCGAGCGTGACCAGAAGCGCACGCAAGATTTGAAGCAGGTGGTGGAAGCACTTGATCGGTTGGGCGTGGCTTTTGAGCTCCGCATTGCGGGCGGGGGCCCAGATCTCGGGGACCTGCGTCTCGCGCTGGATGAGCGTAGTCGGGGCGGTCAGGTCCAGTTCCTTGGAACGCTCGACGTGGCGGCACTTGAGCTCCGTGTGTACGGGTGGGCTGACGCTCTTTTGGTCACTTCGTCTTGGGAAACCGGGCCGATTGTCATCTGGGAAGCCTTTTCACACGGGGTCGCCGTTGTTAGCACTCGGTTTTTGGGGTCGGGGTTGGAAGCCGTTTTGGTACATGATCAGAACGCCCTACTCTTCGAAGTGGGTGATACCGAAAATGCGGCGTTGCAGCTGAGTCGGTTAACGGACCGGCGCATCCTGGAAAAGCTGGTCCTTCGCGGGCGCGAAGTGGTTGAAGAGAGCTACACGGTTGAACGCTCTGTCCGAGCGTGGGATTGCGCGCTTCGCTCCACGATTGCGAGTGATCCGCTTCCCACGCCGCAGTGTGTAGCGTCAATCAGTTCGTCGGGTCGGTTAGATGGGCTTTTTGGCCCGAGGCTCGGCGAGTGGGTCCGCCGCGCGTCAAAGCGGGGACACCGCCATACTTCGGCCGGTGGCGAATGGCCGCATGTCCACCATGGTGTTAACCCAGACGAAAGACGCGAGTTTTACGCTCTCGCACATCGTTTGGATGCTGGAACGGTTTGATGGGGAGCAGTGCTTCCGCGCTAGGCAGTTGGAGACTGCCTTTGCCGTTGGAGTCCATAGTCCGCCGCGTGCGTCTTGATGGTGGTTACAGAGGACGGCGGAATTTAGATTCGGGTGCCCGTTTCGGCTTAGTTTTAGTTTCGTAGGGGCTGGAGGAGCTTTGGAGAACAGTCTCAGAGATTCCCTATTGAAGGCCAGGTTGACATGCGGCGTTGTTGTCCATGATCTGCCGGTCTTCGTGAGCAGTCTTTCATTTGGCGATTGGCGGGGAATACGTAACCGAGGGGAACGTCTGCTCACTGCACCCGATAGCAGCGGACAGCGTTGCGACTGGTTGTGGACGAGTGATCTCCATGCACCGAAAATTTTCCCGATACTTGGGCAATTGTTGCTGCGCCGGGCATGTAGGGACCATCCAATCGTGCTCGACGGGACTGATCCGGGGGAAGGGTCAGACAGGCCGCAGATCAGCTTCATAATTGGGCATCGCGGAGCCGCGCGAATTCCCCACTTGCTGACTACGCTGCGTAGTATTTCTGCGCAACGTGGGATTAGATTCGAGTGCATCGTCATCGAACAAGACATTGAGAGCCGGATTGCGCATCTTTTGCCGTCTTGGGTGCGCTTGGTTCAGACGCCGCCGCCGGTAGCTTCCATGCCGTTCTGCAGGTCATGGGCTTTTAATATTGGTGTACAGCATGCGCGGTCCGACCTGATGGTGCTGCACGACAACGATATGCCTATTCCGCAAGACTATGGGGTTTGGATAGCGGAGCGCGTAGCGCGGGGCTATGAAGTCGTAAACCCCAAACGGTTCATTTTCTATCTTTCGGAAAAGGACACGGAAGACGTTTTCGCCGGCACCGCGATATTCAACAATATCCGGTTCGACGCCATCGTGCAAAATTTGGAGGCGGGTGGCAGCGTCGCGATCACGCGCGCAGCCTACGAGCGAATCGGCGGCATGGACGAAAGCTTCGTAGGCTGGGGCGGGGAGGACAACGAATTCTGGGAGCGCGCGCAAACACTTTGCGTCTGGCCCTGGGGTGGGTTGCCGTTGCTTCACCTCTGGCACTTAGCGCAGCCGGGAAAGCACGACTCCACTTTTGAGACCGCCAAAAACTATAAGCGACTGGGTGAAATTCCGCCCATAGATCGCATTCTGGCGCTCAACCGTTCCCGCAGGGGACAAACTGAAGGCCCCACGAGTTGGCTGGTCACGCAGCGGAGCTATTCGGATTGACGGAACTGCCCTACGCAATCGACCAGAAGCTACATTCGGATACTTCGATTTCGAAGTTTGCATTCGGCGGATGAAACGGCAAGGTAGTTTCTCTATCCGGATGGCGGTGACTAAAAGTATTCGGACCCTTGCATAACTGCAGAGCGGCTGCAGCTTGCCAAGCGTTTGTTTGGTGGCGCAACGTAAATTTGCGATGTGCCCGTAGTTTGGATAAGAATATTGACTATCGGGGATTGAACGCGTGACTAGAGGATTCTTGACTATAGCGTACGGTAATCCGCGTTATCTGCAAATGGCCAAGGGTATGGCGCGGTCCATGCGTTTTCACAGTGGCGTCGTCAAACTTGCCGTGGTAACGGACGCTGAAGACGCGGATTTGCGCGAGCTCTTTGATAACGTAGTGCCGTTCAATCCCGCGTTCGGATCAGGCGTTGCCCAGAAATTACACGTAGATCGCTATTCGCCCTATGATCAGACGTTATTCGTTGATTCTGACAGCCTAGCGTTTTCGGACCCGGAGTTGCTTTGGGAGATGTTCCGCGATTCGTCGGGGTTTGGGGTGAAGGGTTGGAGCTATTTGACCGCTGAGGATTCGCATTACGCAATCGATGATATGGGCAAGGCCCTTGAAGCCTGCGCAGTTGGCCGATTGGGGGCTTTTAATAGCGGATTGTTTTACTTTGATCGGACGGTGCAGGCGCAAAAGGTGTTCTCGACTGCGCGCGAAATTGCTGACCGGGGTGGAGAAATAGGTCTGAAGGAGTTCAAGAACTCGCCCTGCGCCGATGAACCGGTGTTCGCGTTGGCGCTGGAGATGAATTCTATTCCCATGCTCCCGTGGGACGCTGGACGGGCGATGTGCACTGCGACAGCAGATGACATTCAGGGTCTTGAGGCTATTGACGTTTTCACTGGTCACTGTGCGCTAATCCGTTACCAGACGCTTACCGAGCCCGTTATCCTGCACTTCCACCTCAATGCGCAGACGTGCTTCCCCTACGCACGGGAGCTTTGGCGACTTCGTCTTGGAGTTCGCGGTGGCCGGGGAATACTCCCGTCGATCTGTGCCGTACCAGGCTTCCTGGCGGCGCAGATTCGGTATCTAAGTACCCGCGCGACACTGCGTATTAGACAGCACGGTCTGGCCGGACTCATACCACAGAGGTTTGAGCGGTACTGGAAGCGGCACGGGCGGCTATCCAATGGGTCTGGGCATTGATGAAGTTGGCGAGAGGGACTTCGGTGGGTCTGGTTGTTGTCTGCGGTCGGTCGAAGCCATGTCGTACGGATGGTCCATGCTATCTCGTGCCTTCTACCGGTAGTCAGCATAGGAAAATGGCCGATGCGGGAGCCGCGCGGCGCGGTTCTGATGGTGTCGCGCAAGCACTATTAGCGATCCGTTTGGGCGTTGTCCAGCCGCGCTTGGGTTTTGGTGGCTCAAAACGCATAGGATCAACACGAGTAGTATTCGTTCTATTCCGCGCGAGGGCTAGGCATGGAAATTGTTGTGAAAATTAGACGGCTTTTTCGAGATGCGCTTAATCGCATTTTGGAGCGCGTAGCGGGATTGCGGTTGTATAGCGTTCGCGCACACGGGCGCGAGGATTGGTTTGACGTCAAGAAGAGTGGCTGCCGCATTGAAACCGTGTTCGACGTGGGAGCCAATATTGGACAGTCCGCGCATAAGTTCCGGTCAGCTTTCCCGGGTGCGCGAATTTACTGTTTCGAACCGGTAAGTACGTTATTTAAAGAACTGAGGCGTAGCGTCGCCGATGACGCCCAAGTGGAGTGTGTAAAGTCGGCCCTAGGTAGTGTCCAAAGTATCGGCAGAATCTATCTGACGGACCATGCTACGACAAGTTCGCTAATCGAGCCGGAGTTTAGTCGTGGGTTCGAGGATGTTGAGATCGATACCATCGACAAATTTGTGGGTGCGCGGGGTATTCAGGGAATAGATCTGCTCAAGATCGATGCCGAGGGATACGATCTCGAAGTGCTTAAGGGGGCTGATCGTTTGCTTTCTTCGCATGCGGTATCGTTTGTGCTGGTGGAGGTTGGCTTTCATCCAGGAGACGATCGGCATGTGCTATTCGACGACGTGAGGGCGCTGTTGATGGCGCGGGGCTTCCATGTCTACGGGATCTACGATCAAAATTTGGAGTGGTCGGGCGAGAGCCGCCTGCGTTTCGCCAACGTTTGTTTCGCGAATTCGGCAGCTATTACACGATGACCGCGACGGTGAGATCGGTGATGTCGGAAGTCCGCATATGTCCTCTCAGGGACAATAAACGGGGAAAAATATCGTTTGTTGCTTTTTCGCGGATTTAGTCGGGATTGGCGTAACGATTTCGACGCGCGCTTGTGTCATTGCCGTCGGAATGGAGTCGAGATCGGCGATGCCTTCACTTATCGGGATGGCGGACATTTTAGCTTCCATGAATCTCCGCTCCTTGGGGAGAGACTCGACATGATGAATCAGGTGATCAAACTCCTTCGATGAAAGC
>Ga0163154_10004836_pt1 | contig 17506 bp, 12 predicted proteins | sample OliLakLV19MP9P1_FD_148649 | JGI IMG/M metagenome (GOLD analysis project Ga0163154, IMG submission 148649) | Freshwater microbial mat bacterial communities from Lake Vanda, McMurdo Dry Valleys, Antarctica - Oligotrophic Lake LV.19.MP9.P1 | ecosystem: Environmental > Aquatic > Freshwater > Lake >...
GGCAGGGGGGCCGGAAAGGGAGGCGATCACCGCGACCCGCAGACGGCAGGGACCTGGTCGACTGGCGCGACTCGAACTGGCGACGATTCGGCTCACCTCCGCGGGTGAAGGCGTCCCGCCGCTGACGCTGATGGGTGTCGCCCACATCGGAAACCCTGCGATGTACGAGGCGATGCAGGGAATCCTCGACACTCACGAGGTGGTCCTCTACGAGTCGGTGATGCCCGCGGGATTTCCGATGGAGCTCCGCGATCCCCCCGCCCTCGATGGCGCCGCCAACGTGCCGGTCGAGGGAAGCGATGACGCTCGAGCGACGCTCACCCGTTCGCGCATGGCCGTGGTCGCCGAGTCTCTCGAACGGCTGCGACGGCGCAGCAAGGCCCTTCCGCCGACGCTTGCCGAGCTCGGTCCGATGCTGCGTCCCATCGACTCGCGCTTCGTGCAGGTGATGCCGGTGCTCTCGACCGACGCGTGGGGGCGTCCGCTCTTCTACGAGCCGCGATTCGACAGCGACGGTTCGCCCATCGACTTCGTCCTGACCTCGCGTGGCGCCGACGGTGCGGAGGGCGGCAAGGGCGTCGATGGCGACATCACCCTGAAGCGACCGGTCGCCTCGGGACTCGAGGACGAGGGGCTTCAGGCCGATCTCGCCGATGCCCTCGGACTGGCCTTCCAGCTTCGGGCAATCGACTATTCGAAACCCAACTGGCGCCTCGCCGACATGGACTCGGCGGAGCTCGACGCGGCGCTCAAGGCCCGTGGCGTCGACGCGGGAGGCTTTCTCGGCACCCTCGCCGGCACGTCGTTCTCGGCGCGGATGGTCAAGCTCCTGCTCGGACTCGTCCGATTCGCCGACGGCCTGACGGGAGGATCGATCCGGGCCATGGTGCAGGTGATGATGATCGAGCTGCTCTCAATCGACGGAATCAAGGACGCCGGCGCCGCCGGCATGGCGCCAGGAATGATGGAGGTGATCCTCGACGATCGCAACGCCGTGGTCATCGACCGTCTCGCCACGCTGCTCGAGCGCGAGGATCCCAAGGACGTCGCCATCTTCTACGGCGCCGCCCACATTCCTGACTTGGTCGAGCGACTGCGCGATCGCTTCGGATACGAGCCCGCCGGCGTCGAGTGGATCACCGCCATCGAGGTCGATCTCGACAAGTCAGGAGTCTCCGACACCGACCTGGCGATGATGCGGAAGCAGATTCGGAAGATGCTGGAGGCGGGGAAGAGGAGGTAGGAGGCCAGGGAGCAGGGAGCAGGGAGCAGGGAGCAGGGAGCAGAGAGCAGGGAGCAGGGAGCAGGGAGCCGCAGGGGGTTGCACGATTTGCAGCGTGCGCGGGGTGGCGGGAGCGTGCTCGCGACAGCGACGGGATCGTGTCGCATCGCCCCCTTGGACCGCCGAGCACCAGCTCGGCCAGATCTTCGTGGGGGCACCATCCGTACCCGTCGACGACTCGTATTCACTGTCCGGTGCGTGGTCCGCGGGCTGGCGGGTGGGCTGCGCCGCGGGTGCCGCTGCCCTCGCGACAGCGACGGGATCGTGTCGCATCGCCCCCTTGGACCGCCGAGCACCAGCTCGGCCAGAGCTTCTTGGGGGCACCATCCGTACCCGTCGACGACTCGTATTCACTGTCCGGTGCGTGGTCCGCGGGGTGGCGGGTGGGCTGCGCCGCGGGTGCCGCGGCCCTCGCGAGCGCAGCGAGCGGGAGCGTGCTCGCGACAGCGACGGGATCGTGTCGCATCGCCCCCTTGGACCGCCGAGCACCAGCTCGGCCAGAGCTTCTTGGGGGCACCATCCGTACCCGTCGACGACTCGTACTCACTGTCCGGTGCGTGGTCCGCGCGGTGGCGGGTGGGCTGCGCCGCGGGTGCCGCGGCCCTCGCGAGCGCAGCGAGCGGGGGCGTGCTCGCGAGGGTGACATGACCACGCTGCTCGCGACGGTCACGCGACTTGAGCCTTGATCCGCAGGCCGAGGGCCCGGGCGACCTTCACGATCGTCTCGAATCGGGGCTTGGAGTTTGTCGCGAGCGCCTTGTACAGGCTTTCGCGGCCGAGGCCCGAGTCCCGAGCCACACGGACCATTCCGCGGGCCCGGGCAATGTCGCCGAGGGCCTTGACGAAGAGCCCGGGATCATCGGCCTCGAGGATGGCATCCAGATACTCGGCCGCAGCCTCCTTCGTTCCGAGGTATCGCGAGGCGTCAAAGGCCACAAGCCGAGTGCGGGGTGCGGCTCGCACCCGCCTCGAAGTGGTCTTGTGGGTGCGCTTCGAGGAACTCTCAGGGGCCGTTTCCTTCGATCGACGTGTCATGATTCCTCCTCGATGGTCGCGGCAATGCGAACGGCGCGCTCGATGTCTCGCTTCTGTGACGACTTGTCACCGCCGGCGAGCAGCACCACGATGGTCGTGCCCCGTCGAACGAAGTAGACGCGGTAGCCCGGACCAAAGGCGATCCGCAGTTCCGATACTGGACCTCTGATCGACTTCCAGTCGCCAAAGTGTCCCGCTTCCAGCATGCGAATCCGCGCAGCAATTCTGGCCTGCGCTCTGGCATCGTCGAGTCGATCAAGCCAGCTCCGGAACGTGGTCGTCTGCGACACCCGAAGCACGGAGGAGTGTATCCGAATGGATACGACAGGCAACGGGGTCTTCTAAAAGATGTGACACGGGGCAGGGAGCGGGGAGCAGGGAGCAGGGAGCAGGGAGCAGGGAGCAGGGGGCCGCAGGGGGTTGCACGATTTGGAGCGTGCGCGGGGTGGCTGGCGGGTGCGCTGCGCCGCGGGTGCCGCGGCCTTCGCGAGCGCAGCGAGCGGGGGCGTGCTCGCGACAGCGACGGGATCGTGTCGCATCGCCCCCTTGGACCGCCGAGCACCAGCTCGGCCAGATCTTCGTGGGGGCACCATCCGTACCCGTCGACGACTCGTATTCACTGTCCGGTGCGTGGTCCGCGGGGTGGCGGGTGCGCTGCGCCGCGGCATCCCGCGCCCGGAGGGCCGAACCGAGCGCTCAATCCACGTGCTGCCAGTTCTTCGCATCCGCCCCGTTCACCCAGCGGCGCATGTCCTTCAGGGCGTCGACCGAGATGCTCTGGGTGGCCCCGTCGGCGGTCACGGCGCCAACGGCGGAGGTGTAGCGGTTGAGCGGGACGCCCTCCGCTGCGAAGACGTCCATCGTCGGTGATCCGCCAAAGCCGACGTCCCACACTTCGGTGGCCCCGAGAAACGGCGGCACCACCCAGTGGGCGCCGGGCACGAGGGTGTTCTCCGTGTTTTCGTACAGGCCGCTGGCGCGAACCGTGGACGCGGCGAAGACCAACTGCTGGTCGGGGCGATCGATGTTGCCCTGCGACCGACAGATGATGCCCTTGTTGTACGGAGCGGGCAGATTGTCGAAGCGGGCCATGGGGTTGTCGGCCATCGTGGGTGTCTCCCACCAGCCGCCCATGTAGAAGGCGTTGTAGCCGAAGGCCGGTTCGTTGGCGACGATGTCGAGCGGCACCGTGGCGAGGTCTTCATCGAAGTCCTGGCGATAGCCGACCATCAGGTCCCAGGAGTTGTCGGTGTAGCCGGCGAGTCGCCACGACCACGGCGCCGCGTTCGCCGGGATCAGATCGTTGCCCTGGACGTCCTTGAAGTCGACGTTCCACTTGTCCTGGGTGTTCTCATCGAGATATCCCGGGAGGACGTAATCGTCGCTTCCGCTCGAGTACATGTTCCAGGCGTAGAAGACCTGTCGAAGACTGCTGAGCTCGCGGGTCTTGTTGGCGGTGCCGAAGGCGCTTCGCAGACCGACCAGCAGGATGCCCAGCAGCAGGGCGATGATGCCGATCACGACGAGTATCTCGACAAGCGTGAAGCCGCGGCGGACGGGCGGGGCGACGGGTCGATTCATGAGTGAGTTCCTCGGGCGGCGACGCGGGTGAGCTGGGCACGGCCGCCGGGCCAGCATAGCGGTCGAGCCGAGCACCGTGAAGTACTTGAGGGGAAAGAACTTAGCGAAATAGTGAAGATAGGGAGCAGGGAGCAGGAAGGATTGCAGTGGGTTGCACGATTGGGAGCGTGGGCTGCGCGCGGTCACACCACCCCGCGCACGCATCCAATCGTGCAACCCATTGCTGCTCCCTGCTCCGGCCCCAAGCTCAGCGACGTCGACGGCTCAATTCCCGCCGACCGTCACTCTCTCCACCAGCCCGGCCGCGATCTTGGCGGCGCCGCTGCCGAGTTCGCCGATGGGGTCCGGGGGCACGATCTCGACCACCTTCTCGCCGAGCTTGGCTTCGCCCCGCTTCACGCGGGCCTCGAAGGTCCGACACTCTTCGAGGAGCCGCGGCAGGATCTCCTCCTCGGGGACGTTCGCGACCCGCTCGCCCTGCACGTAGATGATCCCGCGGCGATCGCCGGCGAAGACGGCCACATCGGCGCCCTCGGCCTCGCCGGGCCCGTTCACCACGCAGCCCATCACCGCCACCTTGATCGGGAGGGTGATCTCCTTCTCGAGCGTGCGCTGCACCTCCTGGACGAGCGTGAACAGATCGACCTGGATGCGCCCACAGGTCGGACAGGCGATGAGCTCGACGCCCTGGCGAGTGCGCAGCCCGAGGCAGTAGAGCATCTCGAGGGCGTCCTTCACCTCGTCGATGTGATCGCTCGCATAGGAGATGCGGACGGTGTCGCCGATTCCCTGCGAGAGCAGGGCGCCGAGGGCCACGACGCTGCGGATTGCACCGGTCGACTTGGGTCCGGCGTGAGTCACGCCAAGATGGAGCGGATAGTCGAAGCGCTTCGAGATCTCGGTGTAGATGTCGATCACCAGCCGCGCATCCATCGACTTGGCGCTGATGGCCACGTCGTGAAAGTCGCGAGCCTCGAAGATCTCCATGTACTCCTCGAGCTTGGCGATCATCAGGGCCAGCAGGTGGCCGGAGCGATGCTCCGCGAAGTACTTGCCGAGTTCTTCGGCGCGGCGCTGCTTGTCGCGGCGCTCGATGATCGAGCCTTCGTTGACGCCCACGCGGATGGGAATGCCGCGCTCCTTGCAGGCATCGATGACCGCATTGACCTGGTCTCGATCGGTGATGTTGCCGGGATTCAGACGGATCTTGTGGACGCCGGCTTCAATGGCTTCCAGAGCCCGCTTGTAGTGGAAGTGGACATCCGCCACGATCGGAACCCGCACCTGATTGATGATCTCCTTGAGGGCCTCGGTGTCCTTGCGCTCCGGCACCGCCACGCGGACGATGTCGACACCGGCGTCGGCGTAGCGGTTGATCTCGGCCACGCAGGCGTCGATGTCCCAGGTGTATCCGGCGGTCATGGTCTGGACCGCGACCGGGGCGTCGCCGCCGATTCGAATTCGACCGACGCGATCGTCTCCGACGACGATCTGTCGGGTCGGGCGGCGGGTCGTTGGAGCGTGTGCGTCAGGAGCGTTCATCGGTCGCGAGTATATGGAGCGGGCTCGCGGCGGCGGTTCACGGCGTGCGGGGCACGCCCGAACGCCACGCATCGGCCCATTGCCGGTAGCAGGCGAGGGCCCAGAGGATCTCCCACCGATCGGTGCGGCCGGCGAGGAACTCGCTCCAGAGCTTCCGGACCGGAGCGATCTCGAGCATGCCGTCCTGCCGCAGCGCCGTCTCGCTCAACAGGGCCTCGGCCCAGGGGCGAAGCGGCCCTGCCAGCCACTTGGCCATCGGCACCCCGAAGCCCTGCTTGGGACGCTCGAAGAGCGCTCGCGGCACATGCCGCGACAGCAGTTCCCGAAGCGGCCACTTGCCCACCCCGTTCCGGATGCGCAGGGTACGCGGAAGGGTCCAGGCGAACTCGACCACGCGGTGGTCGAGAAGCGGAGCCCGAGCCTCGAGACTCACCGCCATCGACGCTCGATCGACCTTGACGAGGATGTCGTCGACGAGGTAGCGCTCGAGATCGAGCAGCATCATTTCGAGCGGTGCCTCCAACATCAGCGACTCCCGCGCCCGCGCCTCCAGGGCACGCTCATCGGTCCTGGCGTGGCTCTCCTCAAGCGATCGCGTCGTCGCGGCGCCGCCCACGACCAGGGACGCAGGATCATCATGGATCGAGACGAACCCCTGATAGAGCTCGCCGATCGATTGGGCGCAGAGCAGCGTTGCCAGCTTGTGGACCTTGGCCCCAACCGCCGGCGGCAGTCTGCGCTGGGAGAGCGTGGCGATGATTCCGGCGGCGCGGTCCCAGGTGGATGGACGCACCGCCCGCAGCAGTGACGCCGTGCCCCGCCGGGCCGCACGCGGCAGCGGCGCGGCCCAGCGCCAGAGCTGATCGCCGAAGCGATGTCGGTTGTAGCCCCCGAAGAGTTCGTCACCGCCGTCGCCGGAGAGGGCCACGGTCACGTGCTGCCGGGCGAGCGAGGAGACCAGGAAGGTCGGGATCTGCGAGGAGTCGGCGAAGGGCTCGTCGAAGATCGTCGAGAGCCGCGGGACGACGTCGAGGGCCGCGCCCGGAGTGAGCGCGAGCTCGGTGTGCTCGGTCCCGAGATGGGCCGCGACCGCGCGGGCATGAGTCGCTTCGTTGAAGTTGGCTTCTTCGAAACCGATGGTGAAGGTCCGCACCGGCCGCGACGACTGGGCCTGCATGAGTGCCACGACCAGCGACGAGTCGATTCCGCCCGAGAGAAACGCTCCCAGCGGGACATCCGCGACCATCCGCTCCGCAACCGCCGGGCCCAGCACCGCATCGAGAGCATCGACTGCCTGCTCCGGCGAGCCGGCGAAGGGCGCTCTCCGTCCTGCCGAGACGGCGGCGCGCGCCGACCAGTACGCGGTCTCGACGGGGAGCGGTCGAGCGCCCGAGGCGAGGTCGGCGCCGTCGAGTGCGGCCAGGCATCCCGGCGGCAGCTTCCGAAGCGCCGGATGAATCGAAAGGGGACCCGGAACGCAGGAGTGCCGCAGGTAGCCGATCAGCGCCGCCCGATCGACCTCGGGCGTGAAGTCGGGCAGGGCGCGAAATGAACCGAGCTCCGAGGCGAAGGCGAAGACCGGTCCGATCCAGCCGAAGGAAAGGGGTTTCTTGCCCACGCGATCGCGCCCGAGGGTGAGCGCCCGGGTCTCTCGATCCCAGAGGGCGAAGGCGAACATCCCCGCGAATCGCCCGGTCGATTCGACGATGCCCCAGCGCTCGAATGCGGCCAGCATCACCTCGGTGTCGGAATGACCTCGAAAGCGCGCACCGCTCGACTCGAGCTCGGCGCGGAGTGTTGGAAAGTTGTAGATCTCGCCGTTGAAGACGATGGTGAAGCGACCGCTGGCCGAACTCATCGGCTGATGGCCGAGCGGAGAGAGATCGACGATTGCGAGTCGTCGGTGGGCCAGACCGACGCGCTGCGAGCGATCGAACCAGACCCCGCTGTCGTCGGGCCCGCGGTGCGACAGGCAGCGCTGCATCGCATTCAGCACGGCCTCGGGGTCGGCGAGTCGCGCGGTGGGATCAAGAAGCCCGGCGATGCCGCACACGGTCAGTCTCCTCTCGCCGTCGAGCGGGCGATGTCGGGCATGGTCGCGAAGGCCATGACGGTGACCAGGAGTCCGAGCGTGCTGCCGTTGAGATGGAGCGACTCGAAGGCGGCGCAGAGAAGCCAGAGGACGAGGATCCCGAGAAGCGCTGCACCCAGCGGCTCGCGCTGCGCAACCCGCAGGGCGCTTGTCGCGGTGGCGATGATCGTCAGGCCGAAGAGGGCGAGCCCGATGACCCCGGCGTCGACGAGAAGGGCGAGATAGACCGAGTGCGGATGGGCGGCCTTCAGATGCGATGCGACCGCAGGATCACCGGACCCGGCGATGGCGCTGATCACCGCATTGGTGCGAGCGACCTCGTCTTCGAACCCGGCGAGGCCGAGGCCGCGGATCGGATGCTCGCGGGCGAGCTCCCGCGCCGCCGACCACCACACCAGCCGCTGTCCGACCGAGCCCGACGGCGACGCTCCGAAGCCGAGGCTGCTCACCTGCCAGTTGAGGCTCGACCAGCCACCAAGGGCGGCGACGGCGCCGACGAGCACGACGAAGAGGGCCGCCGTCGCCAAGACCGGGCGCAGCGAGCGCGAGCGCAGGATTCGAGCGCGGTGGAAGAGGGCGAGGCAGACAAGCGTCACGAGAAGCGCTGGACCGAACGCGAGGATCGGCGCTCGACCTGCGGCCAGCACCACGCCGAGAATGGAAAGTCCCGCCGAGAGGGCCACGGCGGCGACCGCGCTGCGCGAGAGCGATCGTCCTCCGACCAGGGCCACGGTCAGAAGGAGCGCCGCGCAGGCCCAGGTGGTGACGTGGCCGGGGTGCCCTCCGAGGCCGGCGTGCCGCATCACGTTGGAGGCGTCCCGTTCCAGGAGGTCGAAGTGCTGGGCCAACTGAAAGAGATTCTGAATGTTCACGCCGACGACGATCGCCCAGGCCAGGGCCTCGCGAGTGCGCACCAGCGGCCACAGCGCCGGCAGCACGAGCAGGATTCGGAGCGCTCCGGCCTCGTCGAACCACTCTTCCCGATCAGGGGTCCAGAACACTCCCAGAACGAGCCACCCGGTCAGCGCGAGAAGCGACAGGCTCACCGGATGGAGAAGGAGCGTCCCGACCAGCGATCGCAGCGACCAGAGTCGAAGGAGCGAGGTCACCATCAGGGCCGCGAAGGCGATCGAGTTGAATGCCGGCGAGAGCCCCGCGGCGGCGCACCAGAACAGTGCGGCGCCGAGATGCGCGGCGGCGAGCGTCGGGTCGGTGCGCTCGGCTCGCTCCAATACGGCGCGGACGTCCCAGGATTCCGTCGGCGGCGGCCAGCGCAGCCGATGGCGACCGGGCGGTCGGTTCGGCGATGGCTGGGCGGTGCGTTGCATCAGGCGATCGGCATCCGGTGACCCGGGGTGATGGTGGGCGATGCCGGACAGCGCCTCAGGCCTGGGCGCGGTCGGGGCGGCGTGATGAATCGTGGAAGGAGACGACGAAGAAGATCAGCACCACCAGGGCGAAGAACATCGGGGCCAGCCAGAAGAACTGCCAGTTGCGTCCACCGTCTTCGGCCGCGGCCCGTTCGAAGAGGAATCCGGAGGCCTGGGCGCCGATCAGCATGCCGAGACCCTGGGTCACCAGCACCAGGAACCCCTGGGTCGACGCCCGCAGTTCACGCGGCGATTCGCGATCGACGTAGATGAAGCCGGTCACGAAGAAGAAGTCGTAGCAGATGCCGTGGAGCAGGATGCCGATGAAGATCGGCATGGTCAGCCGCGGATCGCCCATGATCCAACTGAGCCACGGGAGTGCGCCTTCGACGTCGCCGGGTGGAAGCTGCGCCGCGTAGGTGAAGAGGGCGTAGCGCACCACCCAGGCGAGCATGCCGATTGCCATCATCCACTTCACCCCGAGTCGGGCGAAGCAGAAGGGCATGATCAGCATGAAGAAGATCTCCGACATCTGCCCCCGGGACATGATCGCGGCGGTGGGCATGTTGATGCCTTGGGCATCGACGAAGGTGCCGGCGAAGGCGTAGTACGCCGCGAGCGGAATGCAGGTCAGAAACGAGGCCATCATGAAGACCGCGAACCCCGGTCGGCGGAGCAGGGCGAGGGCGTCGAGGCCGAGGGCGCTCCGCGCCGAGAAGGGACGTCCCTTCGCCGGCGGCGGCGTGTTCGGCAGCGTGAAGCAGTAGAGGCCCAGCACAACTCCGGAGGCGCCCGCCAGGAGGTACTGCCCCTCGCTCCGATCGAAGGCGAGGAGGCTGATGAGCAAGCCCGCGATGATCCAGCCGATCGTGCCGAAGACCCGCACCAGCGGAAACTGCTTCGCAGGTTCGCTCATCGAGTGGAAGGCGACGGTGTTGGTCAGGCCCAGCGTCGGCATGTAGCAGAGCATGTGGGCCAGGAGGACCAGCACGAAGGGGAGCCACTCGGTGGTCGGAAGCTTCCCGCTTTCGAGGAGAGTGCGAAGCGCATCGCCGCTGCTGCCGGCAGGAACCGTGGCCAGGGCGGCGGCGATGGCCTCATCGGGCTTGACCAGGGCGGCCGCGGCCAGGGCGTCGACCACCAGCGGATCGTTGGTGGCGCGGAAGACCATCGGGGCCAGCGCCAGAAGGGCGCCGCCGAGAATGTGCAGCAGACCGAGCACCCGCTCGCTGGCGAAGAAGCGGTCGGCCACCATGCCGAGAAAGAGCGGGGAAAGAATCGCCGCGATGGGTCCGACGGTGTACGCCCACTTGATCCCCGCGGACATCCCGTACGCGTTCATGAACGGCCCGGTGCTGACGAACCAGGCGCCCCAGAGGAAGAACTGGAGCAGCATCATGACCGAGAGGCGCGGACCGACGGCACTGGGCGCGGCGAGGTCGGGAGTGGTCATGCGGCGAAGCGTAGAGGAAGGAGAATCGCCGTGCGAGTGCGACCGGTCGATCGACGCCTACTCGTGCATCACGCCACGACGCGTGCTTCCTTCGCCGCCTCGGGATGGATGGTCAGTTCCTGCACGCCTCCGGGAAGCTCGAGATCGGTCAGCGGCGTGCCGTCGGGAGCGACGCGCCCGTCTCGTCGCGTGACGACGATCTGCGGATGGGCCTTCTCGTGAATGGCAAGCTCGGCCTCGAGCGCCGCCCGCTTGGCATCATCGACCTTGGTCCACGCCAGGCGACCGCGACACTTCGGGAATCCCGAGCAGCCCAGCCACGGTCCGCGCTTGCCGGCGCGAAGGTTCATCGGCTTGCCGCACTTCTCGCAGGCGAGATCGGTGACCACCGGTGGCGGCGCGGGCAGCTTGAGCTTGCCCTTCTTGTCGACGTTCAGGACGAAGCGGGTCTCGGGATAGTTGACGCTGGCGAGGAACTGTCCGAAGCGCCCGGTGCGGAGCACCATGTCGGAGCCGTCATCGGGGCAGACCAGATCGACGCGCTCCGGCAGCATCGGACGGCCGTGGCGATCGATCGGCGCCGCGTAGGTGCACTCCGGATAGCCGGTGCAGGAGAGGAATCGCCCGTTCTTGCCGAATCGGTAGCAGGTGCGCCGTCCGCAGACCGGACACGCAAAGAGGGCCGGCTGGGTCTCGCTCTTGGCGTGCGACATGTTCTCGAAGGCGTGTCCCAGAGCATCCTGGAACGGCCCGTAGAACTTCTTCAGCATGTCGACCCAGTCGGTGTGAGCGTCCTCGATCTTGTCGAGCTCCGCCTCCATCTCCCGGGTGTAGCCGACATCCATCAACTGCGGAAAGCCCTCGATGAGCTTCTCGGTCACGACCATGCCGAGGTCGGTGGCGTGGAAACGGCGCTCGTCCTGGGCCACGTATCCGCGGTCCTGGATCACCCGGATGATGGCGGCGTAGGTCGAGGGGCGACCGATTCCCTCCTCCTCGAGCTTCTTCACCAGCGAGGCCTCGGTGTAGCGCGGCGGGGGGCTCGAGAAGCGCTGCTCGGGATCGATCGAGAACGGCGCGAAGGGATCGCCCTCGCTCATCCGCGGAAGAGTCGGTTCGTCGGCGGAGGCCGGCAGTCCGCTGGCCTTGTAGAAGCCGTCGAAGACGAGAACGCGACCGGTGGCCCGAAGCACCGCCCCGGCAGGCGCCCCTGCAGGATCGATGCGCTCGAGCAGCACCGCGGTGGCGTCCCATTCCGCCGGCACCATCTGACAGGAGACGAAGCGGCTCCAGATCAGTCGATAGAGCTTGAACTGGTCCTCGTTGAGCGACCCGCGCAGCGACTCCGGCGTGCGTGCGGCGTCGGTGGGCCGGATCGCCTCGTGGGCCTCCTGGGCCTGCTTGTTGGCGCTGCCGAAGAAGTTGGGCTTCTCGGGCAGGTACTTCGCGCCGAAGGCGGTGCCGATGTAGTCGCGCACCTCGCGAAGGGCTTCGCCGCTCAGATGCGTCGAATCGGTTCGCATGTAGGTGATCAGGCCGACCAGACCCGTGCCGGGAATGGTCACACCCTCGTAGAGGCTCTGGGCCACCCGCATGGTGCGGTCGGCGCCGAACCCAAGCGCAGTCGACGCGGCGACCTGCAGGCTCGAGGTGATGAACGGACCCGATGGACGGGACTGGGTGCGCTTGGTCTCGACCGAGCGCACCCTGTAGCGGGCGGCGGGATCGACGCGGCCGACCACGTGCACACGGCGTCGATCGAGTCCGCGAGCCTCGGGATCCGCGGTGATCTCGAGCTCGACGCCGACCAGACCCGCGGCGGCGGCGACGGCCCGCACGCGGGCGTCGAGGGAATCGTCGGGTGTGGCCGGCGCGGCCAGGCCCGCACTCGGCGTCGTCGCATCCTTCCTTGAGCGCTTGCCCGCCTTCGCGGTCGCCGCGTCGGCGTCGTCCGAGACTCGCCCGGGGCGGGCGAGCTCGAAGCGTGCGCCACCCAGTTCGACCAGCTCTGCTTCGACTCCGCCGCGCTCGGCGATCCATGCGAGCTGGGCCTTCTGCGACGGCGCGGCCCCCCGTTCGTCGCGGGTGGCCATCATCGCGTTCCACGCCGCGACGAGCGCCGGAGCCTCCGCGATCTTCGGCGTGAGCCGAGCGGTGACTCGCCACGACTCGTCCGGGACAAATGCCCGAATCTCGGCCTCGCGATCGACGATCAATCGCACCGCCACCGACTGCACGCGGCCGGCGCTGAGTCCCCGGGCAACCTTCTTCCAGAGGAGCGGCGAGACCTGGTAGCCGACGATTCGATCGAGGATTCGCCGAGCCTGCTGGGCGTTCACCTTGTACTGGTCGATTGGATGCGGAGTCTGGAAGGCCCGCTGGATCTCGCTGCGGGTGATGGCGTTGAAGATCACCCGCTTGGCCTTGGCGGGATCGATTCCAAGCTCCTCGGCCAGGTGCCAGGCGATGGCTTCGCCCTCGCGGTCGAGATCGGTCGCGAACCAGACCTCGCTGGCATCGCGGGCGGCCCGCTTGAGCTCGGTCATCGTCTTCTTCTTCCCCGGGAGCACCTCGTAGGTGGGGCGGAAGTCGTTCTCGAGATCGACACCCGGGACCGGCATGCCCGAGCCCTTCGGGGCCTTGCTGGGAAGGTCGCGGACGTGGCCGACGCTGGCCGCGACGATGAAGTCGCCCCCGAGGAACTTGTTGATGGTCTTGGCCTTCGAGGGGCTCTCGACGATCACCAGTTGCTTGCCGCTGCCCCGCGCCTTGGGAGCGGCCCGCCCGCGCTTGGGCGGCGACGCCGACTCTTCGCCAACACCATCGGCCGTCGGCCGTTCGGCTGGGGCGGCGGGCTTTCGTCGCGACCCCGCAGCCGCGGACTTCTCGCCGGAGGCCGTGGCTGAAGATGGGGTTCGCTTTCGAGTTGCCATTGAAGGTGGAGAAGAGCGGAGAAAGGTGGAAAGGTTGGGACGAAGAGGAGTGGCCGGAAGGGGCCGGAGGCTTTACCAGACGGATCGCCGGACGAGGGGCGGAACGGCCCCGCCGGGACGGGAATAGTCATCTTGTCCAACGCGGTCAAGGGGCAACCGGTTCGTTGCCGGACTGCCCGGCCGCCCCGACCGGGCCCTGTTCGGGCCTTCCCAGTGCGTGCGCAAGTGCTTTTTCAACAAGTGTTTCAAACGGCATTCCGGCAGCCTTCAAAAAGCCTGCGTTGGGCAGCACGCGAAATCGGCGCAGCCAGGTCCGCTGCTGCTTGGCATAGCGGCGGGACCCGATCTTGATTGATTCGATGGCCTCCTCGAGTGTGAGACGTCCCTCGAGATGGTCGACGATCTGGGCGTAGCCCAGCCCCTCGCGGGCCTGCAGACCGAGTTTCCCGGCGGCATGGAGCTGTCTCACCTCTTCGACCAGGCCGCGGGCGAGCATCTCTCGAACCCGCGCATTGATCCGCGGGTTGATCTCCTCGGCGTCGTAGTCGAGGCCGACGATGCGAATCTGGGCGAGGCGCTCGGGATCGGTGGAGTCCCACTGCCTCTGCCACTCGCTGATCGGCCGGCCCGAGAGTCGAAAGACCTCGATGGCTCGTTCGGTGCGGCGGCGATCATTGCGATGGATGCGGGCCGCCGCGGTCGGATCGATCCGCTCCAGTTCGGCGCGAAGCGTCTCGAGGTCCCGCTCGGCAAGCTCCGCCCGCACCCGCGGATCGGGTGGCGGTCCCTCGAAAAGACCGTCGATGAAGGCCTTCACGTACAGATTGGTCCCGCCCACCACAATCGGCCAGCGGCCGGCGGCGAGGGTCCTGGCTTCCAGTTCCCGCGCCCGACCCAGCCAATCGTCCACGGTGAAGCGCTCTTCATCAGGCTCGACGATGTCGATCAATTCGTGGGGGATGCCTTGTCGCTCGTCGAGACTCGACTTCGCCGTGCCGATGTCCATCCCTCGATAGATCTGCATGGAATCGGCGCCGAGGCAGACGCCTCCACCGGGAAGCCGCTGTGCCAGAGCCACGGCAAGCGCCGACTTGCCACCTGCGGTGGGGCCGAGCAGAACGATGGTGCGGGGGGCGTCGATGGTCGGATTGTGGCGACGGCAGCCGCTTCCTGCTCGGGCTCGTCGCCAGCCTGCTCGTTATCATCCGCCCTCCCATGAAAGCCTCCATTGAAAAGACCGATGTCGCCGGCAAGCGCGTGCTGATGCGCGTGGACTTCAACGTCCCTCTCGAAGAGGGGGCGATCACCGACGACCGCCGGATTCGGATGAGTCTGCCCGGCATCAGCTCCGTGCTGACCCGCGGCGGCAAGCTGATACTGATGAGCCATCTCGGTCGCCCGGAGGGGACCGGCTTCGAATCGAGCGGCTCCCTCAAGCTCGTTGCCGAGCGGCTTCGCGAGCTCCTGCCGGGGACGACTGTGCACTTCCCCAGCCAGGACTGCGTCGACGACGCCGCCGCCGCAGCGGTTGCCGCGTGCAAGCCCGGCGAGGTCGTGCTGCTTGAGAATCTGCGTTTCCACAAGGCCGAGAAGAAGGGCGATGCGGCGTTCGCGGCGAAGCTCGCCGCCTATGGCGACATCTACTGCAACGACGCCTTCGGAACCGCCCATCGCGCCGATGCCTCGATGGTGGCCGTCCCGCAGGCGATGCAGGGACGCCCGCGGGTCGCCGGGCCGTTGATGGCCAAGGAGATCCAGTACCTCCAGACGGCGCTGCAGAACGCGGAGCGCCCGGTGGTGGTGATCCTCGGAGGCTCGAAGGTCTCCGACAAGATCGGGGCCATCGAGCACATGGGAACCAAGGCCGGATGGCTTCTGATCGGCGGCGCGATGTCGTACACGCTGCTCAAGTCGATGGGCCGAAAGGTGGGCAAGAGCCTCGTCGAAGAGAAGATGCTCGGGACCGCCAAGAAGCTGATCGAGGGATTCGCCAACAGTCCGGTGAAGGGAATGGTCCCGGTTGACCACGTCTGCGGGAAGGAACTCGCTCAGGGAACACCAGTGCAGGTGGTCGGCGACAGCATCCCCGACGGCTGGATGGGACTCGACATCGGACCCGAGACCGTCTCCCGCTACACCAAGGTGATCGACGACGCCCGGACCGTGGTCTGGAACGGTCCCATGGGGGCGTTCGAGACGGTGCCCTTCGACGCCGGCACCCGGGCCATCGCCCGGGCGGTCGCCGGCGTCACCAAACGCGGCGGCACCACCGTGGTCTGCGGCGGCGACACCGCGGCCGCGGTCGCGGAGTTCGGCGTGGCCGACCAGTACTCGCATGTCTCCACCGGCGGCGGGGCCAGCCTCGAACTCCTCGAGGGCCGCACGTTCGAGTCCCTGGAAGTCCTCGACAACGCCTGATCGCGTCCCGACCGCCGACACTTCACGGATCTCGGACCTTCGGGAGGCAGACGGACGGGAACAAAGCCCTGTCGGCGGTGTCCAACCCCCCTGAGGTGAGGTGTGGCTGCATCGGGATTTCGATCGGGCCCCGCGGGTGCGCGCGCCCCGGTCCGTCGGATACCGTCCGTGGCCGCCACAACGTGTTCCGGTGCAATCCCCGCCGGTGCAATCCCCGCCGGTGCAATCCCCGCCGGTGCAATCCCTGCCCGTTCACGACCTGCCCGTTCACGACCTGCCCGTTCACGACCTGCCCGTTCACGAAAGGAATTCGCATGCTCGCACTCGTCCCCCTGAGGCACCTGTCCCGACTCGGCGCTCTCGCCGCGCTCTGTCTTGCCGTCGCCGGTTCAGCGCACGCTCAGAGCAAGCTCGAGGTCGGCAGCAACGCTCCTGGTCTCGACGTCAAGAAGTGGTTCAACGGTGACTCCACGACGATCCAGGAGGGCAAGACCTACGTGATCGAGTTCTGGGCGACCTGGTGCGGTCCCTGCAAGAAGTCGATTCCGCACCTGAACGAGCTGCACAAGAAGTTCGCGAGCAAGGGGCTCGTGATCATCGGCGTCAGCGACGAGTCGTCCGACACCATCAGCGGCTTCCTCAGCCAGCAGGGTGATCGCATGAGCTATCTCGTCGCCGCGGATCGCGAGAAGGGCACCTCCCGCGCCTGGATGCAGGCCGCGGGAAAGAACGGCATTCCCTGCGCCTTCGTCGTCGACAAGAACAGCAAGGTCGTCTACATCGGCCATCCCCTCGAAGCCGAGTTCGAGCGGGTCGTCACCCTGACTCTCTCGGGTCGCTACGACCCGAAGAAGGAAGCCGCGGCCAAGCCGGTGATCGAGGCGGGCGAGCGGGCCGCAAAGGTCAAGAACTGGAAGCAGGCCTATTCCCACCTCGACAAGGTGATCGAGACCGATCCGGGCATGTTCACCGAAGTCGCCCGTCGTCGCTTCGAGATCATGCTGAATGAAGAGAAGGACACTGCCGGCGCATACGCGTACACCAAGGCTCTGACCGAGCTCTACTCCTCCGATTCCGAGGCCCTCCAGGTCTTCGCCAAGGACATCACGCTGAACCCGAAGTACGAGGAGCGGAACATGGAGGTCGCTGCGGCGATTGCCGAGAAGGCTCTGCAGGTCGCAGGTCCGAGCGATCCCGAAGCACTCGCCACCGCGGCGCTGGTCCAGTTCCACAGCGGCAACGTCAACGAGGCCATCGAGCGACAGATGCAGGCCTGGATGATCGCCAGCCCCGCCGAGAAGTCGGAGTACCGCCGGGTGCTCGACAACTACCGCTCGGCCGCGGAGCGCACCGCGAAGAGTTCGCGCTGACGCGAGTTCGTCGGCGAGCGCCGACTGATCGCTGAGGAACGCCGCTGACGCGGCATGGATTCACAAGCTCGGCACACCGTGCCGAGCTTTTTCTTTGGCGCCGTGCCTTGGACCGCCGAGCACCAGCTCGGCCAATCGTCGGAGCGCGGCAACCCGTCCCGTCGCCCCCTTTGGACCGCCGAGCACCAGCTCGGCCAATCGTCGGAGTGCGGCAACCCGTGCCGTCGCCCCCCTTGGACCGCCGAGCACCAGCTCGGCCCACTCGTCGGAGCGCGGCAACCCGTGCCGTCGCCCCCTTTGGACCGCCGAGCACCAGCTCGGCCAATCGTCGGAGTGCGGCAACCCGTGCCATCACCCCCCTTTGGACCGCCGAGCACCAGCTCGGCCACTCGTCGGAGCGCGGCAACCCGTGCCATCGCCCCCTTTGGAC
>Ga0163154_10004839_pt1 | contig 17498 bp, 18 predicted proteins | sample OliLakLV19MP9P1_FD_148649 | JGI IMG/M metagenome (GOLD analysis project Ga0163154, IMG submission 148649) | Freshwater microbial mat bacterial communities from Lake Vanda, McMurdo Dry Valleys, Antarctica - Oligotrophic Lake LV.19.MP9.P1 | ecosystem: Environmental > Aquatic > Freshwater > Lake >...
GCAGCGCGGCGGAGATGCCGGAAATAGCAGCCGGTAACACGATTTGGATGGTGGTCTCAAACTTGGTCGCGCCCAGCCCATAGCTGGCCTCACGCAATGCACGCGGCACGGCGCTGATGGCGTCTTCGCACATCGAGCTAATCAGTGGGGTGATGAGGATTCCCATCGCCAGACCCGCCGAGAGCATGTTGGTGAAGTTGATGGCGTCCCCAAAAAATAGCGTCTTTAGGGCGGGTGTGATGAAGGTCAGTGCGAAGAAGCCGTAGACCACTGTCGGCACGCCCGCGAGGACTTCCAATATCGGCTTGACAATCCCCCGGACACGCGGCGTGGCGTATTCTGCAAGGTAGATAGCGGTAGACATCCCCAGCGGGACGGCGACCAGCATAGCGACCAAACTGGTGAGCATGGTGGCGGTCAGCAAGGGGAGGATGCCGAATTGCCCGCTGATGGGCTGCCAGACCGTGCTGGTCAAAAATTCGATCACGGTTGGGCGGTCTTCTGCTTCGATGTCCGACCCCGCTGTATGCGGGACAACACTGCCTTCGATGCCGCGCTCAACCGCCAATAGATCGCCGTCGATGTCGATAATCCGTAGGACTTCCGCGCCGATTTTGATGTCTTGACCGACGCTAAACAACTTCCCGAAACCCGTGTTGACCGTGACATCCAAATCATCTGGCTGCATGGCATCCACGATTCCGGCGGCGACTTCGGTCATCGGGTAGATGGGCGCGTCGGCGTCATGTGGGGTTATGAATGTGCCGAGGTCGCCGCGTGTGACAATCAGCCGCCCGCGTGGGCGGTCTGTGATGGTCATGATTTCATCCCCGATGAGGATGTGTTGCCCCTGTTGAAAGACGCTACTCTCATTGCTGTAGGCGATGCGGATTTCGGTATCGGCATCGCTGAAGCCGCCTGTGACTGTCGCCAGTGCGGTTTCTGTGGCGATGGGTTGGCGGGCGACCAACCACGCCCGTGATTGGAAGAACAAAATCGTCTGCGACAGCAAAACCAAAACAATCCCAACCGTGGTCAGGACTGAAATAGCGCCGCAGGCCATCAGGATACCCCCGATGATTTTCTCGCCGGGGCGCGGCTGACCGCGCAAATCTGATTTTGCTTTAAGCTTGATGTCCACCGCTGTCCCAGTAGGGATTGGCTGCGCTTGCTCGCTCGCCATAGTTACCTTCCTCGTGCGTTATCTTTTAAGGCCAGACGCCTAAAAATGAACACCCTCAATGAAATAAAAACTGAAATTTTGGCTGGGTTCCATACAAACACCGAGGAGGGGACACAATAGGCATCCCCTCCTGAGTGAGAGCGCGTTAGTCTTACATCACGCTACTTTTAGACTTCTATTACATGCCGCCCATGGCTGCGTGGTTGGCGGCAGCCAACAGCAGGTGCGAGAGGTTCAGGTCATATTTGTTGGCCGGGAAGTAGCCGGTGGCTTCAATCGCGGTGGCAACGTTGGTCAGGTAGTAGCTGAGGAACGAGTACACTTGGGGCTTTTCGGCCAGAACAGTCGCCGAGGTGTAGACGAACAAGGGGCGAGCCAAACCGTAGTCACCGGAGGCGACAGTTTCGGGAGTCGGGAGCAGACCATCAACCGAGACCAACTTCAACTTATCGGCGTTCTCGATGTAGTAGGAGAAACCGAAATAACCGATGGCGTTGACATTGTTGGCGACGCCTTCAAGCAACACGTTGTCGTCTTCGTTCAGGTTCAATTCGGTGGCAGCCAAGATCGCATCGGCGTTCTTATCCAGCGCGGATTCGACGAAGAAGTCGAACGTGCCGCTGTCGGTGCCGGGGCTGTAGCGGACAATCGCCTCAGCCGGGAAGGACGGGTCAACGTCGGCCCAAGTCACGGCGGTGCTGAAGGCCAGCGCCAATTGTTCGGCGGTCAGGTCGGTCAGGAAGTCGTTGGCCGGGTTGACGACCACGGCGATACCGTCATCACCGACGCGGAGGCCGATGGCGGGGCGACCCGCTGCATCACAGTTAGCGGCTTCGCTTTCCTTGATGGCGCGGCTGGCGTTGCTGATGTCGGTGGCGTTCTCGGCGGTGCAGAACTTCTCGAAACCTGCGCCGGTGCCAACCGAGTCATTGGTGTAGGTGTCGGCGTAACCTTCGGCGACGAACTGGTCGAGGGTGTACTGGGTCACCGGGTAAACGGTAGAGCTACCGGCGATGTTGATGTCGCCAGTCACGTCGGCGGCGATGACTTCATCCAACGTAACGGGGGGAAGCAAAACGGTGTCGATGACGTGAACCACGCCGTTCGACGCGATGATGTCGGTGATGATCACCTTAGCGTTGTCGATCATGACGGTGCCATCTTCGGCAACCGTGACGGTCAGTTGGCTGCCCATCAGGTCGGCGCCAACGGCGGTCATTTCCATGCTGTCGGCCATCATCGGGCTAACCATATCTGAAGTCACCGAACCGGCGATGACGTGGTAGGTCAGGACGCGGGTCAACAGTTCGACATCCGAGGTCACGTAATCGACCACGAAACCCGGCAGGGCTGCGAAGGCGTCATTGGTCGGGGCGAAAACGGTGAATTCAACATCTGGGCTGTTCAAAACTTCGGTCAGACCGGCGGCTTCCACCAGCGAAACCAATGTGGAGAGTTCGGGTGTCTCAGCGGCCAATTGGGCGATGGTCTTGTCTTGGGCGAACGACGCGCTGACAGAAATCAGCATGGCAATCGTCAACAACAACGCAACAATACGGTTCTTCATTGGGGTACAGCTCCTCGATTTGACGTCACTTATATAGCCAAAAGTCTGTCTTTTGACTTCAGTACCGAGGATAACGGCAAAGGGTTAACGCTACTGGGTCACATGTTTAAGACTGAGAGCGACTTTATTTAAGAGAACCGGGTAATTACCTATATGTCTTAATAAAACACCCCCACACGTTTATGGTGTGAGGGTGGCGTTTAAGTCGGCGGCTACACCGGGCTTGTCAGCCCAGAAAATCTCTCGCTCTAGTCTTAACCGTGTGGGCAAGCCTTCGGTCTGTCGCTCGTACCCGGCGGCGATTTCCGCCCGGTAGCGCATGGTGAAGATTGAGAACGGCACATCGGCGATACATCTGGCGACTTGGCTGCCAGCACGCGGCTGCGTTAATTGGACGAACCCACTGGTACATACTTCCGGCGCGATGCGGCAGGATGCACCTTGCGCTTCATAATAGCGTGCGAGGGCGCAACCATCATCTGGCGAACTGTACAGGATGGTATCCGTGCCGTAGCTGGTCGTCTCGCGGCTGACTTCTTGTGTGGTATTTGGGCGTGGGGGTGAGGGCGGGAAGAACACCGCGTATAGCACCGGCACGAATCGGCTCACCAATGCAAACCCAATCACCAGCAACAAAGAGGCGACGATAATCGTTACCCAGCCGCCGCGTTTGGCTGTCGATTGAGCCGGAGGGACGGGATTGGGGTCAGGGTTGCCAGTATTGTTCATAATCAATCCGCGTGACTCCCTCGAAATTTTCGCCGGTTTCGTCGTTGCGCTGGCCGGGGTAAATGCTAATCATCGTGGATTGTTCGTAAGTACGGGTGTTATCGAACAGGCACTTCCATACATACGGCAGGCTTCCATTGCCGGGGACATAGCCTTGTATATTGCCCTCACGCGGTTGACGGAGGCAACTCTCACGCATTTTTGTGGCGACTGGGATGTTTTGGAAATCTGCCAACTTTTGGTCATAGAAGGCCGCGACTTCATCCGGTGTGAGTGGAGTCTTATAAAACACGTAACGCTGACCGCCCACCATATTGGATTCGTCTACAGCCATCAATTCCGTATTGGGCGGGATGTCGATGTTTAATGGCTGTTGGGCGTTGCGGAGTTCGAGGCCGAACAGCAAATAGCCGGATACAAGGACGACTACGCCGAATACGGCCAGCCCCACTGCCGCCCGGAATGTCGAAAGATTGCCAGTTTTCTTATCTATGAACCAACTCATGCTGCCTCCAATAGGTGTATTAAATCCGCCGTGATGCTGTGACCATACGGGGTATGAGCGAATCGTTGCGCCATCGCTTGCCAATACGCGATGCCGGAGTCAATCAGGGTGCGGCTGGGGGCATCTTCCCCGGCAACGCGCCAGCGCAAATAGGTTGACCACAAGGTGCGATACGGCTCATCGGTCACATCTGCTGAGTTGAGCGCCTGTAAAACCATCGCAGCCCCCGCCCCGCCCCGATAGAGCGCTTCGGCGTGGTCAAGGTGTGCTACAGGCGGCGCACCTTGCGCCAGCGCACGCTCAAACGCCTCAACCGCTTCTGTATAACGTCCTAACGTCATGAGTGTACGCCCAAAACCATACCACGGGAAATGATGAGAGGGCGCGGCTTGTACGGCTTTTGTCAGAATATCATAGCTCTCGTCCGCCAAGCCCAACTGTCGGTAGGTGTTGCCCAATAGAGTCAGGGTGCGAAAGTCAGGGCGTTGGGTTTTCGCGAGCGCTTGTTCTAGCGTATCGCGGGCGCTGGTGAAATCTTCTGTCAGATATGCGCGTTGTGCAGTCGTCAGCGCCGAAACCATGCCTCGGTTGGCGTAGAGGAATACAGCTTGCATGACGATGAATAATCCGGCAACCGCGATTAAGGCATTCTGGCGCAACCCCTCTGGCAAACCGCGCCCGAACAGCACCAGTCCAATCATCAGGACGCCCGCGACCAAAAATGCCGTGCGCGATGGGCTGTCCCATCCCCTGAATCGCTTGATGAATGTCCGTGTAATCTCTCCGAGACGCACTGGCGCTTACCCCAACGTCCCAGCATCAGCTTCGGTCAGCGCTTTTTCGATGTCTTTTAACTCATAGCGTAGCGCCGTCCCATACGATGTGCCTGCCATCGCGGGCAATACCGAACGCCAGACGGTCAGGCCGTCACGGGCGGACATCATCCGCGAGGCGGCTTTCACGGCCTCTTGTACCGCGCCTTGTGCGGTGAAGGCTTGCGATAGGTGGTAATTGACGCGCACGCCGTACATTGCTGGCAATGGCTGGTTAGCCGCACGGCGGAATGCCTCGATAGCGCCGGATTCGTCATGGGCGAAGCGCAACACGAATCCCAGTTCCGCCCATAGGCTGGGCTGTTCTGGGTCGCGTTCCAACGCCGCACGCAAGGCAGTGGCCGCCTCATCATACGCGCCTTGCAGTTTATAGCCGGTTGCCAACGTCACATAACTGCGCGGGTCGTCTGGGTAGAGGTGGACGGCGCGGTCTGCCGTGGCTTGTGCTTTGGCGAATTGACCGGCATACCCATAGGCGCTGGTCAGTAGCATCAACACATCATTATCGCCTTGACCCGCCGCGACCAGTTTTTCCAGCAACGGGATGGCCTCGCGGAATCGCAACGCCTCTAGCAGTCGGTAGGCGTCCATATAGGGCGCACCGCGTTCACGCGCCTGACGCGCAATCAGGGTGGCAATCAGGCCGAACAATACCGCTGCCATCACGCCGGAGAGCGCAAGACCTGCCAGCGCTACGCCGATAGCGCTAGAGAACCCCGGCGCAGGTTCAGCACGCGGCGAGAAGAATTCGACGATGATGGATAAAACGAACGTTACGAACCCTAACAGCGCCAATGCTCCGCTGAGGATGACCGAAACAACCAAAAGGCGATTCCTGTTCATCGCGCACCTCCTACTAATGATGTGGCATCGGCACGCCCCTCAACCAACGCGGCGGCGGCCTCGACATCCGACCCCAAGACTTCGCGCAGGGCGGCGGCTTGCACATCACCTAAAAGTTTACGCCATTCTTTCACAGCTGATGCGCTGACTTTCATCTGAGAGACCGCTTCTGAGGCTTGGTCAAGCCGCCCCAATCGCGCCAAGGCTCGCGCTCGGTACAGATGAATCAGTAGCCGGTGACGCGGGTCGGGGACTTTGCCAGATAGGGCTTGGTCGAGGTGGGTCAAAGCTGATTCCGAGTCGTTGAGGCGGTCTTCAATCATGCCGAGATTATAGGCCGTCACCCAATCGCCGCCGGTCAGGTCATAAGCTTTGAGGGCGGATGTGCGGGCGGCAGTATATTGCCCAGCCTGAAGCTCCAATTCAGCCAGTTCATTATGACCTACTGGCGACTCGGGGTCGAGTTCGAGGATTTTCTTGTAGTCGCGGCGGGCGGGGTTGATTTTGCCGTCCAGACGATACAACCGCGCCCGAAAGTGATAATGCTGTACCTCCTTGGGCGCGGTTTTAATCAGGCTATCAATCTCGCTAATAGCCGTCTCGAAGTCGTTTTTCCGCAACGCCTTAATCGCTTTTTGGTAGGCCATTGGCTCACGCGGCCTAAACAAGAACAGGGCGGCGATAATCCAGCCAAACGCCAAACCCATGAACAGACCGGCTTGCTGTGGGAAGAACATCATCCCCAAGACTACTAAGAGGAATGACGGGACAAGAATCCCGATCCAGCGCCCGCGCTCATACGGCTCCAAGGCGCTGAAAATAATCACCACTGTGCCGCCGATGAACACGAGGAATAGGCCGGTTTGGATGGCGACGACCCCTGCTTGCCCTTGTACGACATTCAGGATAAGGCTCAACAGCCCGGTCACCGCCAACAGTATGAATAAGGCCGTCCGCCGTCGTGACCCCAGAAAGTCGTTAAACCGCTGCCAAAGTCCGCCCATAAGTGGTCTGTTTCCCTTAACGATGCGCGTAATCGGTTAATTCAAGGTTGAGGCTACCAACCGTGCGGCGGGCGATAATCCCGTTGGGCAGCACCAGCATCTTTTGGCTAAATTCTTGGCCGAACAATTCCACCGCTTGGGCTTGGCCGTAGGTGGTATCCTCTGTGCCGTGACTCACCAGTCGGGCGTCATAAGCGAGGGTGCGTTCTTGGTCGTCGCGGTAGCCGCCAAACACCGAGGCCGTCCCATCAGCAGGCCAATGTAGCACGGTCAGGCCGATGAGCGCAGTCTTGAGGAACAGCGGCACATATCCCGCCGTCAACGGTTGCTCAAGGTCTAGGCGTTTGCCGCCGCCGCCCGTGATGCCGATGAGTACCTTGTCGGGATAGAAGTCATAGGTCTCGCGCTTGGTGCGGCTGGAGGCTTGCAACTGCGCGACCACCCGCGAATACAGTAGGGCTTTGCTGGGGTCGGTCAGCGCTTCGACCAATTGGCTCGTGCCGTCCATCTCACGCCAGTCGTAGTCAATGCGGATGAATTGGCCGCCGTCCGGCTGCTCATGGATGGTGAATTGCTCCGACCCTTTCAGGATTTCTCCGTCACGACGATAGACATACGTCCCGCTGGCAACAAATGTCTCTTGCATGGTCACTGCATGTAATACTCGCATGGTGTTTATGACTCCTCTTGTTGAGTGTTGGCGCGCATCCGGGTCAAAACTGCCCGTCCGCCAATGGCTTCCCAGAACTTGCGTCCAGCCGCATTGTGTTCGGCTACGTACCATTCAAAATACCGTACATTATTTTCTAACATCCATGCCCGCACCGTCTCGACCAATATTTTCCCGATGCCGTGCCGCCGGTACTCGTCCTCGACAAAAATATCCGCCAAGAAGCCGCTGTTTTCCTGCACGAACATATCCGGGATGACATCAATGATGACTGCCAGCACGTATCCTACTAGTTTATCATCTTGCTCCGCAACGAAAACACGGGTGAGTGGGTCGTTCATGCGGGTGGCGAGGCGTTTGGCATAGACTTTGCCCCCTCCTCTGGCAGCGGCGGGCAATGCGGAATCGAGGGTATTGTGATGGGAAGCGAGGCGCTCCCACATCTGACCGATAGCGGACGTGTCTTCTTCAGTAGCAGTGCGAATGTTCATGACTTGACTTGAAAGACCTGATAACCGGGTAATTTGAATACTGCGTATTCCTCTGTTGGGTGTGCGCCCAACGAACGCCAGAATGCCTGTCCCACCGGGTCATAACGCGGTATGAGCGCTAACAACTGCGACGCGCCTTGCTGTTTCGACCATTCCCACGCGGCCTCAATCAAGGCACGCCCCAGACCCGGGTGATAGGCATGAGCATCCAACGCCATCTGGTCAATCACGGCTGTGTTGGCGGGCAAAACGCCCCCCGGCCATGTGTTGACCCAGACACTGACGTAGCCGCCCAAGGGCTGACCGCCGACCCAGACCATCCCGCCGCTTCGCTCCAGCCATATTAACGCGCCGGGGAGGGGGCGCAAGCGCGGGTCAGCCTGCGTTACAATAGTCTGACGTTCCGTATAGAGCGACTCTAATACGGTGAGGTCGGTGGGTAGGGCGGGGCGGACGTTATTAGGCACGCACAACTCTCAAATGATGATTACGCGGATGTGAGCATAGCACCGCCGGGGGGTACAATCAAGCGATGGTCAATCCAGATGTCATCCCAGACGATTTTCCTGCATGGATGCACCCCCGCCCACGGGGGATTAATTGGGGCTTGCTGCTGGCGGGGCTGATGGGGCTGATTGTGGGCTGGGCGTTCTTCGTCCGCCCCGGCATCCCAGCCATCACTGTCGGAACGCACGCCGCGTTTGTGGCTTCCGATTTCGCGAGGGCGTTGCGTGAAGGCGTGGCCGTTCCGCTGTGGTCGCCGCACGTCCAAAACGGTTATGGCGCACCCATCCCTCAATTTATCGCGCAAGGCGCGTCCTATCTGACCGCGCTGACCGAGGTGTTTTTCACCGATGACACGGCTGAAGCGATGCGACTGGTATTGGTCGGGTCATTGGCGGCGGCCAGCATGAGCATGTATGCCTTGACCACGGCTTGGGGTCTGAGTTGGGGGATTGTGGTCGCCGCGCTATATGTGCTTTGTCCGTTCATCGGCCTGACCACGCCGCATACTCTAGCCGACCCCGCGTTGGCGCTATCGCACGCCTTATTACCTTTTTTGATGTGGATTGCCACCAAACTCCGAGGAGAGGGGAAACAATGGCGGGTACTGGCTGGGTCTGGCGCATTAGGCGCCTTCATCCTGATAGAACCGCATATTGCGCTGGCGGGCTGGCTGAGTGGGTTAGCGCTACTCTGGATGACGAATGGGCGCGGACTGCTGAGGCACTGGCTCGGTATTGGTTTGGCCGGATTGGGGATTTCCGCCCCATTATGGCTGCCCGCGTTGTTGTTGTCTAATCAGGTGACATGGCTACCGTCGGCGCAACCCAGCGCGTTTAGCGTCTCGGTCTGGGAATGGTTCACGCTGGTTCGGGTGACTTCGACGGGGATGCCTCAATTTACGCTCGGCTTACTGCTCCCCTTGATGTTGGGGCTGGCGTGGGTCTATCGGGTACGCGGAGGCGGGCGCTGGCCGTTGCTGACGCTTGGGACGGCTGGGCTGGGGGTATCGGCGTTGGGCTGTATGCTGTTCCCCGCCGCATGGTGGCTGAGTATCGGTGGATTCTGGGCGGCGGCAGGCGGCGCGGGGGCGCTGGCGATATTGGATGGGTGGGTAAAACCAAACCGCCGTCGTTGGGCGAGGATTAGCGCCACGGCGTCGGTATTCGCCTTGTCGCTGCCGGTTTTGGCGACCCCGTTCGGCGCGACGACCAGCGATTTCTCGATTGCGGCGCAACTTCGCTATGAGCAGCGAGTGGGCAGCACCGCGCTATTGCCGTCCGGTTATGCGATTCCCAGCGCCTTGAGCGTTGTCCCAGACGCCAACCCGCTGGTGATGGGCAGTTACGAGTCCGGCGCACCCAACCGTATTCCCGTCAGCGGCGGGGCGCGGGTATCGGTATTGCAAGTGGGTAGTCAGAGCAGTATTTGGCAAGTCGGGATGGTGGGCGGGGGGATTTTGCCGGTTTCGATTGCCTATTTCCCCGGTTGGTCGGCCAGCCTAGACGAGTTCTCTATTCCACTGACTCATCAGGCGGAAAACGGGTTGATTCAAGTGACGCTTCCCCAGACCTCTAACGGGACGCTCCGGCTTCAACTGGGCTTGACCTCTCCGCAAATCGTCGCGTGGATGGCGGTTATCTTCACCGCGCTGACGCTTGGGATGTATGTACGCAAGCCGTAGCCTTTGGCGCTGTGATTCTGTACAATATCCCCCAGTCTTTACCTTTTTTAGAAGCTTACGGAGTTTGATGTCATGGCGATGACCAAAGAAGATTTGTCGAAAATGATTGGCGACGCTTGGGAGGCCATGCGGAATGGAAACCCCAAGGGCGCACAAGAGACGTTTCGCCGGGTTTTGAACGACGATAACGAGAACATCGACGCGCATTATGGACTCGGCCTCGCGTTGCGTGCGGCGGGTGATAAGGTCAGCGCCAAGAGCAGTTTCGAGACATCGCTCCGCATCTGTGAGCGCGAATTGGCCGCCATCCGCAAGGGAGAACGCGCCAACGACCTGATGACCACCCGTGATGACCGCTATATGATGCTGATTCGGATGCTCGGTCAGCGCATCGCAGAAGTCTAACGGCTGCCGATGGAGAAGCGCGAACGTCTGGAACGCACGATTGCGGGCGAGCCGACTGACCGCGCCCCGGTTGCGCTTTGGCGTCCGTTTCCCGGCGATGACCAGCGCACCGCCGATTATGCACAGGCCGTGGGCGAATTTCAGTTCGCCTATGATTGGGATGCGTGCGTGGTCGCCCCGCCGTGGTCGTTTGCCGGGGGAGATTACGGTTTACAGTCCGAATGGCAAGGCGCGACCAACGGCGATTGCATCGCCCAACGCCGCCCGATTAAACGCTCATTGGATTGGACGGAACTCCGACTGCCTGACCCTGCACGCGGCGAATTTGGCCGATTGGGGGCTTCGGTACGCCTCGTGGTTGATGCGATGCACATGCCGGGGACGCCAGTCGTGGTCGGAGTCCCCAGTCCATTGGCTCAGGCGGTGCGTTTGGCCGGTCAAGATCAACTCATCCGCCACCTGCGGACACAACCTGAGCGCTTGCGGACGGGGCTGAATATCTTGACCGATGCGACGGTACGCTATCTGGATTCGCTACGGGCGTCCAATATATCGGGGGTTTACCTGATGGTCGACCATGCCGATTATGCGGTGTTGTGTGAGGAAGAATACGCGACCTTTGGGTTGCCGGGGGATAGCGCGGTGATGGCGAATCTGCCGAAATCCGTCTGGTTGAAGATGGCTTATTTGCGCGGCACATCACCGATGTTCAAAGTCGCAGCGCAAATGGGCGTGAACGCTATCGGGTGGGATGATCGAGGCGGCGAAATCGACTTGCAAGCGGCCAAAAGCCAATGGGACGGCGCAATATTCGGCGGCTTAGACCCAGAAAAACACCTGCGGGGCGGCACGCCGTCCGGCATCCGTGATGCGTCCCGCGAGGCGCAAAACCTGATGGGCGGGCGGCGTTTTATGGTCGGGTGCGGTGCGCCCAGCCTGATGACGACTCCCCAGAGCCATTGGCGGGCGGCTCGTTTAAGTGTGGAGAAATTGGGATGAGTCTGCGTGTGATTGCGGGGACGGCCAGAGGCCGTAAGCTAAAAATTGTGCCGGGGGATACCACGCGCCCGATTATGGATCGCGTGAAAGAGGCGCTGTTCAGCATCTTGGGGCGATTTGTGATCGACGCCGAAGTGCTGGATTTATTCGCTGGGACGGGCAGCGTCGGTATCGAAGCTTTGAGCCGGGGCGCACGCCATTGTATCTTCCAAGACCTTGAGCGTCGCGCCATCGACACCATCAACGCCAATGTCGATATGTGCGGCTTCACTGCGAAGGCCACCGTCCGGCGGGCGGATGCGTTCGCCACCCTGAAAGGGACGCCGACTCCCTTTGATTTAATCTATATCGCGCCGCCGCAGTATAAGGCGATGTGGTTGACCGCCCTCAAAGCGATTGACGATGCCCCCACTTGGGTCAAGCCCGACGGGGTGGTTATCCTTCAGATTGACCCCACTGAGCGCCAAGATGTGGCATTGAAGCACTTCACGGCTTATGATGAACGGGTCTATGGCAGTACCCTGCTTTGGTTTTTTGAACACACCCCTACCGACGACGAACAAGACCCTGAACAAGAGGCCGACGTATGACCGATTATGCACTCCTAGAACAAGCCGCAGACGCTTTTATCGCTGATTTCGCCATCACCGCGCCGCCTATCCCCGTCGATGAACTGTTGAACCGACCCTTGCCGGGGATGTGGGAGAAGGTTGACCTCAGCCAATTGACCTTGAGTTTCTCGGTGCGCGGAGACCGCTATGCGCCGCGTGTTTCCATCGCCAAATTGCTCGTCCGACAGTTGATTGCCTCGCCGTGGGGCGCACGGTATCAACTCCCGGAGTTGATTGGTCAGGATTCGGCGCTAATGTTGGCCTTCACGCGGATGATCCTCGTCCCCCGCGTATTATTGCAAAAAATGCCGCACGCCCGCTGGCATCCAGTGGAAATTGCGTCGGACTTTTTCGTGCCGGAAGATGACGCCGAAGGCCGCCTCGCTTTATTGAAGTAGGCGGAAAACGCGCCCTCGGCGATATCTCAATTCAAGCGACTGATATAGGCGCGGGCGGCGCTGATGGCCTCGTCACGGGTGAAAATCAACCCCATTACTTGCTGTTCGCGCAGCATGTCTAAGAGTTCGCGTATGATGGGGCCGGGTTGCAGCTTGAGCGCCTTCATCAATTGGTGGCCGTCCAGCAACGCGGGCGGTTCGACCACGGTATCTTTGCGCTCATAAAAGGCGTCCAACAAGATACGGGCGCGTTCGATGATGCGTATCCATGTCGCTTGCTGAATCTGCACACCGACCCCGGCTAAATACTCGGCCAGCGCCAATAGCACCCCATCCACCCCGGCCTCGCCCAATTTGTGCCAATATCGGTGCTGCGCCAGCACATCCAGCGGCATGTCGAGGTGTGTAACCGGATTGGGCGTCACTGTTAACAGCGCTTCGAGGCGGGCGCGTTCTGGGTTGCTCAGGCGCAATGACTCGGCGATATTTTCCGCCATCAGACGCCCATCCAGCGCATGGGCGGAGGTGGTATAGTGCAGCAATACGGCGAGGATGAGCAGGGCATGGTGCGGGCGGTCATTCGGCCACTGCGCGTTGAGGTGATTTTGCAGCGGGCGGCGAAAACGATCAATCCCGACCACCAACGCGCCCAACCCGAAAGCGGCGGCGGTGTTGTCGGTGCGGGCGGGGCTGATGGTATTGAAGATGCGCGATGCTTGTTCTACCGCCGTGAGCGCTTGCGTCCACATCTTATGTGGGAGCGCGGCGGTTTGGGGCAAGATCGAAGTCATCAGGCCGAGTTGCCCAGCCACGCGCAGCGCCGCCCACGGTTTCGCACCCGATAACAGCTTGAAAAATTCATCACGTATCCGTTCGGCGCTGGCGTTTTTAAGCGCCGAAGCGTGGGTTTTGATGTCTTTCAGCGTGACTGGCTCGATTCGGGCGTTGAGTTGGATGCTCTGGCGCACGGCACGCAAGGTGCGAATCGGGTCATGCGACATTGAAGTCGGCGAACAACGGCGGATGAGCTTGCCTTTCAGGTCGGTTTCGCCGTCTAGGGGGTCAATCAGTTTGCTGGTATCGCCGCGCAAGTCTACGGCTATCGCATTGACGGTGAAATCGCGATCTGTCAAATCCCCCAACAGGTCGGGCGCACGATAGCCAGCCACGTCGATATTGAGCTTGCCGGTTGGCGTCTCCAATATCACACGGGCGACCTCGCGCTCGGCGTCCATAATGTAAACATCCCCGCCGAGAGTGTCCGCGATTCGCCGTGCCATCTTAATCGCGCCCACGGATACTACGAGGTCGATGTCTTTCAACGGATAGCCCAGATAGGCGTCACGCACCGCGCCGCCCACCACATGTACGGCGGTTGTGTCGTCTTGGTCTAACAACCAATCGGACAGCGTTAAGATCACGTCCGGCCAAATCAGGGGACGGTTGGGCGTGCGCGGGGTGAGGTTAGTCATGCTTGAGGCTGTCCAAGTTCACGACGCCGATGAACGGCAGGTTGCGGAATTTCTCATCAAGGTCGAGGCCGTAACCGAACACGAATTTGTCTTCGATGGCAAAGCCGGTGTAATCTACGGTGATTGTTGCCTGACGGCGGGCGGGCTTATCCAATAGCGTGCAGATTTTGAGGGTCTTGGGGCTGCGCGTCCATAGCATCTCGACCACTTTACTGAGTGTGAAGCCGCTGTCGATGATGTCCTCGATGATGAGGACATCTTTGCCGGTCACGCCGACTGTCAAGTCGTGGTCGATGCGGACGTTACGAGTCGATTCGCGTGCGCCTTTGCCATAACTGCTCACGGCCATAAAATCCAACTCGTGCGGGACATCAATTTGGCGGGCGAGGTCGCTCATGAAGATGACTCCGCCTTTGAGGATGCACAGCAGAATCAGGTTATTTGAGTTGGCGTAGTCTTGGGTGATTTGTGCGCCCAATTCTTTAATCCGCGCTTGAAGCGTGGATTCGTCGATTAAAATCTCTTTTAAGTACATATCATAGGCGTGTTGCATCTGAACCTCGTGGATTGGGCGTATTGATTTTTGTAGTATAACAGCAGATGCGAAGTCGATTTAAGAGATGGAAAGAGGCCGGGCGTGAGACGTTTATTAGCATTGATGCTGGTTTGCTGTGTTTGGATGGGGGTTGTTAGCGCAGAAGACGCCCCACAAGCACTGCTCACGCTGACGCATAACGATGTCGTGACCGATGCGGCATGGTCGCCAGATGAAGGGTTGATTGCGACGGCCTCTGAAGATGGGCTGTTGCGGGTATGGGATGCTTCGGACGGGGCGGAACTGCGGAGTTTTGCCTATCCCGACGCCGTGCGCGGCTTGACGTGGAGCGTGGACGGCCTGCGCGTGCTGGCATGGTCAGCCGACGGGACGGTGCGCGTCTGGGCGGCGACTGAGGACGGCACGACGCCGCTATTAGATATTTTACATCCCGGCGGGATACGCGGAGCGCGTTGGAACGCTGACGAATCGCAGATTTTGACGTGGGGCGGGGCAGACGGCTTGGCGCGGGTCTGGTCTACGGTGGACGGTCAGATCGTGCGCGATTTTACCCACGCTGGGGAGGTCATACAAGCGGAGTGGAGCGCCAGCGGGGGACATTTACTGACGTTTACACAGGTCGGGACGGCCACGGTTTGGGACGCCCGTAACGGGGCGCGGCTGCAAGACATCCCGTTTGGAGCGGCGGTTTTGGGCGCAAAATGGAGCGCCGATGAAACTTCACTGCTGACATGGACGAAACTTAGCGGGGTGCTGGTGTGGACTCCGCCATCTCAGACCCCACGGCTAACGTTGCCGCATCGGACGTTTGTTGAGGGCGCAACATGGGATTTGGACGAATCGCACATCTTGAGTTGGGCCGCCGATGACACGGCCAAACTATGGGACGCACAGACCGGCGAACTGTTGGTCGAACTCTCACATATCGACTGGGTAGAGGGGGCAGCCCTCAGCCGTGACGGGCAACATCTGTTGAGTTGGGCGTATGACAGCGCATTGTTGTGGGATAGCGTCGGCGCGAATATCGCCGAGTTTCGCCATGACTTGTTGGTGATGGGCGCGACATGGAACGCTGACGAGTCCCGCGTGCTGTCATGGTCGTGGGATAAAACCGCCCGTGTGTGGGCGATGCCGTAGCTTGTGAGGTGAGGCAGACGGGGCTATCATGGGGCGACAAACATCTAACGAGAAATTTGGCGCATCTTATGGAAACTCCATGGCGGCTGCATCTGACCAATTCCGCGGTCATCCAATTAGACATCGTGCATGGCAAGCAGGCGATTTTGGTCGCATGGGCCAATGACGGCAGCGCGTCGTATTACGGCCTAGAGACGGGTAGCGCGTTGGGCAAAGCGCGTTTCGTGCTGCCCAAGACCACCGATTATGCCGATGAACAATGGGCGGCTTTTTTGCCGACTCTCAAAGGGACGAAGAGTGCTCCACTTCCGCGCATCCGTGCCGACGCGGGGCAGGTCTGGACGGCGGACAGCGGCCTGTCTGCCGTGATTTACACCGGCGGCGCGACTCTCACCCACCTGATGGCGGGAGGCGTCTCCAAAACCTATGGCTATGATATCGCCCCGGCGGTGCTGGCGGTTGACCCCCAGACTTATACGGCGGCGGCGTTGGACTTTAAAGGCGCGCTCCTCATCGCCAAGCCCAACGGCGGCGTCAAGACGGTGAAACTCGGCCTTGAGCCGCAGGTTGAACTCCCTCTCAGCGTCAAAATTGCACGCGGCGCAGAGCGTATTGCGGTCTCGGATGGGATTCACCTGATGGTGACGGACGGGGCGGGCAAACGCTTGGCGCTCCGCGAATTGTCGTATGCGTGCAGCCTGATTGCACTCTCACAAGACGGGGCGCGAGTGCTGACCTATGACAGTGATTCGGGCGTGTTGCGCTCGTATGAAGCCGAGAATCTGACCATGACGCACCAGCGGTTTGTGTCTGACCTGATGACTACCGCCCGACAAGTGCAGTTGATGGCCGATTTGCCGCCCGTCCGCGCCGCCTTATCCGCCTTGACCTGTGATGGCGAGGGGCATATCGCCTTCGCGGTGACGGGGCAAGTGTGCGGCGCAATCCTTGACCACCTCAAACTCAAAAATATGTCGATGGCCGCGCCTCCAGAACCGCCCGCGCTCAAACCCCCTAAGCCCGCCAAACTGGAAAAGCCGCTACCGCCCTCGCCAAAGGTCAAGCGCAATAAGGCGCTCCCCATCCCAGATGAACCTCTCCCATGATATTTTACATTTTAGGGCTTTAGCCCGCGAGAAAGCCACGCCACTTTAGTGGCAGTGGATGAAAGCGTTCTTGACTTTAGTCAGAAATGACTTTGTGTATTATATTATTTGTATGAAATATCGCCGCACAGAAGGGTTTGTAGGCGTGGGGTTGAAAACCTTCGAGTATCGTCTGTACCCAACACCAGCACAGGAAAAATGCCTGTTCAATACGCTTGCCGTTTGTCGCCAATTCTACAATATGTGCTTGGAAGATCGGAAAACGGCGTATCAGCTTGAGGGGCGCAGTGTCAGCAAATCCGAGCAGGAAAAAATGGCTGTTCGTTATCGTCAGACCTTCCCGCAAGCCAAAGCGGTGTTTTCCCAAACGCTCCAATCGGTGGCGGATGATTTAGATAAGGCGTTCAAAGCTTTCTTTCGACGAGTGAAAGCAGGCGAGAACCCCGGCTACCCGCGCTTCAAAGGACATAACCGCTTCCACAGTTTCACCTTCAAACAGTTCGGTGTCGGCGCAAAACTGGACGGCAGACGCTTGAGATTGTTCGGTATAGGGCGCGTGGGGGTGCGCTGGCATAGGCCATTGGAAGGCACGATTAAAACGGTTCGTCTTGTCCACAACGCAGGGCAGTGGCACGCCTGTTTCACCTGTGAAATTCCTGACAAACCGGCGCTGCCAACCACCGGACATGCGATTGGGGTGGATGTCGGTATCGCATCGCTCATCACCACCAGCGATGGTGAAAAGGTCGAGCATCCACAGTTTTATCGGCAAGGCCAAAAGAAACTCAGGGTATTACAACG
>Ga0163154_10004846_pt1 | contig 17483 bp, 15 predicted proteins | sample OliLakLV19MP9P1_FD_148649 | JGI IMG/M metagenome (GOLD analysis project Ga0163154, IMG submission 148649) | Freshwater microbial mat bacterial communities from Lake Vanda, McMurdo Dry Valleys, Antarctica - Oligotrophic Lake LV.19.MP9.P1 | ecosystem: Environmental > Aquatic > Freshwater > Lake >...
AACGAGATTTGGACAGTAACAATGAATTCCTCAGACGGGGGCGTTCCGCCGTGCCGTGCTTCGCACTCAATCCTAATACAGAGGGTAATACTCACAAATGGGGATTTCGTCCGCAGGACGTCTGTTTTTCAGTCGGGTACGTTCTTGTACCCGACTCTTGCAAGAGGTCTATTCTTTTTGCTCGGCGGGACGCAGTTTGATCAGGGCGACGGCGGGAGCCTTGAGCGTAATTTCAAGCGTCTCCTTTTGCTTCAATGTCCCTTGCTGTTTGGGTTTGCCTTCGGGTTGTGCGCTGTCCTTGATTTGGATTTCATAATGGGTTCCCGTGCGCCACAGCAAACCCTTGAGAGTGAGGCGATAAACTGATTCTTTGGCAAACACGTTGCTGATGAGAACCTGCCCGAAAGAGTTGTCTGCGGCGAGTCCGGCACTAATAACGCTCTCTTGAGGACGAAATCCCATCGTATGGACGCGGTTCGGCGTATCGAGCAGTTCACGGAACGCAAGCAGCGCGTGATAATTGGGAAACGGGACACCTTGCTCGTTGAACAACCCAAACGCGCCGAGTTCGCCATGAAACAGGTTGCAGACATCAACGGGAGCGTCCTGCAACGCCAGCAGTGTCGCCACGATAAACGCGCCGCCTTCCATGCCTGTCATTCGATTAACAAACGCTTGGCGCACTTTTGCAGGTGTCGTTCGCGCCAAGCCTTCCCAAGAGTTGTCGGGCAGATAATTCCACTCATTGAGATGGCTTTCCGTATGCGTGAATTCGGCGGCGTCCAGTATTTTGCGAATTGCTCTGGCGCGAAGTGGTAAATCGAGCAAATCCGCCGTATAGCCGTGCCACGAAAAGAAATCGAGCGGCAGACGTTCCTTGCGGCAATAAGCAAGAAAATCCTCGACGAATTTCGACGGCACGAATTTTCCAGCGACAATCTGCCCGGTATTGCCGACTGCGGGCGCACCGACCTTGAGATTGGGAGAGTGCGCCTTGATCGCCAGCACAGTGACCTTGTAGAGCTGAAAATAATCGGCGTCTGTGCCGCTCCACATCACGGGGCGATTTTCCGGCTCGTTCCAGATTTCCCAATAGCGAATAGCATAGCGAAAACCGTTCGCCCAACCCTCGTTATAGTGCCGAATAATTCCGAGAGCGATCTGCGCCCATCTCTCCGGTGACTTCGGCGGATGAACATAGCGTTTGTGGCGCGTATGTTCGATGCTCTCGCCTAAGCGGTAGATGATCTGTGCGCCGGTGGCGCGAACAGAAGCAAGATACTCGTCGGTCAGGGCAAAGTCGTAACTTTTGGGATCGGCGGCATCGGCGTCGGGGTTTGGAAAGACCGCGTGAATATCTACCACGTCGGGATTAGGATAGTGACAGTCGTGGAGGCGAACATACGGGACGCCCAACGCCCGATGTTCGGCTTCGACAGAGACCAGCCCGCCGGAACCTATCGCCCCTTTGTTGATGCCGTGCAGGGCGCGAAAAGGCTCAAGTCTGCGCCCGAAATCTACGAGGAGATCAATGGGGGCTTGCTGATCATTTGCTTGTGCGATGGCGTTGCTCTCCTCCCCAAGCAGAGACGCTGCCGAGAAACCAACCAACTCCCGCCGCGAAAGACGTTCCATTTTTTCAATCCTTACCAAGAGATTAGAGGAGAATACCCGCTCTGTAGAGAAATTGGGAACACTTGATTTGAGGAGAAACCCAATGATTTCCAAAGAAGAGTTCGACACGGCACGCGCCGCCACCGACGAGTATCTGACCCGCGCCGGAATCGTTCTGACACCGCAGGAACGCGAGGCAATCGAAGTTGCGGACTTCGGTAAAGGCGATTTGGCGACAAGCGGACTGCAAATTCTTACCTACATCAATACGTCGCGCTGCTGTGCCAAAGAGCTGGTAATGACGCCGCATCAGACTTGCCCCGAACATCGCCATCCGCCCGTCAATGGTGACCCCGGCAAAGAGGAGACATTTCGTTGTCGGTGGGGCGAAGTTACCCTTTATACCGAAGGCGAACAGACCGCGAACCCACGCTGTCAGCCGCCCGCCAAAGACGCCGCACACTACACGGTTTTGCATGAAACGGTGCTGCGTCCGGGCGAACAATTCACCATTCAACCGAACGTCAAGCACTGGTTTGCGGCGGGCAAAGACGGCGCGGTTGTCTCGGAGTTCTCCACCACCAGCCGCGATGAGTTCGATATTTTCACCGATCCCGGAATAGTCCGCGCTCCCCGTATCGAAGGCGAATAACCGCCCCGCAAACTGCACGGACACATTCAGCCATCACGCTGCATCACAACAAGATATTCGTGCAGCATGGTGCTGTCCGAATGCCCTGCTGCATTGGTCGGGTTGTTTTTGGCGGGCATTCGCTTGTTGGGAATGCCGCGTCGAAAGGTCTGGAGATGGCGATAAAGTCACGGGTTTTCGGGTGTTTCCGGGAAGGAAGGGAGAAGCAAATGAGCAATGAATCTGTAGGCACGTCTTATGAGAAGGAACAATACAACAGAGAAATGGAGCTGCGTGAAAAAGAATTCAATCTCAAGGAACGTCAGTTCGCTGAGGAGTTTAGGCTAAAACAGTCTGAACAGCGGGGAGTCTGGAAAGGGATAGAGAGGGGATTAACCATTGCCATACCGCTCCTTACTGTGCTTATTCCTGCAAGCATAAGTTACACTCAGTTCCTACGTATAGAAGAGAGCAAGGTTGCAGCACAATCGAGTGCAGACCAATCTGCTGCGGATGCGGCAAGAGAAAGAGCCAAAGCAGACCGCATTACATCTGTCTTAAAGGCAAGATCAGCTTTTGCAGCAAAGAAGGTCGTTCTCTACGAAAAGGCGGTTAAAGTTACGGGAGACCTTATCGTTACAAAGCATGGTACGCCCGAATATCGAGAAGCTCGGAAACAATTCGAACTCTTATATTGGTCTCAACTCCCTCTGGTAGAGGACAGTGACGTTGCGGGCGCAATGGTTACGCTTCGGAATACGTTGGCAGCAAATTTAGGAAATGACGCTGTTGAAAGTGCGGTGATTGGAGTTTCTAAGGCGATAAGAATTTCTTTGAAGGATTTGTACGAACCGGACGATACGACTGTGCAAGTCACACCAGTACCCGATAAACAATAGACTTCTTGCAAGAGTCGGGTAGAGATCACGTACCCGCCTGAAAAACAGACGTCCTGCGGACGAAATTCCCTGGCTCCTTGAGAGTGCGAAGCACGGCACGGCGGAACGCCCCCAGCAGGAAATTCATTTCGCTGGACTTATGCACGAGAAATTCATTGTTGCTGTCCAAATCTCGTTGCTGTAAAGTTGCCTCTTGTGCGGGCATTTTAAATACCCGGCACGATGGCGTTCCGCCAAGCGTCCTTCGGACGCGATACGGTAGAGAGATTGCGCCGTCCGAAGGACGCTTGTCCGCAGGACACCGAGACGGGTACTTTCAGTACTCGCAACGACATACGGGTTTAAAACCCCCGATCTCATCGCAGCAACGAGATTTGGACAGCAACAATGAATTTTGCTGGACTCTTGCAAGAGGTCTAATAAGCAAAAATACAACAGAAGTGTTCATCCAACTGACTGCAAGCAGACCCGCAATCGTTCTATCCACACTGTACGAAACTCCAGTGTGGATAGAACGATTGCGATTTTTGATTTGCCCCGTTCTATTTCAAGGGTAGAAATCGGATACAAACGGGCATAGGGACGCTGACTTGCATGACTTCGGTCATTTTGCCGGTTTGCGCGTCGAGTCGGAAGACGACGAGCGTATCGCTGTCCTGATTGGCGGCAAGCAGAAACGCCCCAGTCGGATCGAAGTTGAAGTTGCGCGGCGTTTTGCCCATAACCGATTGATGCCCGCTCGCCTTGAGTGTGCCATTCGGCTGTACGGCGAAAAGGGCAAGGCTGTTGTGTCCGCGATTGGAGACATACACCCATTTGCCGTTGGGATGAACACGCACTTCCGCCGTCGAGTTGCCCGGCTCCTTGTAATCGTCCGGCAGTGTGGAGAGCGTTTGGAGATTGGTCAGCGTTCCGGTTTGGGCATTATACGCCGCGACATTAACCGTCGAGTCGATCTCGCCGCAATAATAAGCGAACTTATAGTCGGGCGAAAACGAAAGGTGGCGCGGACCTGATCCCGGCTTGGTGTCGAGTGTGGCAGGAGTGTGTGGGGTCAGTGTGCCTTTTGTGCTGTCAAGTGCGTAGACATAGATTTTATCCGTCCCCAAATCTGCCGCAAAGGCATATTTGCCGCTTTTGTCGGGATTGATCGAGTGGGCGTGTGGTTCGCCTTGACGGTCTTTGTTGGTGCTGCTTCCCTTATGCTGGACAAAGCCGGTTGCCGCACCGAGTTTGCCGTCGGATTCGAGGGGCAATGCGGCGACACTGCCGCCGCCATAATTGGCGACAAGGGCGTATTTGTTCGCCGGATCGAGCGCGATATGGCAGGTTCCGCTTCCCCCTGCCGACTGCCGATTGAGCAGGGTCAAGGCTCCGTTGGCTTCGATGGCATAGGCACTGACAGAGCCGGCGTCTTTGCCCTCGAAATTGCTGATTTCGTTGGCGGCATAGAGATATTTGCCGTTCGGGTGGATGGCGAGAAAGGTCGGGTTGGGCGTTTCGGGACCGGCGACGGAGGGCGTGAGATGCCCCGTCTTGGTGTCCATATCGAAGATGAAAATCCCCTGCTTTTGTTTGTTGGTGTAGGTTCCAATATAAACGCGCATTTTGTTGCCTCGCTTGGGTTGGTTTTGGGCATGGGCGGTTCCGAGTGCCGTCGTGACTGTAAGGAGTCCAGCAAGCAGAAACGCGCCGCGTGTGATAGGTCGCATAGTCTCTCCTGTAAAGAGTAAAAATTCGCAGTCTCTTTTTCAATACAGCGGAAGGAAATTCCTGCGTGAGATTTGTGTTTGACAGAACCGCAACGCCGTGATGGAATAAACTCCTTGACAAAATAGTTTCCTAAGAATATAATAGCGTTTGTTTGGAGTGTTGTCCGAGTTGGTCGAAGGAGCACGACTGGAAATCGTGTAATGGCCCTAAAAGTCATTCGTGGGTTCGAATCCCACACACTCCGCTCCGATTTTCGGGGTCGGGCGCAGAACTGTTCTGTTCCCGACTCCGCTTTGTTTGCCCTAACTGCGGAATCTATGCGCTTTTCCAAACGGATTCTTTTGCGGATGTCGCTGCTTCTCGTAGCGTTGCCGTGCGTCTATTTCGGGGCGGCGAGTGCCGCCTATTACCTCCACAAACGCCACGCCGTTCTGCCGATTCTCGCCAAACGTCCTGCGGCTTTTGCTCCCAATGCCAAAACACGTCTGCTCATTTTCGCGCCGCACTGTGACGATGAAACGCTCGGTTGCGCCGGACTGATCCAGCAGACCCTCGCGGCGGGTGGCAAAGTCAAAATTGTCTTTTTTACCAATGGCGACGGTTTCCGGGTCGCGGTTCAGCGCAACGCCCGTACCATCCAAATCGAACCCCGTGATTATGTCGAATTTGCCGAACTGCGCCAAAGCGAAACCTATACCGCGCTGAAACATCTCGGCGTCGGCAAGGCGGACATTGTGTTTCTCGGCTATCCGGATCGCGGGCTGATGTCGCTCTGGCAGTCGTATTGGACGCCCGATAAGCCCTATACGTCACAGTTTACCCAACGCACCGCCTCGCCTTATCCCGAAACTTACAATCCCAAAGCGGTCTACTGCGGTCAGAATGTCGCGGACGATCTTCGCGCTGTTCTCAACAATTTTCAGCCGAATTGGGTCACCGTGACGCACCCGCTCGATGATCACCCCGACCATGCCGCCGCGTCCGCTTTTGTCACTTATGCGTGCCGAATATTGCAGCACGATTCTGCCCCGAACGCATGGGCGAGAAATTTGCGCCTCGAATACTATTTGATTCATCGCGGCGATTGGCCTCTTCCGATGGGCGATCACCCGACACTGCCGATGGCTCCTCCCGCCGAAATGATGGCAACGGAAACCCGCTGGAATCGGCTCGATATGACCCAGGCGCAAACCCGCACCAAAGCCGAGACGATTGATCTCTATGCCAGTCAAACGGCGATCATGGATCGGTATTTGGCGTCGTTTGCCCGCACCAATGAGATGCTCGGCGGCGTTCCCAGACAGACGCTTTCTTTTGTGCCATCGAACTTTGGCGCGATTAATGGAGACACGGCAAAATGGCAAAACTGCGCCCCAATTTGCCGGAATCCCGTCAATGACAGTATGGTGCGCGACCTACAAGCCGGGGGCGATATTGGGGCTGTCTATGCGTGCCGCGATACTGAAAATCTCTATTTGCGGTTCGAGACGCGCAAAGAGATCACACCGCGCATGGTGTTTGCCCTACAGATTCGTGCATTCGATAGAGAGGGAAATTCGACGCGGGAAGCGTTTCACGTTGTGGTTTCGCCTTCGGAGAGTTCAGTATTGCCGCAGGGCGTCACGGCAGGAGTACAGGGCAGAACACTGGAAGCGGCGATTCCGGTTGCGGCGTTGACAACACAGAAGAATTGGAAGGCGATTCGGATGCTGGCGATCAGTGGCGATACTGCGATTTCCGGCTTGGAAGTGGACAAAACCGGCATCACGCTTCTCGATGTACCGAGCGAGGAAGCCCGATGAACCGCTTAGGAATCATGGGCGGAACCTTCGACCCGATCCATTTTGGGCATCTGTTCGTTGCCGAAGAAGCCCGCACCGTGTTTCGTCTTGACCGCGTTCTCTTTGTCCCGAACAACGTGCCACCTCATAAAAAACAGCGCGATATTACGGAGCCGCATCACCGTTTCGCCATGACGGAGATCGCGACGGCGACCAATCCGGCGTTTGGGTGTTCGACGAGAGAGCGGGATCGTGCGGGCGCGTCCTATACTGTGGAGACCCTGCAAGCCTTGCGCGATGAACTGCCCGAAACGGAACTGTTTTATATCACGGGCGTAGATGCAATCGCGGATATTTTGACATGGAAACGTCATGAAGAAGTGATTCGGTTGGCGCAATTTATCGCGGCGGCGCGTCCCGGCTACGAGCCGGCGATACTTGCGGCGCGATTGCCGGAAGCATATCTTGGTCAGATTCATGTCCTAAATTCCACCGCGCTCGACATCTCTTCGACGGATTTGCGCCAACGAGTCCGCGAAGGGCGTCCAATTCGCTACCTAACCCCCGATGACGTGGTAGAATACATCACGCGAAACCGACTTTATAGAGAACAGGGAACAGGGAACAGGGAACAGGACACTGGCTTATGAGTATGAAGTATGGTTTCTGCGGAATCCGTTGGGTTATTGCATTGCCCAACGACCTGACCACCTAATTACCTAACTCACCTCTCGCAGCAGGTACTGAAAGTACCCGGCAAGAAAGTACAAGCGTCTTACCTCACCCCCAACCCCTCTCCTGAGAGGAGAGGGGAGTCAATACGAGACAGTGTGCGTCTGAAAGACGCTTGTTTTTTCCAGACGGGGGTCTAAAACCCCCGCTGTGAGAGGTGAGTTACCTAATTACCCAACGACCTAACGACCCAAAGAGGAAACGATTTTATGCCTGAAACAGCAACAGATTTGGAATTGGATGAACTCGAAGAAGAGGAAGAGGACGACGAGTTTTACGACGATGAAGAAGAAGGCGCAGAGCAGCCTTACGTCTCGACCCATACCTCCGAGGACAAGGTTCGGATGATGGCAGCGGCAATGTACTCACTCAAAGGCACAAATATCATTGCCCTCGATCTGCGCGAACTGACGATTATCGCCGACTTTTTTCTGTTTTGCACCGGAAATTCGAGCATTCAGATTCGCTCTATCGCCGACAGAGTCGAGGAGAGACTACGCGAACAGGGCGAACGCAAAAACCATGTCGAAGGTTTCCGTGAAGCGACTTGGATACTCCTCGATTACGGCGATGTGGTTGTTCACGTCATGGCGGAAGATCAGCGCGAGCATTTCAATATCGAAGGGCGTTGGGAGGAGGCTCCCCGATTCGACTTGGAACTTCCCGCAGACGCCTGAACACGGGAATGACAGGAATGAGATTGCGATAGGCGAGGGGTGCGGTGGAATGAATTCCCCGCTATAAAAAATCAATGTCCGCCTTCGCGGACACCTCGAATTACGAGATTGTCCACGAAGGTGGACGTTGCGTTCTCATGAGCGGGGAATTCATTCCACCGCGAAAGCCAGGCAAGACCAATGAATGAACTTTTCAACGGCATCCTTCTTTTTATCGTTTACTTGTTCATGTTTGTCGGACTACCGCTTTTGCTTGTGTCTCCTGTGTTGTTGTTTCTTTGGGGCAAACCTGCCGCACCACGAAGTAAAAGTGTCAGATGGCGCAAGCGAGATGTCAAAGTTCGGGATGATTATGAGGTGCGCGATGTCGGCTGGCTGCTGGATGAATTGCACTATGGCAACCGCCATACCCGCCCGCTGACCTTTGCGGCACTGGCAGAAGTCCTGCCGAGAATGAAGAGTTCCGACGCGCACCGCTTGACCGCACATCACCATACGATTCTGCATACTTTGCTTGATTCGTTCGTATCGTTAGGGCGTGGTTCGGCGCAGGAAGTCGCCTTGTGTTTGGGTATTCTCAAGGCGTTGGCAAATATCGGGGAAGCGGGCGACGAGTGGCACGTTCAGAATTTGGCGTTGTCGGCGCGGCTACCTCAAATTCGTGAGGCAGCACTGGCAACCCTGCCCGTTTTGCAAGCGCGAATCGTTTACAGCGACAGCATTCACTCTCTCTTGCGTGCTTCGGAACAGCCAACGGTCAACGCAGACAATCTGTTGCGTCCTGTCCAAGAGCGGGGAGACGCCCATCCCGAATCACTGCTGCGTCCGAGGTGATTGGGAAATTAGGTTATTGGGTTGGTAGGTCATTGGGTTCGGGTACGTGATCTTTACCCGCTCTTTCCACACCCGTATAAGGACTTAGCGAATGCGTGTGGCGATAGTTGGCGGCGGAGCCGTCGGGAATATGGCGGCGTGGCGGTTGGCGCGATATGGAGCCGAAGTTCTGCTGCTCGAACAGTTCGCGCTCGACCATGATCGCGGCAGTTCGTATGGCGACAGCCGCATTATTCGGCGCGTCTATCCCGATGGGTTGTATACCGAACTGATGGCGGGGGCATATCCGCTCTGGCAAGAATTGATGACGCAGACGGGCGACGACACACTGTTCGTGCAATCGGGCGGTCTGTATTTCGGAGACGCCAACCACCCCGACATTCACGCCGCACAAACAGCACTGCTCCAAAACGATGTTCCGCATGAAATCCTGACCCCGAACGAATGCGCCCGCAAGTTTCCCGCGTTTCGGCTTGCCAACAACGAAGTCGCGATTTCCGAGCCGAGTATGGGTTATGCCCGCGCCTCGAAATGTGTCCGCGCCGCTTCCGCTCTCGCCCACGATTCCGGCAAGGTCAAAACGCTGTACGATACCCGCGTGACGCGCCTCGAACCCGGCGGCAAATTAGGGGGCGTTCGTCTTTGCTTGGATAATGGACATACCCTGCAAGCCGACGCCTTGATTCTCTGTGCCGGAGCGTGGACGAACACGCTTCTAAAGCCGTTCGATGTACAGATTCCACTCAAAATCACGCGGCAGGTCTATTTTCATCTCCTCCCCAAAGAAGCCAATGATCCGCAGTTCGCGCCGGGTGCGTTTCCCGTTTGGATCGATGCCTCCACGTTGTTCTATGGTTTTCCGCGTCTCGGCGATGTTCCCGGCGTCAAACTGGCACAGCATACGCACGGCGCGGAAGTTCACCCCGATAGGGTCAACCGCACGATCACGCCCGACGACGTGCGCCCGACACTGGAATTTGCTGCCGAACGGTTTCCGCGCCTCAGCCAAACGGTGGTATATGAAAAAGTCTGCCTCTATTCCAACACGCCCGACGAGGATTTTGTCATTGACGCGATCCCAAATCTGCCGAATGCGTTTGTGTTCAGCGCGTGTTCCGGGCATGGATTCAAGTTCACGCCGCTCATGGGAGAAATCGCTGCCCGCCTCGCCACCGAACAAGAGACTGGCTACGACTTAACCCGATTTCACTACCCGACAGAAAATTGAAGTGTGCAGTTCGGTGGTAATCGAACAGCGACCCACAGCGAAAGACCTGAGCGTTGCCCTCCTCATCGGCAGAGCAAGCGTCTCCGGTATGATGCTCCGCCGCCGCAAAAAGTAAGGATTAGGGATTAGGGAACAAGGAACAGGAAAGACAGCGCGATTGGGTATACTGCGTGTATCTCAACCAACCTATTCAGGAAGCAAGGTCTTCCCTGTTCCCTAATCCCTACCATGAATACACTTTACTATGGCGACAACCTCGAAGTCCTGCGGAAATATGTCAAAGACGAGACGATTGACCTCTGCTATATCGATCCTCCCTTCAACTCCAAGCGAAATTATAACCAGATTTATAACAACATCGGCGGCGAAGACAGGGCGCAGGCGCAAGCCTTTGTGGATACGTGGGTGTGGGACGCCGAAGCCGACAGGGGCTATACCGAAATCCTTGCCAACGACAGCGGCAGGTTCGCCACCCAAACCGTTGACCTCATCAAAGGGCTTCAACCCGTCTTGAAGCGCGGCAGTCTGCTCGCCTACCTCGTCAGTATGACCCTCCGCATCACCGAGATATACCGCGCCCTCAAGCCCACCGGCTCCTTTTATCTGCACTGCGACCCCACCGCCTCCCATTATCTCAAGATTGTCCTTGACGCGATTTTTGTTTCAGGCGGCGGCGATTACAAGAATGAGATAGTATGGACGCGCACAAATGCTCATAACGTCGCCTCGAAATACTTTGCCCGCGTCCAAGATATTATTTTCTTCTATGCCAAAACGGGCAACTATATATGGAATGCTCAGTATACTGATTTCTCTCCCCAACAACTCAAAAGATATAGTTATGACCCCACAACCGGGCGTATGGTCACGGGACAAGATTTGACTATGACCGGAAACGCGAATAGGAACTTTACGTGGCGTGGAAGTACCCCGCCGCCTCATCGCGGTTGGGGCTTTTCAGAGGAACAACTCGAAGCACTTTGGGAACAAGGGCTTATACTAACAAAAGAAGATGGAACTCCTCGTCTTGACGGACGCAAAGTCTTTCTTGATGATAAGTTGGGTAAGCCTATAGGTACAGTATGGTCGGATATTGAGAGAATCGGCAATACTTCCGGTGAGCGTATGGGATACCCCACTCAGAAACCCGAAGCCCTCCTTGATCGCATAGTCCGCGCTTCCACCAACGAAGGCGATACCGTCCTCGACGCTTACTGCGGGTGCGGCACAACCGTTGCCGTCGCCGAGCGACTCAAGCGCAACTGGATCGGTATAGACATCACCTACCAGAGTATTTCCCTCATTCTTCGCCGCCTCGAAGGGCAATATGGCAAGGCGGTTCTCGATACCATCAAACTCAACGGCATTCCGCAGGATATGGACGCCGCCCGCGCACTCGCCCACAAACAAGATGACCGCGTTCGCAAAGAGTTTGAGAAATGGGCAGTCCTCACCTACAGCCAGAACCGCGCCGTTATCAACGACAAAAAAGGCGCGGACGGCGGCATAGACGGCATCGCCTATACCCTCACCGGCAAAGACGATAACGCCAAAATCGTCTTTCAAGTCAAAAGCGGTAATATCGGGCGCGGCGATATTTCCAAGATGAACAACGACAGGCAGCGCGAAAATGCCGAACTCGCCGTCTTTCTCACTCTCGCCGAACCCACCAAACCTATGAAGGACGAGGCGAACGCGGCGGGCTTCTATACCCACCCGCTCATGAATATCAATTATCCCCGCGTCCAAATCGTCACAATCAAAGAGATGATCGAAGAGAACGCACGCCTCACTATTCCCATGGGTCTCGACGTTCTCAAAATTGCCAAAGCCGCCGAAGTCGCCGCCGGACAGGAGACACTGGATATAGAGGACAGTGACATATAGGAGGCAAACCCCTCATTCCCGACTCTTCTCCCCTCTCTGTTCGTTCCTCACTGGGGAGAAGGGAGTCTCATTATTGAGAGAAAGCGCAATAACGAGGGATTTTTCTCCCTCTCCCCTCGACGCAGAAGGAACAAATGGAGAGAGTCAGGGTGAGGGGAAATCTCTTGGTATAAAAACCCATGAAGGATATTCCCCGCCCGCCGTCGAATAATCTCCTACAGCCAAACTGTGCGCCCCGTCCCTGATGCGTTCAGGAAGGGGGCGCAAACTCTCAGGAATGGGGCTTAGACAATTCTCCTCCTCCCTGAAACCTCTCGCCCCTCCAGCAAATTGTTTGGGAAGGGGGCGGGAATACTTCTCCCCGTCCGCAGAACTCTTGCAGACACACCGTACCTATTGAGAGGACATACCATGCCCGATGCAGACTATATGCCCAAGGCAGACGCCGACTTTGCCGTATGGCTCCAGAACTTCGGACTCAAAGTCACCACCGTCTACAACACCACCTTTGGCTTGACCGTAGGACAGATCACCGCCATTCAGAACGATGTCACGATGGCACGCTATCTCATCAACGACTATCTGGAGGCTTTTAAGACCGCCACCGAAGACCGCGTCGCCTATAAAACTCTCATCGTCAACGGAACCATCGGGCAGGTTGGCGGAGCCGTTCCCAGTGCCACTATCGCCGTCCCCGCCGCCCCTGTCAACGTCGTCGCGCCCGGCGTCAAAGCCCGTATCCGCATCCTCGTCAAGCAAATTAAGGCGAACAGTGCCTATACCGTCGTCATCGGCGAAGACCTCGGCATCGTCGCGCCCGCACCACCCATCAATCCCAATCCCAAGCCCCAGGGCAGCGCAATGGCACTCACCAAATCGCAAGTCCAACTCAAGTTTGTCAAAGGGCGATATACCGGCGTGCAAGTCGAAAGCAAGCGCGGCGCGGAGACCCAATGGAGCGTCATGGGCAGCTACTTCCGCAGTCCCCTCGTGGACGAACGCGCGCCGCTCGTCGCCGGGCAGCCCGAAGTCCGCAGCTATCGCTATACCTATCTCGACGGCAACGATACGGTCGGGCAAGCGTCCGATACCTTCACTGTTACCACCACGCCGTAACATTTGAAACGCGGTTTGGGTAGGGAAACGCAGACGGTGTTTTTTGCCGTAGAGAGGCGTAAAATGGGCTGTTACTTCCTGCGATAGACCCATCAAAACAGACAGAGAAATTGGGGTTGAAACCTTATTCCGACTCTGCAATGTTCCGTCTGCGCGGACTCCATACGGATTTGGAGGTATCATAAGGAGGCAAATGACGCGGCGATAACGACGCGCCGCATACGATACATCGAGGAGAACACGAGGATGCCCAAAGTTTTAGTCAGCGATCCCATAGCGGAAGCCGGGATCGCTTTATTGCGTCAGATTCCCAATACGCAGGTGGATGTCAAACTCGGCTTGAAGCCCGACGAACTCAAAGCGATTATTGGCGAATACGACGCGCTCGCCGTTCGCAGTGAAACCAAAGTGACCGCCGACATTCTGGCGGAAGCGAAAAAATTGCAGATCATCGGGCGTGCCGGTGTCGGCGTAGACAATATCGATGTGGCGACTGCGACCCAGCGCGGAATCGTCGTCGTCAATTCGCCGGAAGGCAATACGCTCGCGGCGGCGGAACTCGCGGTTGCATTATTACTCGCTCTTGCCCGCAAAATTCCGCAAGCCGATGCCAGTTTGCACAGCGGCAAATGGGAGCGCAAGAAGTTTGTCGGAACGGAAATCTACGGCAAAACCGTCGGCGTCGTCGGGCTTGGCAAAATCGGGCGCAGTGTCGCCCAGCGCATGAAAGCCTTCGAGACGACTGTTATCGCGTATGACCCGTTCGCCACCGAAGAGAGTGCGCGGCGTATCGGCGTCGAACTCGTTTCGCTCGATGAGATTTACCGGCGCAGCGACTTCATTACGCTTCATGTTCCGCTCAACAACGAGACTCGCGGCATGATCAGCACCGAGCAGATCGCCACAATGAAAGACGGCGTTCGCATTATCAACTGTGCGCGGGGCGGGATTATTGACGAGCAAGCCCTTGCCGATGCGGTCAAATCGGGCAAAGTCGGAGGCGCGGCGATAGACGTGTTCGCGCAGGAACCCGTCGATCCCACGAATCCCCTTTTGAGTTTGCCGGAAAATGTCGTCACGCCGCATTTGGGAGCCTCCACCGAAGAGGCGCAGGTCAACGTCGCGATAGATATTGCCGAGCAGATCGCCGACGTGCTGCAAGGCAAACCCGCCCGCAGTGCCGTCAATCTGCCGTCCGTGACCGCTGATGAGATGGCGCGTGTCGCTCCGTATCTGGTTCTCGCCGCCAAACTCGGCAGTCTGCATACCCAACTCGCCCGCACGACAAGCGGCGAAGGACGCCCGATCAACAGTGTCGAAATCACGTTCGGCGGCGATTTCACGGGCGTTCCCACCGAATCGATCACCCGCGCCGTCTTGCAGGGATTGATGACTCCGATTCTCGAAGACCCCGTCAATCTCGTCAACGCGCCTGTTTTGGCGGAAGCACGCGGCATCAAAGTCACCGAATCGTTCAATAAAAGCGGCGGCGAATTGTCTCATCTGCTGACGGTTCGGGCGCATTTTCCGGGCGGAGATCGCACTTTGACCGGAACTGTTTACGGTCAGGAACTTCGCATCGTGACGATTGACGGCTACCGCGTCAACATTCGCCCCTTCGGTCACATGATCGTCACTCAGCATACGGACGCGCCGGGAATTGTCGGCAAAGTCGGTTCGCTTCTCGGCGACAATCGCATCAATATCGCCGGGATGCACGTCGGGCGCGAGTCCGCCGGTGGTCGCGCCGTCATGGTTCTGCTCACGGACGACGCGCTTTCTCCCTCCTTGCTGGATCAAATCCGCACGGTTCAGGGCATGGAAGCCGCGCTCTTCGTCACGCTGTAAAAGAGAAAAATCTATAGAACCACAGGGGACACAGGGACAATGCAAAAACATTGATCCACGAAAGAACACGAAAAAGACACGAAAGACCAATCCAAAATTCTTGAATTGATCTTTGTGTTCTTTGCTTCTTTGTTGTGGAATTGTCCCTGTGTCCCCTGTGGTTTTTATGGATTGTCCTGTTCCCTGTCCCCTATCTCCTGTTCCCTACTCTCCTCTTCTTTCTCCTCGGCGGTGGGCGGCGTTTTGCCATCGAGGAGGCACGCGATGTTCATATCGCCCATCATATTGATCACGGTGCGGCAGCGATCAAGGAACCAGTCCACGGTGAGGAGAATCGGGATATACTCGACGGGAAGTTTGACGGCGGTAAAGACGAGGGTCATGGTGACCAATCCGGCTTCGGGAATGCCCGCCGCCCCGACTGCCGCAATAATTGAGGTCAAGACGACCATCAACTGCTGTCCAAGCCCTAATTGCAATCCCACGACTTGCGCGATAAACAACGCCGCCATCGCTTCATAGAGAGCGGTTCCGTCGTTGTTGAAGTTGCTTCCGACGAGTGCGCCCATACTCGCCGATTCGCGCCGCAAACCAACGCGGTCTTTGAGGCAGGAATAGGTCACGGGCATTGTCGCTGTTGAACTTGCGGTTGAAAACGCCATGACCATCGCATCGCGTGCGCCACGAATCAGTTGCATCGGACGCACCCATGAGCCGGTTCGGACACGCAGGAGATAGTAACCCGCTTGGAAGAGCAGAGCGATCAACACGGCGATCACGAACTTGCCCAACGACTGAAACGCACTGAACCCCTTGACGCCAACAATGCTGGCAACCACCCCGAACACGCCAATCGGCACAAGGTCAATGATCCAGTGCAGCACTCGCAGCAACGCTTTCATCGCCAAATCGAGCAGGCTCATAAACAACGGAAACGCTTTTTCTTCGCGCAATGAGCGGAACGCCAAGCCGAACGCCACCGCGATAAAAATCACGCCGATCACTTTCGCGTTATCGCCCAACGGTCCCAAGAGACTTTTCGGGACATTATCGAAAATCTGCGCGACGATGTCTGGGTTTTTGGCTTCAGCGGATGCCGGTTTGCCGAGAGTGGAGCCAGTGCCGGGCTGAATGACGTTGGCGACTGCCAGACCGAAAAAAATAGCGACAATCGTATTGAGGATTAACAGCCGAATCATTCGGAACGCCGTTTTGCCCGTCAGATTGGCGGTGATCAGAGCATTCATAACCGCGATCAAAATCAGCACGGGAGCCATCGCACTGAGCAAACGCAGGATCATTTTGCTCGGTAACTCGAACACTTCGGCGCGTTCTCCCATGAGTTCGCCGACAATGACACCCAAAATCAACGCCCCTACGATGCGAAGATAAAGCGGAGTTCGGTGCCAAAACGCGAAAAAGCCGTGTTTCGGCTCGTTGGGGTCATGCAATGCGGCGGAAACTTCCATGTGATGGATTGTCCTTCTATAGGAGAACGCGAACCAGATTCGGAATCGGATTGACAATGCAGGGCAGCATCGTTGGAATCGCCTTATCGAACGTAACCAGCGTCGCGTTGTGTGCCTGACATAAACCGAGCAGATAAATATCCGTCAGTTGCTTGTACCCTTTGACTTCGGCAAGATTGAAAAGGGTTTCATGGCAAAAAGCAATACTGTCATACCAAAACTGATGCTTGTCGCCTGCATTGGTGATGCCAATACATAATCTGCCCGCTGCTTCGTAAGCAGTTAGTTTTGTATTGGAGTTGATCGGATTAGCAAGCACACGCACCACGCCGTTTTGAGTCAAGGGACAGGTTGCCCATTCAGCGCAACTCGCAAACCACTGTACTGCCCTTGAGTGATGCCCATGCAGTGGATCGAACAGTGCCACCAAAACATTGATGTCGGGAAATTCTATCATCGGCTAAAAATCTTCCCCCAAAAGTTCTTTCACTCTGTCCAGCGTCATCTCTGTCCCGCCTTCAAGGATAGGCAGCAAAGGTATCCCATGAAAAAATACGGTGTCATCAGGCAGAGCGAGCGAATGTTTCGGCGGGATTTCGTACTCTTCGTCCAATATCTGCTTCACTTTTTCCAAAGTCACTGATTCTCTCCATGGGCTGTCAGGGAGGAGAGGAATACCGTTGTAACAGACAGCATTTCCGGGATAAGTTGTCGGTCTCTTTCGGATCGTCTCTTCATCTTCTTCGACAAGAGTCAATTTGATTCTCTGCTCTTCGCTCTGCTTATTGAAGTAGGAACGGAGCTGTTGTTTTGTGCCTTCAATCACCGTATCAGCCATGGGTTTTCTCCTCTTGTACCAAATTGGTTCTATTAGACCTCTTGCAAGAGTGTTCGGGTACAGGAACGTACCCGACTCAAGTACAGTCGTCCTACGGACGAAACCCTCCCCTACAACGTGATCACTCTCAAGAGAGGATTTGCGTCCGCAGGACGCCTGTTTTTCAGCCGGGTAAGTTCCTGTACCCGAACACTCTTGCAAGAGGTCTATTATATC
>Ga0163154_10004847_pt1 | contig 17480 bp, 16 predicted proteins | sample OliLakLV19MP9P1_FD_148649 | JGI IMG/M metagenome (GOLD analysis project Ga0163154, IMG submission 148649) | Freshwater microbial mat bacterial communities from Lake Vanda, McMurdo Dry Valleys, Antarctica - Oligotrophic Lake LV.19.MP9.P1 | ecosystem: Environmental > Aquatic > Freshwater > Lake >...
GCCAACACGTTGGTAAGTCTGCTTGCTGGAATGCCAGCGTGTTGAAATGCCAGCTTGCTGGCACAGCGCCTAACCTCACCCGCTGAAGCGGGGAGGCTTGCGGCGGGCTAAAGCCCTAACCCTGTCATTGGCATAGTCGCGGATATAACTGAGGATATCGGCATAGTCCATGATCGAGTCTTGCAGCGTCACCAAAGCCGCCTTGAAATCGAACAGTGCGAGATATGCCTGTGCCAGATTGATCCGGGTAAAGCTGATTTTTTGAGCGCGGTTGGGATCATCAGCGGCGAGTAGCCCGATGCTGTGCAAGAACAATTGAATGGCTTCGGCGTACAACCCACGCTGATGTTGCAGCAAACCGAGGTTGCCCTCCATGCCAAAGGCGCGATCAATATTTCCTGCCTCTACATAAAAACTATGTGCCTGTCGATAGCACCCCTCGGCTTGGCTGAGATCGCCATTGGTTAAATGCAAAGTACCGCGCACACTAAAGATTCGTCCCCGCAACAGGGTATCGTTGATCTTTTCGGCTTGCGCACTATATTTTTCGAGTCGGGAGAGCGCTTCCTCTTTGCTTTGAAGGCTTCCGTTCATAATGGCATTAAACATCGTTGCGAGATGCTGCTCGATGGCGATACTGAGAAAATTGCGAGGTTGCGATGCACTCATATTTATCATCCCACGAACAAGATTTAACCAAAAGATCATCTTATGATAACAATAGCTGATCAATTTCTCAATCATCGGCTCTCGCTCAAGAACCTCCGTTATTGTTATGTTAGGCTTTTGCGCGCGCCCAACATGAAGTAACATAGGTATGTTTTAGGGTATTGTCGCGAATCCACAGGAAAAATGCTCATCATGTCCCCAATCCCCATCACCCTTGCTCATCGCCCCCAGACACTCCTCCACCAAGTGCGCTGGTTGACTGAGCATATGCCCGAAAGCACTGCCGTTATCTTGATCGATGCGCAGGGCGAAACGAGGGTGAGTTATCGCGCGTTCTTCACGCAAGCCGCCCGCTATGCCCATGCTCTCGAAACAAGCGGGGTACGTCCCCAAGACCTGATCGTGTCCGTATTGCAGCATGGCGAGTCAGTGCTGTACAGCTTTTGGGGGGCGATGCTGCTCGGCGCGATCCCGTCGATTTTCCCGTTTTTGACCGAGAAACTCGATCATGACCGTTATTTTGACAGCGTGCGCCAATTGATCGCCCATGAGGAAGTGCGCGCGGTCATCACGTATGAAGCGCTGGAAAAACCACTGCGCGACCAGCTCTCCGGCTTGCCCTCGCTAATGGCGATCCTCAATGAAGCGACCTTGCCCTTGGGTGGTGAGCCTTCGGTGTATCTGGAGCGCTCCCTGCCCGATGCCGATACGATTGCTTTTCTACAACATTCCTCCGGCACCACCGGCTTGCAAAAAGGAGTCATGCTCTCGCATCGCGCCGTCGTCAACCAAATCGCCAGCTATAGCCACGCCCTCCAACTACAGTCCGACGACGTGATCGTCAGTTGGCTGCCGCTGTATCACGACATGGGGCTGATCGCAGCGTTTGTCTTGCCCATTTTGCAGGGTATCCCGTTGGTACTGATGTCCCCATTCTATTGGGTGCGCGAACCGCAACATTTGCTCAAAGCGATCACCCACCATCGCGGCACCTTGTGTTGGCTGCCCAACTTCGCCTACAACTTTATGGCGACCCGCATCCGCGATCAAGCGCTCGACGGGATCGATCTGTCCTCATTGCGGGGCGTCATCAATTGTTCAGAACCCGTCTATGCCGAAAGCCAACGGGGGTTTGCCGCCCGTTTCGCCCCGTATCAGTTGCGGGAAGAGGCATTGATGACCTGTTATGCAATGGCAGAAAACACCTTCGCCGTCACCCAAAGTGCAGTGGGCGCTGCCCCCCGCGTGGATCGGGTGGATCGCGCGCGCTTGATGAACGAGCGCTGGGCGATGCCTGTGCCCGCCGAAAGCGATCTACCGAGCCTCGAATTTGTCTCGTGCGGCGTCGCGATCCCAAACTGCACCCTGCGCATCGTGGATAAACAGAATCACCTCCTGCCAGAACGTCAGGTCGGCGAAATTGCGCTGCGGAGCGATTCGATGTTGAGCGGCTACTATCACCGTGATGATTTGACAGCGAGCGCGTTGATCGACGGGTGGTATCTCACTGGCGATATGGGCTATCTGGCAGACGACGAGTTATATATCACCGGACGCCAAAAAGATTTGATCATCGTCGGCGGCAAAAATGTCTATCCGCAAGACATCGAGAATTTACTCAACACCCTGCCCGATATCCATCCGGGGCGCGTCGTCGCCTTTGGGGTGGTCAACGCTAACTTGGGCACCGAAGATATTGCCGTCGTCGTCGAAGTGGATCGCGCCGCTTTGATGGATGATGATGAAGAGCGCACTGCCTTGACGCGCACGATCCGCTCGGTGATCGCGCAAAATACCGATGTCACGGCGCGCTATGTGGAGATCGTCCCCGCCCAATGGTTGATCAAGACCAGCAGTGGCAAGATCGCGCGGGCGGCAAATCGCGAGAAATTTCTGGCGATGGCGGAGCTTTAACCGAAAGCGAGCGGTCTTTTTATGTCCTTTTTGTCAGTCGAGTTCATCCTCTTTTGTCTCGTGGTGCTGCCCTTGTATTTCCTCGTGCCCCAACGAGGACGGCTCCTCTATATCCTGATCGCCAGCTTGGTGTTTTATGCCGCCAGCAGTCCGTTGTATACGCTCGTCTTGGTGGGGCTGACACTGGTCGATTATGGGATCGCCCGTGCCATCGGTGGCACGGAAGTGGACGCGGTGCGCAACCGCTGGCTTTATCTCAGCCTAGCCTTAAACCTCGCCAGTTTGGTTTTGTTCAAGTATGTCGGCTTTTTGAATGACCTCCTCGCCGGATTGCTGGCGCTCGTGGGCGTGGTCTATATTCCCTCTCCCGTTTCGATCTTGATGCCGTTGGGGGTGTCGTTTTACACCTTTACCAAAATCGCCTACATCATGGATGTACATCGCAAGAAGATCAAACCGGAGGCAAACGCGCTCACCTTCGCCACCTTCATCACTTTTTTCCCCAATATTGCATCAGGTCCGATTGAGCGCGCCGGGCACCTCATCCCCCAATTGCAGGCGACCGTGCGCTTTAACGAAACCCGCATCGTCGAGGGGCTACGCTTGATCTTATGGGGCGCTTTCAAAAAAGTGGTGATCGCGGATCGGTTGGCGTTGTATGTCAACGCGGTCTACGATCAGCCCCAAGCGCACCAAGGACTCACTCTGTTGACGGCGACCTTTTTCTTGGCATTTCAGATTTATGCCGATTTCTCCAGTTATACCGATATCGCGCGCGGCATCGCCCGCATCCTCGGCTTCGATTTGTTTGAAAATTTTCGCCAGCCGTACTTATCAAAATCAGTGCTGGAATTTTGGCGGCGCTGGCACATCAGTTTGACGACCTGGATCCGCGAATACCTGTTCTTCCCGCTCTCGCGCTTTCTCCTCACCCGCACCAAACGCCGCTACCCGCGTGTGGTCGAGTTCAGTGTCTACCTGATCATCATGAGTGGGATCGGCTTATGGCATGGTGCCAGTGCCCCGTTCATCATTTGGGGATTGTTGCATGGCGTCTATATGGGGGTAGAAAGCGTCCTCAATGCCCGCCGCCTTCAGTTGGTGCCGCGCCACGCGCTGACGGATGTCCTCAAGGTCGTGACCACTTTTCTCTTGGTCACCTTCGCCTGGATTTTCTTCCGCGCCGCTACCTTAAGTGATGCCGGTTACATCATCAGCCAGCTATTCAACTTCGGCGGCGATTTTGCCGCCTCGTTACAAGTGTATGGATCGACCGTTGAGGGTTATGGCACTCAGCTTTTGTTATCGCTGGGACTCATCCTATTGCTCATCATCAGCGATGGCATCGATAGCAAGTGGGGCATATTCACGCTTTTCCAAAAGGTGCCCACCTTGCTCCGCTTTGGGGTTTACTATGCCCTGATTGCCATCATTTTCGGCATATTGATCTCAACGCGGGTCGTCCAAAACTTCGTTTACTTTCAATTTTAAGGGGGAATGGCGATGCTCAGGCATTTTATCGTCAAGCTGATGCTCTTCATTTTGGTGTTACCGTTTGTTCTGGAAGTAACCGTTCGTGTTTTTGCCCCCCAGCAGTTGATTCGCCTTGACAACATCTATATTCCCGATGAAGGGTTAGGGCGAATTCCCGCGCCAAACCTTGATCTTATTGTGAATACCGGCGAAAACGATACCCGGTATATCACTGATGACAACGGCTTTCGGGTGGGGGCACTGCCGCCCATCGATCCCACGATGCGTATTCTGGCGATGGGTGACTCGTTCACGGTGGCGATGCAAGTTGAGTATGAGGATAGCTTCGTCGGTTTGCTGGAAAGCGCCCTTAGCGCGGAGCTGAGCCAAACAGTCGCCATTGATAACGCCAGCAGTGCCAATTTTGATCTCAGTCGGTATCGCATTCAATTGCGGCGGCAACTCAGCCGAACGCCTTATGATCTCGTCCTCGTGTTCTTATATACTGGCAATGACATCATGCTCCAGATTTTCGATCATTTCCCCGCCAATCCAAATCCCCCGCCCACATTGCAGTTGCCCCGTGATCTCAGCCGGTCCGAGCTTGAGAACGCGCTACTGAGACCGATTAGTAACGGCTTGGAAGCCTCATCCCATCTTTTCACCTTGTTCAAAGATCGGGCGAGTTTGTTGCTGGCGCGGCTTGGGTTGAGCCGCAGTGCGGTTCCCGAGGCACTCTTACGCACGAACGCGACCGATCCCCGTTGGGAAGCGAATGGCGCGTTCATGGGAATCATGCAGATGGATGCGACGGGCTATGGGGTGCCCATTGTGTTTGTCTTGCTACCTTCACGCGATCAAGTCGATCCCGCGGGGGTGCAGCGCCTAGCCGCTGCATATGGAATTGCGCCGTCAGAGTTTGATTCTGCTCAACCAGCGCGTTTGTTGGGCGAGGCAGCGGCGCAGAACGGCGTGGAACTGGTCGATGTGTTGCCAGCATTTCGTGAAGCCTATCAAGAGTCATCCCCTCTTTTCGGCAGCATCGATTCGCATCTTTCGCCCGCCGGACACCAAGTGGTCGCCGCTGTGATCAACGCGCGCGTGCTGGCATTATTAGAGGCGCGCACCAACGGATCGCCCTGATTCTCGTTCTTCTCATTACCATGCTTTGCCATCATCCCAAAGGAAAATGCCCCATGAGCGCCATTGATAAACGCGGCAAGCTCGAAGACGACATATTCAGCTATCAAGCCGCCAAAGACGGGCGGATAATGTTGTCTTGGTTGGGTAAACACATCAAGACGCTGGCGGGCAAGGATGCCGAAAAGTTCCTCGCCCGCATCGACGGCTTGGACGGAGCCGAGGCGCAGTTGGTCTTGGCGAAGGCGACGGGCAATTTTAAGCGCGGCAACGAAAAAAACGGGCGCGGTTAGCAAAAACTGGTTACAATGCGATCAACTCGTTTTAGCCCACATGCAGCACTGTGAAAGGCGATTTCCCCATGAGCGATGAACAACCCCCTCCCGAAGCAATGGAAGCGTTTTGCGTCCGCGACCGTCAACGGGTGGTGATGAACAACCCCACCCCCGTTTGGACGCGCCGCAGTATGCCCGCCACGCGCGGCGACTGCCCCATTTGTGGCGGCAGTGTCTTTCGCTTGGGCAACACCCCTGCCCACGAAGCGATGGCGCGTCCAGAAGCGATCAACATCAATGAGCCGAAAGCCCGCCGCGCCAAACTCGCGCCGGACTCGGTCTATATCGATTATGCCGCCGATGACTCCGAATTTGCCTTGCAGTTGTCGGCAGACTTGGAACGCTTGCGCATGGCGCACTGGCTGCACGAGGCGGAACCCGACGGCGTGCAATGGGCGGGGGGCACCCATCCGGCGCTTAAAGAATGTGGGCGCATGGTCTTGATCGCGTCACCCTCGGCGGGGGTCGCTCATGTGATCGCGGCGTGGCAGTTCTTCCGGCAGAAGCACAAGCCCATCATGATCGCCCAAATCGACGGGCACGCGCCCCCTGATTTGTTGCGGCGTGCGCCCCGCTTTGACTTTGGCGGCGATTATAAATTGGCGTTTCGCGGGTTGTTGCGAGCATTGAATGAATAAACAGGAGCGAGGCATTTTGGCGGTGATGAATTAGGGATCGCCCACACCTTGGGCAAGCCCGCCATCGTGATCACGCAGACGCCCGAAGAAATGCCCTTTGATATTCGCGCCTTACGCTTCATCGCCTATACCGATACCGGCGCGGGCTTCGAGAAGCTCAAGAGTGAACTCAAAGACGCGATCATCAAGATCATGAATCGGCAACCGTGAGGCGTGCGGCGTTAAAACTCGTCTTCAATCCGCTGGATAGTTTCGTCTAGCCAGCGGATATACACTTCCTCACCCATCTCCCCCAAGCGCCGAGTCGCATCCCAGAGCAAGGCATCGCGCTTCAGTTGCGGATTGTGTTCGACACCAGCGGCGATCATGGCATTGATGTCGCCGCTATACAGAGTCAATTGCTGTTGGCGCAACGCCCGTTGTACCCGTAGTTGCGTCAAGATGGTGTTTTTGTCCAATTGTGCCGAAAAGAATAAGCGCACCAGCAGCGAATCTTTGGTCGGCTCGATTTCGGTCATCGGTTGTGCCAGCCACCGCCTCAGATCGGCACGTCCGGCATCGGTCAGGTGATAGAGGCGACGGTCGGGGCGGTCTTCTTGTTCCTGAATTTCGGACGTCAGCAGTCCGTCTTTTTCCAGCGCATCCAACGTGCGATAAATTTGGCTGGTTTGCGCATACCAAAAATGTGAGGTGGCGCTATCCACCCATTGCTTGAGTTGGTAGCCGGTCAGCGCTTGATAGTTTAAGCTCCCCAACAAGACGTATTTCAACACAATATAGCTCCACTCGCGAACGACTTCGGTGCAAAAAAAGTAGGGACGCGCTTCTGGATTCTGTTGAAAATGCGGACACCCCGTTGTGTGTCGTGTACACTTCGTGTCCCTACAAACCACGCCGTTGTAGGGACGCGCAACGGGATTCTGTTGAAAAAGTCGGACATCCCGTTGGATGTCGCTACAAACCACGCCATTGTAGGGACGCGCAACGGCATTTTGTTGAAAAAGTCGGACATCCCATTGTATGTCGTTACAAACCACGCCATTGTAGGGACGCGCAACGGCATTTTGTTGAAAAACACGGGCAACCACATTGGGTTGCCCCTACGAGACCCGCTGTTGTAGGGGCGACCCAATGTGGTCGCCCGCCGATTCAAACCCTTTTCAACAGATTCTAACGGCGCGTCCGCTGCACGCAGAACCTTTTTTCAACAGAATCCTTCTGCGCGTCCACTGCTCACCATGATAACGCTTTTGCGCCGATCCCGCCCATTTGCACCCCAAAGATTAGCGCGCCAGCATCGGCACATCCATATATGACAGCGCGATGGCGTTCCGCTGCACGGTCAACGTCGGCGTGCCCGCGGCAGGGTAGCGGCGGAAGGTGTCGGCGTCGGCACCCGCGATGGCGATGCGCAATTGGGAGCCAGCGGGGATGAGCGCCGACGTGTTGTAGAGGCTCAGCCTGACGGAGGTCGTTTCGCCGATGACCAACGGTTCATAGGCGCTTTGAAACACATTATTCCGCGTCCACACCGTTTGATACGGGGCATCCTCGGCAGTAAACGGACGGCGCAGCGCGAGCCGCAAACCACCTTCGGTCAAATAGGTGACGGTGCCATCGGGGGCAACCGCTTCAAGGTAGACATAGAGCGCGCCGTCTTCATGCGTGGACGAGAGTTGTAGGGTGACGGTTGCCGCGCCCGTGATTTCGACGGCGGTTGCGAGTGGGGCGGTGGTGTAGGTCAACAGCCCGCTGTCGGCGCGGTCGGTATAAAAGATATCCCCGCCGAGTTGGGCATACCACCGATTGTTGGTGCCGGTCGTCGTCGCAAAATCGACGGTGTAGTCATCTGCGCCCGTGCTGTCGGTGGGGGCGCTGATTGTCAGTGCCCTATCCGCATTCAGATACCAGCGGGTGGGGGTTTCAAAGCCAGCGGGGGGCCATATGGCGGTCGTCGTCCACATATCCGCGCCGAACGTGTAATAGGTGATGCTGCGCTCGGTGAGCGTCTCGCCTTGTTTGAGGACCGCATCAAAATACGCCAGCCGTTGCATAAATTGTGCCTCCGATGATTCCGTCAGCGGGGCATCGGGCGCGTTGTAGGGGTTGGCATCATCAACGCCACCATGCGAGTAGGGCGTCAACACGACGATCTGCGGGTGATCATAATTTAAGAAACGGGCAATCGCCCCATCGGCAGTGGCGGCATCCATCCAGCTTGCCCAGACCAACATCGGCACCCCCGCCGACTCGATGGCATCGCCATACCCATAGGTGCCGGCATATTGGGGCGGGTCGGTCGCCAGAAGATCATCCCAAAACTGGGCGCTACTCGTCAGGGCAGCGATATCGACATTGGCGCGGTTGGCGATGATCTGTGCCAGTTGCTCCCCTTGCGGATCGGCATCAACGGGTTTAATGCCTGTGGAGTACATCTGCTTCGCCCCGTCGCACGCCGGACCCGGCTCGACCCCCGCCAGCGCACAAAAATCATTGCTATCCATCGTCTGGATGAGCGCCCCCCAGTTGGTGCCAAACATATCATTGATGAGTCCGCCGGGGGCGAACGCGGTAGCGACATCGAAATCGGCATAAAGCGGGGCGACGATCTTTACAGCAGGATGATGACCGACTACCGTCATTTCGGCAGTATCGCCATCATACGATACGCCATAAGCACCCACGCGCTCATTTGACCACGACTGCGCCACAATCCATTCCACGATGGTGCCGAGATCGGCAATTTCGGTCGGGCTTAGCTCGGCGGCGCGGTTGCCGCCCGACGCCCCACTACCACGCGCATCCACCAACACCAACGCATACCCCGCATAGAGAAAACCGAGGTCTTCGCCTTCGGGCAGTTGGCGTTCAAACAGGCGGATATAGCGGGTGGAGCGCAACATCGCGGGCAGCAATGCGCCATCGGGGTTGTGCGGTAGATAGACATCGATTGCCAGTTCTACCCCGTCAGACATGGGGATATAGAGCGACTGTGCCGAGGCAATCGGGTTGGGAGCGTCTTGGGCGGCGGCGGACAAGGACAAGCTCCCGAGGAGGAGGAGGCTGGTGACCCGCATGATAGTAGTGCGGACAGAACGAGCAGCAGGAAATTGAGTCATAGGTATCCTTAATGGCGTTATCGAACTAGATGTACCCTAACCTCACGGGTATGTCACAGATTATATTCCACTTGTGCTGTATAGCAAGTGGAAATATTCGACGCCAAAAATTGTGCTTATTCGTCCGTGCCAACCAGTGGGTCGCATCGGGGAAGCGCGGCGCATCAGTGAAGCCCAAATCGGCATAAAAGGCGCGCCCGTGATCCGTGAGTGTGCGCAGGGTGAAGATGGTGAATTGCTGCGCCGACTGATCCATGAGCGCTTTGGCGATTCCTTGGCGGCGGTGGCTTGGCAGCACATAGACATGACGGATTCTGCCGATGATGGGGCTGTTCAGGTAGGGATCGGGGTGGACATCGCCGACCGCGATCAGATGCTCCTCGTGATATCCGCCGAGCAGGAGCGCTCCATTTTCGCGAAAGGTGACTTTGCGGGCGGTGTACTCATTCCACAAAGTTTGTACAAGGGCATAACCCTCGCTGAGAGGCTGAAGGAGCGGTAGCGTAAGTGGGTTGATGGTTTGAATGGCGAGCATAGGGGTCTCCATATATTTGATATTTGTTTTTGGGAGGTATTGACTAGCGTAACGATAGCTTTTGCATATCCGCCCAGTCGCAGACCGCGCCACCCGCTTGCATCGCTTCGCCATTCGAGTACAATAGTTCTATGATCTCATCCCCTACCCCCACGCTTGCAGTGCTAAAAGTTGCCAAACCCATTCTCAAATGGGCAGGTGGCAAGAACGCGCTCATCAAACAATTTGCGCCGCACTTTCCTAAGCCGGATGCCTATCATCGTTATTTTGAACCGTTTGTGGGGGGCGGGGCGGTCTTCTTTAATTTACAACCCGCGCAAAGTTTGTTATTTGATTTGAATGCGGATTTGATCGAACTCTATACGCTTGTCCGCGATGATGTGGAGAGTGTGATCGACGCCCTTGAACCCCACATCAACGAACGCAGCTATTTTAATGAGATGCGCGCGCTTGATCCGGTGACGTTAACCCCCTCGGAGCGGGCTGCCCGTTTTATTTTCCTAAATCGGACTTGCTACAATGGTCTCTATCGGGTGAACAGCCGAGGACAATTTAATGTGCCCTTTGGCAAATATAAAAACCCGAAGATCCGCGATACTGAAGGTTTGCAGAGTGCCAGCAACGCCTTACAGGGGGTTCACCTTGAAGTTGCCGATTTTGAGACCAGCCTAGCACGCTGTACGAAAGGTGATTTCATCTATTTTGATCCGCCTTATGCCCCCTTGAGCGCAACCTCTAGTTTCATTAGTTATACGAAGGTTGGTTTTGATACGGCTGACCAAAAACGCTTAGCCGATCTCTACCGCGCGTTGGATGATCGCGGGTGTTTGCTCATGCTCAGCAATTCGAGCGCGCCTCTTGTGGTTGAACTTTACGACGGTTTCGCGATTCACGAAATTTCCGCACGGCGCGCCATCAACAGCAAAGCGACGGGACGCGGGCTGATCACCGAACTGTTGGTCACTAATTTTCCGCACGTCGGTTCCTCAAGGTGATGCTTCTTCCCTAAGCGCGTGCCCTCACCCCACCCGTAGCCGATACCCCACCCCCGGCTCGGTGATGATGATCGCCGGACGTGCGGGATCGGCTTCGATCTTCTGGCGCAACTGGGCAAAATACACCCGCAAGTAATGCGTCTGCGTCTCGGAGTCCTTGCCCCACACCTCACGCAGAATCTGCCGATGCGTCAACACCCTGCCCGCGTGCCGGATCAGCAAATGCAGCAATTTATACTCGGTCGGCGTCAGCTTGATCAGCTCGCCATGGACCGTCACCAAGCGGCGTGTCAAATCCACTTGCAAATGCCCCGTTTGAAACACCTGCACCTCTTCCGCTGGCACCGCGTGGCGCATCGCCACGCGGATGCGCGCCATCAGTTCTTCGGTGCTAAACGGCTTGGTCAAGTAATCATCCGCCCCAGCATCCAACGCCGCCACCTTGTCCTGATCGGTATCGAACACCGACAGGATGATGACGGGCGTGGTCGTCCACTCGCGCAGACTACGCAGCACCTCCAAGCCTTTGATGTCGGGCAGTCCCATATCAAGGATGATCAGATCAGGACGGCGCTGTGCCGCCTTCATCAGCCCCTCGGCACCCGTGACCGCCTCAAGGATGGCATAGCCATTGGTCTCCAGAATGATCCGTAAAAAACGGCGAATCTGAATTTCATCATCAATGACGAGAATCTGAATACCATCGGCGGGCGTCGTCATGGGGCTGCCTCTGGCACAGGGGGCGCGCTGCCTTGCAGCGGCAGTGTGATCTGGAAGCGGGCACCGCCTTCGGGACGGTTCATCACCGTGATCGTGCCGTGATGCGCTTCGATGAAGCCCCGGCTGATCGACAAACCCAAACCGGTGCCGCCGGTGGGGGTGCCGGGCAAGCGATAAAATTTCTCGAAGATACTCTCAATTTTATCCGGTGGAATCCCCGCCCCACTGTCCTCGACCGTGATCACGATCTGGTGATTGCGGTGGGTGGCGCGGATAGCGATAGGCGTCCCGACGGGCGTATAACGGCAGGCATTCTCTAATAAATTCACGATCACCTGTTCCAATAAAGCGAAATCCACCTCCACGAGCGGCAAATCGGGATCGGTGTGAATGTCAATCGGGTGGTCATCCCCACAATCGCTAATTTGGGTCAGCGCCACGCCGATGATCTCGCCCACATCGCACCAATCGCGCTTGATCTGGATACGCCCGCTTTCGAGGCGCGACATATCGAGCAGATTTTCCACCAAGCGATTGAGCCGATCCGTTGCACTCAGTATATCCTGAATCAGCGTGACGCGGTTCTCATTCGTTTGCGTCGGGATCAACCCGCTGGCAGCCCCTTTGATCGCCGCAATCGGGGTGCGTAGTTCGTGCGAGATCGAATTGAGCAAGGTGGTATACAACCGTTCCGACTCGCGCATCATGGCGGATTGTTGCGCCGCTTCGTCCAAGAGTTCGCGCTCAATCACGAGGGCAATTTGGTTGACGAACGTTTCGAGCAGCGTCTCTTCATCCGCCGACAAGCGCTGATCGCTTTGCGAACGAATGCCGATCACGCCGACCGTGCGGTTGGGCGTCAACAGCGGGAAGAATTGTGCCGACGCCAACGGCAGCGTTTCGGTATGCCGTCCGGCGGGCTTGCCATGCTCAAACACCCACATGGCGACGCTCATTTCTTTATCGTCAAGGGGCATGGTGCTGCACCCGTGCGGATGCCCTGCCAGCGTTGCGCCCTCCGTCAACAGCACTGCCGCCTCCACTTTGAAGATATGGCGGATCTGCTCGATGGCAGTCGTCAGCACATCATCCATATTGACGGCAGTGGCGGTGGCATGCGCCAAGGCATAGAGCGCCAACGTGCGGTCAGCGGTATAGCGTGCCAATCGTTCTTGGGTGCGGATGCGGGCGGTCATATTGCCGGCAAAGATGGCGATCATGAAATACAAGAAAAACAAGATGCCATCTTCGACGCGCGAGATCACGAAGGTGAGGCGGGGTTCGATGAAGAGGAAGTTCCACGAAATAGCGCTCAGGGTCGCCGCCATCAATGCGGGTCCGCGTCCAAGGTAGACCGCGACGAGCAAGACTGCCAGCAGTTCGGTCAAGCCGACGGCTTGGTAATTGATCCATGACACGTTGGAGACGATGACGAGATCGATCAGCGTGACACTCCCGATGAACAGCGCCGCCCAGAGATAGCCGCGCCAAGACGAATGGGCTTGGACGGTCGGCAACAACGGCAGAGCGCTGGCGCGCGTGTCGCTCTGGGCTTGATCGCCCGTCACCACATAGACATCGATCTCGCCGCTATGACGGATGATGTGATCGACCAGCGAGCCACCCCGTAATACCGTTTGCAGGGGGGTGTGGTTGGGCTTGCCGATCACGATCTGGGTGACGTTGCGTTGGTGGGCAAGGCGTAACAATGCCTCTGGGACGTTGTGCCCAGTGATCGTCAAGACTTCGCCGCCGAGACTGCGCGCCAGCGCCAAATTGCGCGCCAATTGATTTTTCGCCTCCGTCGCCAAGGGTTGCGCCGTCTCGACATACACCGCCAGCCATGACGCTTCGAGGTTGTATGCCATGCGCCGCGTCCAGCGGATCAGCTTTTCGGAAAACGGACTCGCCCCGACCGCAACCATGAGGCGTTCGCCCGATTTCCACGGCCCGGCGATCTGCTTGATCGCCATGTAATCCTGCAACTGCTGATCGACGCGCTCCGCCGTCAGCCGCAACGCCATTTCGCGCAGTGCCGTCAGGTTGCCGATGCGAAAAAAGTTGCTCGCCGCCGTCTCGATGCGATCAGCGGTGTAGACCTTGCCCTCGGCGAGGCGCTTGCGCAATTCTTCGGGCGATAGGTCGATCAATTCAATTTCGTTGGCGAAATCGAGGATCGAGTCGGGGATCGTCTCGTGAACGCGGATGCCCGTGATCTGCTGGACGGTATCGGCGCGGCTCTCAAAATGTTGGACATTGATCGTCGTCCACACATCAATACCCGCTTCTAACAGTTCGGTGACATCCAGATAGCGCTTGGCATGGCGCGACCCCGGCGCATTGCTGTGCGCCAGTTCGTCCACCAGCACCAATTGGGGCGCACGGCTCAGGATGGCGTCGGTGTCCATCTCCTCGACCGTCGTCCCCCGATAATCGGTTTTGCGGCGCGGGATCAGCTCCAAGCCAGCGACCAACGCTTCGGTTTCGGCGCGACGATGCGTCTCGACATAGCCGATGACGACATCAACGCCTTCGGCTTGGATATGACGGGCGGTGTCGAGCATGGCGTAAGTCTTGCCGACCCCCGCCGCCATGCCGACAAACACCTTGAGCTTGCCGCGCTTTTTGGCGGCTTCGACCTTTTGGATTGCCGCCAATAGCGCATCAGGATCGGGACGTTCGGGATCGCTCATAGGGTTGTCCTTTTTGGGGGGCGAGGATCGCCCCCATATGATGATGCTATTCTAGATCAGCCAATGCCAGATTGAGCAACAACACATTCACCCGCGTCTGCCCCAAAATCACCAGTTGCGGCGCTTCGGTATAGCGTGCCACTAAATCGACCACGACGGCACGATCCACGCCGCGCGCCGTTGCCACGCGGTCAATTTGGATCGCCGCCGCTTCGGGGCTGATGTGCGGATCAAGCCCACTGCCAGAGGCGAACACCAAATCGGGCGGCAACGGCGCGTCGGCGCTTAAGCCATAGGTGGCGCGCAAAGCCTCCGAGCGCACTTGCACGGTCTCGGCAAAACCGGCGTTCGTCCAACCGGCATTGCTGCCCGATGAGGCGATCAAGGCGTCGGGGCTAGACCCCTGCATAGAGTTCGCTGCCGACGGACGCGCGCTGAAATAACGAGGGTCGTCCACTTGCTGCCCGATCCATGCCGAGCCGATGACTTGCCCGTCGCGCTCGATCAAACTGCCGTTCGCTTGCACGGGGAAGATCACTTGCCCGATCACGGTGACGACGACGGGATAGATCACCCCGGTGATCACGGTGAAGATGAGGAACGCGAGCGCTGCTGCCCGCAATTGCTTGATCATAATGGAGTCGCCTTTATGCTAAACCGAGGAACGAGATCAACAGATCGATGAGTTTGATGCCGATGAAGGGCGCGATCAGTCCGCCCAAGCCATAGATCAACAAGTTGCGTTGCAACACTGCCGCCGCGCTCATGGGCTTGTACCGGACACCGCGCAACGCCAGCGGGATCAAGGCGACGATGATCAAAGCATTGAAAATGGTCGCGCTGAGGATGGCGCTTTGCGGGCTGCTTAAACCCATGATGTTTAACACCGCCAGCGGACCCGGTTCACCGGGCGTCGCCGCGTAGAGTGCCGCGAACAATGCTGGGATGATGGCGAAATACTTGGCGACATCGTTGGCGATGCTAAAGGTGGTCAATGCGCCGCGCGTCATCAACAATTGCTTGCCGATCTCCACCACTTCGATGAGTTTGGTCGGGTCGCTGTCCAAATCGACCATGTTACCGGCTTCGCGTGCAGCTTGCGTGCCCGTGTTCATCGCCACGCCGACATCCGCTTGGGCGAGCGCGGGGGCGTCGTTGGTGCCGTCGCCCGTCATCGCCACCAAGTGCCCATCGCTTTGTTCTTGGCGGATGCGGCGCAGTTTGTCTTCGGGCGTCGCCTGTGCCATGAAGTCATCGACCCCCGCTTCGGCGGCAATGGCGGCGGCGGTCAACGGGTTGTCGCCTGTGATCATGACGGTGCGGATGCCCATCGAGCGCAGTTGGGCGAACCGTTCATGAATGCCGCCCTTCACAATATCTTTTAACTCGATCACGCCCAAGATCTCGTGTCCTTCGCTGACGACCAGCGGGGTGCCGCCGCGCCGTGCGATATCATCAACGCTGGCAGTGACCGCTGCCGGAAACGCGCCATTCATGCCTTCGACATACTTACGCACCGCGTCCGCCGCGCCTTTGCGAATGCTGCGGGCGGGCTGTCCCTCATGGGCGGCGAAATCGGCACCACTCATGCGGGTATTGGCGCTAAAGGGGATGAACTCGGCATTCAGTTCGCTCAGTTCCCGCCCGCGCATCTTAAACTTGTCCTTCGCCAAGATGACAATCGACCGCCCTTCGGGGGTTTCATCCGCCAGCGAACTCAGTTGGGCGGCGTCCGCCAACCGTTCGGGGGTGATGCCGGGGGCAGCGACAAAGTGGGTCGCCATCCGGTTGCCCAGCGTGATCGTGCCCGTTTTGTCGAGCAGCAGCACATCGATATCGCCCGCCGCCTCGACTGCCCGCCCGCTGGTCGCCAAGACATTGCGTTGGATCATGCGATCCATGCCGCTGATGCCGATAGCGCTCAGCAACCCGCCGATGGTCGTCGGGATCAAGCACACCAATAGCGCGATCAAGACCGGCACCGTCGCGGTCGTTTGGGTGATGCCCGATTGGGCTTCGCTGTAATCGGCGAAAGCGCGCAGGGTGACGACTGCCATCAAAAAGATGATCGTCAGTCCCGATAGCAAGATCGTGAGCGCGATCTCGTTGGGGGTCTTTTGGCGTTTTGCGCCTTCCACCAGCGCAATCATGCGATCCAAGAAGCTGTTGCCCTGCTCGGACGTGATGCGGATCACGATGCGGTCGCTCAGGACGCGCGTGCCGCCGGTGACGGCGCTACGGTCGCCCCCGCTTTCACGGATGACGGGCGCGCTTTCACCAGTGATCGCGCTTTCGTCCACGCTGGCGATGCCTTCGACGACTTCACCATCGCCGGGGATTTGATCGCCCACTTCGCAGACGACGAGATCGCCCTTCTTTAAGTCGGTGGCGGTGACTTTTTCTTCCCGCCCATTGACCAGACGCCGCGCTGCCATTTGGGTGCGCGTCTTGCGCAGGGCGTCGGCTTGTGCCTTGCCGCGCCCTTCCGCCATCGCTTCGGCAAAATTGGCGAACAACACCGTGAACCAGAGCCAAAGGGCTATCTGGACATTAAAGCCAGTTTCGGACGAGCCGCCCGCCAAGGCATCGCGCACCGTCAAGACGCTGGTCAAGACCGCGCCCACGAGGACGACGAACATCACCGGATTTTTCAATTGCTGACGGGGATCGAGCTTGCGAACGGCGTCAAACAGCGCCCGCCGCAAAATCGGCACTTCAAACAACGGACGCGCTTTTGTGGTTGAATTCATGATCTTCCTCTTCTAAAACGTCCGCGCGCCAAGCGCGAGCAAGTGTTCGACAAGGGGACCCAGCGCCAATGCCGGGAAAAAGGTCAACGCCCCGACGATCAAAATGATGGCGATGAGCAGCAGCACAAACATCGGCGAATCGGTCGGGAAGGTGCCGGGCGACGGCGGCGCGACTTTCTTGCCCGCCATGCTGCCCGCAATCGCCAGCACCGGCAAGATCACCCCAAACCGCCCCACCCACATGGCAATGCCGATGAACAGGTTGTAAAACGGCGTGTTGGCGTTCAGCCCCGCAAAGGCGCTACCGTTGTTGCCCGCGCCCGATGTGAAGGCGTACAACATTTCGCTAAAGCCATGCGCCCCCATGTTGGCACGGCTGGACAAGCCCGCGTCGGTGGTGCTGGCAATCGCCGTGAACAGCAAGATCGCCCCGCTGGGCAGCAACACGGCGAGGATCGCCATTTTGATTTCCGCCGCTTCGATGCGCTTGCCCAAATAT
>Ga0163154_10004848_pt1 | contig 17476 bp, 13 predicted proteins | sample OliLakLV19MP9P1_FD_148649 | JGI IMG/M metagenome (GOLD analysis project Ga0163154, IMG submission 148649) | Freshwater microbial mat bacterial communities from Lake Vanda, McMurdo Dry Valleys, Antarctica - Oligotrophic Lake LV.19.MP9.P1 | ecosystem: Environmental > Aquatic > Freshwater > Lake >...
CACCCCGCCCATCGCCATTATTCGCCCCGGTCAACCCCGGATTGTGGCGATTGGCTCCTACATTCCCCAGACTGTCCTGACCAACGAAGACCTACTGGCTGAATTCCCCGATATCCCGAACGTAGATTGGATTGTCCAGCGCACGGGCATCCACCAACGCCCCGTCGCCCCCGCTAATTTAGATGTCGTTGAGATGGGCACCCAAGCCGCCCTCCGCGCCCTGAATCGAGCAGGCTTAGCTCCTCAAGATATCCACTGGGTCATTGTCGCCACCACTACGCCCCACCAAGTCATCCCGTCCACGGCTTGCTTAATCCAGGGCCGCTTGGGGGCACACCGCGCCGCTGCCTTTGATATTTTCGCCACCTGCTCGGGCTTCCTCTATGCTCTGACCATTGCCCAGGGAACCCTGACCGCCCAGCCCCACCTCAATATTCTGGTCGTCACAGCGGAAAAGATGCGCTCGGTGGTGGACCCCCACGATATGAACACGGCGATCCTCTTTGGGGATGCGGCGACTGCCTGTGTGGTCAGTACTCGTCCAGGACCCGGTTTCATCCTCGAAGAACTCTCGATCCACGCCGAAGCTGACACGACGGGCACGATTGTCCTCGCTCCCGAGCCGGGCTATCTCTTTATGGACGGCAGTTCGGTCTTTCGCACAGCGGTTCTACGGATGTCTGAGGTCTGTGAACAAGTCCGTCAAAACAACCATTTAGAATGGTCCGATATCGCCTGGGTCGTCCCCCACCAAGCCAATCTACGCATTTTGCAAGCCTTGGCCAAACGCCTCAAGATCTCCGAGAAGCGCGTCTTCTCCAACATCGAAACCCTAGGCAATACTTCTAGTTCGAGCATCCCGCTGTGTCTGGAGCAGATGGAACAACAAAAACTCCTCCTCCACAACCACAACCTCATCATTTGTGCCGTCGGCGGTGGCATTACCTACGGTGCCGGCTATCTACGTTACGTCCAGCGTTAAAGATCAACCGAAAACTCAACAAAACTTTTTCAGGAAAAATCAGGCCATCGGTATACTGACCTTACTGATATGATTCTACTTCTCCTGCAATAGACCTTCTGTGCTAATCACCTGTGGTAACAACTGAGTAAGCAACTCATGCTCATTTAATCACGACTTGCATGATTGATACAGGAACCGGAAACCTTAATCTGGCACGTGGGGCAGCGTGGCACGGCTCAGGAACTTGATACTCGGCATATCTAAGACGTTGGCATCGGCGGGGTTGACCTTGAGCAGGTGGTGGACCAGTAAGAGACTACTAATCGTCCAAGTCTGGTAGTAGCGGGTCTGCTGTCCGGTCCAGAGACCCGTGGGACCATCGAAATATTCCGCCCAACTCTGCTGGGGTAAACGTTCGAGCAGCAGGTCGTAGGCATCATGGAGGACTTCTTGGATACGGATCTGGACGCGGCGGCGGTAGTTCATCGTGCCCGGTTGGGAATGCCGTTGTTGATAACGGAGAGCCGCCACGGCTAGATACCACAACAGACAGGGCCAGTGTCCGCCATTGTGATAGCACCAGGGGAGATTTTTACGGTCGTATCCGGTCTTGGTCCGCCAATCCGCTTCCTCAAGGGGCGGATGGCAGATCCTCAGGGGCATCTGGGCCACTAGGTCCGTCCGGTTCTGGACGACGAGTTCAAAGAGACAGTGCTGCTGATAGGGGCTGAGGATATCGAAAATCGCGCCCAAACAATTGCCCAGGGTGAAAAACCGGAAGTCGGGCCGCCCAGTACGGATATTGCCGATGAGATAGCCGCCCTCAGTCCCCATCCAGTGCTGGAGCCAGTGCGGGATGGTCTCCGTCTGGATGTTGTACTCGTTGATGGCGGACTCCCCGTATTGCTCGGTGGGCCGCTGGCGGAGGACTTGGACGGTGCGGGTGTTGACCCAGTAGTGCTTGAGTAGATATTGTCTGAGCCGCTTGGCCCAGCTAATTGCCCGCTTAAATTGCTGGACTTGATGCTCGGTGAAACTGTCGGGGGCGGGCCGGGGCGGGGCATGGCTACTACTGCTGACACAGCCCTTACTAGCGAGGTCCAAATACAATAAACCCGCCGCACTCAACAAGGCCCCGTGTAATAGGGTCTGGACTTCCAGCGGTGCCCCCCAGACATCCAGCGGACGGTCAATCATGAAGGAGCCATCTGGAACTTGGAGGGTCGGCGCGTCGTGGAAGGAGGGCTGGAGGATGAGGTCCAAGAAGCGTTTAAGGCCCTGTTGAACGGAGGGTTGCAAGGCCCAAGCGCGGTCGCCGGTGTGCTGGACATAGATATGGGCCAAGATGGGCCACCAGAGCGTGGCATCCGCCGAGGCTACCCGCCCAATCGCCCGTTGTCCGTAGTCGGGGATGACCTTACCCTCAGCATTCTCAAAAAAACTGGTCGGGAAAATCCCGCAGGTCTGGAAGTTGGTACTCTGCAATCTCAGACAGGTATTGAGGAAATGTTTGACAATCTCTGACCGACCGTCCACCAGCAAGTAGATCATGACCGGGATATTATCGCGGATAAAAACTTCGGTGTAGTTGAGGTCATAGGTACCCACGGGCGGCGTAGGGGGAGCTTTGGCGCGTTTACCCCGGGCGTGGGGGATCTGGGGGATAGCCGCAATCGCCCCGACAAACTCCCCCCCACAACGGACTAAAGCCCGGTCCAAAAGGTCACGAGCCATCTGGATTACAGCTTGTTCACGGGATGGGGCCGGCGATTCGGGCTGAGTGGCGGGGGGGTCTAGGGATTTGACCATGGGGCCAAGGTTACCTGGGGTGAATAGTTGTTTAGACCGGAGGCGGCAAGGAGAGTTCCCTAGCACACTTGAGCCATTAGAACTCAGCGGAGCAGCTTAGGTCACTATGCCTAGGATATAGACCTTTATCTCACTGTGGGGTCATGTCCATTTGGGGTCCTGAACATTATGGTATAGGTGCACTACAAAACAACCGTCATGACCCTCTCGATGCGCCCCGAAATCAAAGTACCTGCCCGCGTCCAACCGCGTGTGACCTGTGCGTTAATTTCCGTGCACGGCGATCCGGCGGCTGAAATCGGTAAAGAAGGCGCGGGAGGCCAGAATATTTACGTGCGTGAGGTGGGCTTGGCCCTGGCACGGTTGGGCTACGAAGTGGATATGTTCACCCGACTCGAACACCCGGACCAAGCCCCAGTCGTCCACCATGCGCCCGGTTGCCGGACAATCCGTCTGGAGGCAGGACCTATGGAGTTTATTGACCGGATGGACCTCTATCCTTACTTACCCGCCTTTGCCCAAGCCTTTTTGGATTTCAGACAACAGCAGGGGCGCGACTATCAAGTAATTCACACTCATTACTGGGATTCAGCCCAAGTGGGTCTCTTGTTACGTGAAGAGATCTCTACCCCGATCGTCCACACCTACCACTCCCTCGGCTCCGTCAAGTACCAACGCACGAACGAATGGCACGAGAACGCCTCACTCCGCCTTGCTGTAGAACACGAAATCTTAGAATCCGCCGATTGCATCATCGCCACGAGTCCCCAGGAAGAAGAGGATATGCGCCGTCTAGTCTCCCAGCGGGGCCGGGTTCGGGTCATCCCCTGTGGTACAGATACCGAGCGGTTCGGGTTATTGAATCGTGCCCAAGCCCGTCAACAGTTGGGGATTGCCGAGAACAAGCGGATAGTCCTCTATGCCGGTCGTTTCGATGAGCGTAAGGGGATTGAAACCTTAGTCCGCGCCTGTGCCCCCTGGCGGGAAGACCCAGATTTTCAGCTTTACTTGGTGGGCGGCAGTCGGGCCGACGGGCCAGATGCGCGGGAGCGCGAGCGCATTGAAGGGATTGTGCGGGAACTGGGTTTAGAGAATATTACAACTTTCACGGGCCGGCTCTCTCAAACGGACCTAGCCCAGTACTACACCGCCGCCCAAGTCTGTGTCGTGCCCAGTCACTATGAGCCCTTTGGGTTGGTGGCAATTGAGGCAATGGCCTGTGCGACTCCGGTGATTGCCAGCGATGTCGGGGGCTTACGTTACACTGTCCAACCGGGCAGGACCGGGGAGCTTGTCCCACCTCGTAACCCCCAAGCCCTCACCCAAGCCCTCACCCGCGTCTTTGCCCAGCCCCAACAGTGGGCCGACTATGGACAAGCCGCTCGTCAACAGGTGGAAGCCCGGTTTAGTTGGTCTGGAGTCGCCCGCCAACTACAAAAGCTCTACGCGTCGTTAGCAATCGTCACCTCATGATCCTACTAGTTACGGACCTAGACCACACCCTAGTTGGCGATGACCAAGCGACCGCTGCCTTTAATAGTTGGGTGAAAAGTCAAGGTGAACAGGTCAAACTGGTCTATGCCACGGGCCGTTCACTGACCTCGGCCCAGGGTTTACAACGGGAGAAGACGCTTCTGGAGCCGGATTATTGGGCAGTCAGCGTGGGGACTGAAATTTATCATCAAGGTGAACTTGACCTCACTTGGGCGGCCCAGCTTGACCAAGGTTGGGACCGCGCCCGCGTAGTGCAGATTACCACCCAGTTCCCGCAACTCAAACTTCAACTAGCCACGGAACAACGACCCTGGAAAGTCAGTTTCACCCTGGTTCCTGGGGATGCCGACTGGATTATGGGTGAACTTACCGCGCAATTCCAGTCGTCGAGACTCGCCGCCCAACTCATCTACAGCAGTGACCGAGACCTGGACATCTTACCTAAACAAGGGCATAAGGGCCACGCCGTCACCTATCTACAAAACCTTCGCCAAGTCCCTGCTGAGCAAACCGTCGTCTGTGGTGATTCGGGTAATGATTTAAGTATGTTTCAGACTTCAGCGCGGGGGATTGTTGTGGGAAACGCGCAACTGGAGCTACGCCAATGGGTTCAGACCGCCGACCAACACCGTCACTACCTTGCTAAGCAATCTCACGCCTGGGGAATTCTAGAAGGCTTAGCTTATTTTTATCCATCTCATTTTCCGCCCCAAAATAGCCCCTTTCAAGCCCCTAAGCAGGTAGGAGGTTTAAACCGTTCATCGTTATATAGATTTTCCAACTAGGACTAGGTTTCAGGGCTTGGACTTGATAAATTACCTGCTTAAGTGTTAATGACGACCAAGAATAGCCGTAGCAAGCATACGTAAAATCTCGAAGATGCTAGGTAGGACCTAAGACCTCGCGCACCTTAAACCCGGCGTTTGAGGATGAGGACAGCGAGGGGGGGGATGACGAGGTTTAGGGAGTGGGGTAACTGATGACAGGCGATGGCATCGGTCTGACGACCGCCCATGTTCCCTTTACCACTGCCCCAATAATCTCCAGCATCACTGTTGAGGAGTTCTTGATAGAAACCAGACTCTGGGACTCCGATACGATAATGGGGATGAAACTGGGGCGTGAAGTTGCAAACGATAACCATATGTTCTGTCCCACTCCGGCGAATGAAGGCGACGACACTGTTGGCGATATCATGGCAGTCAATCCAACTAAACCCATCAGGATGATAGTCATCACGCCAGAGACAAGGCTCCTGGCGGTACAATTCGTTGAGGTCGGCGACATAGTGCTGGAGAGCACGGTGGGCGGGTTGTTCAAGGACGTGCCAATCGAGACTACTTTGATAATCCCATTCGCGCCACTGGCCTAGTTCCATGCCCATGAAGAGACTTTTTTTACCGGGATGACCGTACATGTAGCCCAGGAGCGTCCGCACATTCGCCATCTTTTGCCAAAGGTCTCCAGGCATTTTATTGATGAGTGAACCCTTGAGATGGACGACTTCATCATGGGACAGGGCGAGGACATAATTCTCGGCGGTGATGTAAGTAATCGAGAAAGTCATCAAGTTGTGATTGTAGGTCCGCAGGCCGGGTTCGGTACTGAAATAGGCCAACGTATCGTGCATCCAACCCATGTTCCACTTCAAGTTGAACCCCAGGCCCCCTTTATCCACTGGAGCAGAGACTGAAGGCCAAGCTGTGGATTCCTCGGCAATCATCAAGATGCCGGGATGATATTTGAACAGGAGGGTGTTTAATTGGCGTAAAAAGTCAATCGCTTCTAAATGTTCACGTCCGCCCTGCTTGTTGGTGAACCAGGACCCGTCCGGGCGGTCATAATCGCGATAGAGCATGGCAGCCACGGCATCTACCCGAATGCCGTCAATATGATATTTATCAAACCAAAACAGTGCACTGGCAAGTAAAAAGTTACGGACTTCATGGCGACCATAGTTGAAAACTAAGGTACCCCAGGTCAGGTGTTCCCCGATGCGGGGATCATCGTATTCGTAGAGAGCGGTCCCGTCGAATTGTCTCAGGCCATGGGCATCTTTGGGAAAGTGAGCAGGTACCCAGTCGAGGATTACCCCAATCCCGGCTTGGTGGCACTGGTCCACGAAATACATGAAATCTGTAGGGGAGCCATAGCGAGCCGTGGGTGCGAAGTAGCCCGTCACCTGATAGCCCCAGGAGCCATCAAAGGGGTATTCCGTGATGGGCATCAGTTCGATATGGGTGAAGCCCATATCCTGCACGTAGGGGATGAGGTGTTTGGCGAGTTCGCGGTAGGTGAAGAAGCGATTCTCCTCCTCAACCACCACCCGCCAGGAACCGAGGTGGACTTCATAGACCGCAACGGGCCGCTCGTGGGGCTGCTGGTGTTGGCGTTGGTTGAGCCAAGTCCGGTCGCCCCAGGTGTAGGTACTCAAGTCAGCAACGACGGAGGCGGTACGGGGCCTAAGTTCCTGATGGAAACCAAAGGGGTCAGCTTTCTCATAGATATGACCCGCTTGGTCCTTAACTTCATATTTGTAGACCTCACCCACCTGCACACCAGGGATGAATAGGGTCCAGACCCCGGAGTGATCGAGGTTGAGCATCTGGTGGGCACGTCCATCCCAGTGGTCAAAGTCACCAATCACGCTGACATTACGCGCATTGGGTGCCCAGACTGCGAAATAAACCCCGGCAACTCCCGCCAGGGTAAGGGGATGGGCACCGAGTTTTTCGTACAAATAATGATGATTGCCCTCACCAAAGAGATACAGGTCAAAGCCCGTCAGCAGATGGTCTCGAAAGGCGTAGGGGTCATGGAGCAAACGGCTCTCTCCCCCCTCATCCACCACCCGGAACTGGTAGCTGAAGGGCGGACGGTCTAGGACGGTCTCAAAGAAGTCGGGGCTGTGGTCATTCTGGAGTGGGTACTCAGTCCCATGGGCCAAGTTGACCAAGAAAACCTCGCGGGCCTGAGGCTGAACCGTCCGCACCGCCCAGTGTTTGCGCCCCGCATTCTCATACAAGTGCGATCCTAGGACCCCAAAAGGGTCGGGATGTTGATTGTGAACCAGCAACTCGACCTGTTCTGCTGAGAGAGCTGTCATGTACCGGACCATCGTGAGTAGAACCTAGCTCAACTTGTCAGGTCAACGGGTGTTTAGCGCAAGCTGTCACTATTTTTTAACTTTCATGGGCAGAATTCCCGCTTCCCCTTGCGGTACCACGTCAGAGCCGTACGAGTCGTTAGTAACAGGCAGCACTGAGTACGGCTATCGCTTCAAACATGAGTTGACAATGAAACTCCCTACCACCCAGAAGACCTCGGCCCGCTCCAGATCTAGGGGGATGATATGGTCGGAGTCCTTGAGCCAATGCAGGATTTTCACGGGGCTGGGGAGGGTGTCATAGAGGTATTGGGCACCGGCTGGGTCTACCACCGAGTCGCGGCGGGACTGAATAATTAGGGTGGGGACTTGGATTTGAGGGAGTTCTTGGCGGACGATTTCTAGGAGGGCGATGGCACTGCGGACGGATGCCAGATTAAAGGTGGGGAGGAAAGCGACTTTTTCAGCTTCCCGACGCATTACCTCATCACGAATGGGCAAGCGCAACCTGGGTACATCTTGAATCCACCAACCCACACTAAACAGGAGCCGCTCCAGCGGTAAGGGCACATACCAGGGCCGATAGAGTCGGGCAATGTAGGGCGCAAGGAGCACTAATTTCGCTACCGGACGCTGTGCTGCGAGATGCAGAGCTAGCGGACAACCCGTGGAGAAACCCACCACAGTTACGGTGGAGTGACATTGCTGGAGTTGGTCAAACGTGTCCTGGACATGTCCATACCAAGCCTGCCAAGTCGAGTCGGGCATCCGGGGTAGGGCCAGATCATGACCGGGATAGAGGATGGCTTGGACCGTTAACCCCTGCTGGTGGAGAGCTTGGCCCAACAAGCTGAACTCATAAGCTCCCCCACCAAGTCCATGCAGCAACAGACAGGCATGGTCAGAACCAGATAGGAAAAATGGCTCATTACTTGACACTCCCACGTCTAAAGACCGTGGGATTCTTGTTTCCTAGAGTCAGCTTGCTCATTAAGAGTTACCCCCTGATGAGTAGCGGCTGTTCTCTCCACAAGCGTTACGTTTCCCAGTGCCCCTGGGTACGACTTCAATCCTGCTGCCAAGATATTCAAGGCTGCATTGTGGTCACGGTCTAGTACACAGCCACACTGACAAGTGTGAGTGCGCGTAGACAATGACTTTTTCACAATGACATGGCAGCTAGAACACTCTTGGCTGGTGTAGTGGGGTGCCATAGCAATCACTATCCGCCCCATCACTTTGCCGTAATATTCTAGCCATGCTCTGAACATTGACCAACTAGCATCACTAATGGATTTAGCTAAGTGATGGTTTTTGACCATGTTACGCACTTTCAAGTCTTCAATAGCAACCAAGTCGTTAGACTGGACTACGCACCTTGCCGTTTTTATGGCAAAATCTTTACGCTGCCTGGAGACTTTCAAGTGCTGACGACCTAGCCGCTTCCTCGCTTTGATACGATTCTTGCTGCCCTTGGCCTTTCTACTCAACCGCCGTTGCGCCCGTTTGAGTTGCTTTTCAGCTTTACGGAGGTAACGCGGGTTTTCTACCTTGACCCCATTAGAGTCAGTGTAAAAACTTTCTAGCCCCATGTCCAAGCCAATCGTCTTGCCTGTAGGGGTCAAATCTTCATTGCGTTCTACATCAACACAGAATTGGGCATAGTAGCCATCGGCCCGACGCACTAAGCGGACACGCTTGATTTGTTCTTTGCTGTACGTCCTCAAGTCTCTAGTCCCTAGCAACTTGAGTTTACCCATATCAAACCCGTCGGTTATCGTTAAAAACCTACGTTCATCGGAAAGTTTCCATCCGGTAGTTTTGTATTCAACGGAGCGGTTATCTTTTTGGAACTTAGGATAGCCTTTCTTGCCCACAATGTTCTTTTTACAGTTGTCAAAGAACCTAGAGACTGCCGACCATGCTCGTTCGGCTGCGGATTGTCTTGCCATAGAGTTTAGTTTATTAGCCCACGCAAACTCTTTAGCAAGAATCGCACACTGTTTGTTGAGGTCGTACTTAGTAGCACCCTTAGTGTCAATCCAATAGCGCAAGGCTTTATTGCGAATGAATTGGAAAGTGCGGATCGCCTCATCAATTAAGGCGAACTGCTCAGGGGCGGCGACTAACTTTAACTCAAGGACTAACATGCCTGGATTATAACCTATTCAAGCTGAGGTCGCCAGCTTAAATCCTTTGTTCGCCTAGCGGCTCATGCATCTTATATCCCACGGCTAAAGCGCGTGGGTTTTACGGTGTTTTCTGTAACAAGCTCGTACCATCCGCAACGAAATACATCCGCTCTAAAGATTTGAGAGTCCTGAACCGAACGTCAGTCCTCTACACCCACGGCAATACTTCCCCCCTCCATCCGCACCGGGTAAACCGTGAGGGGTTTTTCTGTGGAGATAGCTCCCAGGAGCGACCCGACCAAGGGCGGAAAGGTACTCCAAGCCTTGACATTCCCGGTCTTTAGGTCAAAGGCACTGCGATGGAAAGGGCAGACCAAGGCACCATCTTGAATCTTGCCGCCTTTGAGCGGGAGTTTGAGGTGGGGGCAACCGTTGTCCATGGCGTAAACCTGCCCACCATGCTGTAACAAAAGAATTTTGCGCTGACCGACCGTGACGACCTTGCGGGCGTCCGGTGTCAGTTCACTCTGCGGAAGGACCTTGACCCAGTTCATGAAAAGCTCGGGATAGGGCTACTGTCAATGTACCGTAACCCATGACACTCGACGTAGATTAACCTTGCTCGGTATTCACCAAGCAAGGCCAATCGTTCTTAGCCTACCAAGCTCTCATGGATCACTTGGTTGAAGATAATCCGGCCCACGGTCGTTCTGAGGTACTGGGAGATGAGCTTGCCTTCGCTGTCAAAGCGTTGGCGGATATCCTCCTTGGGGTTCTCCGTCTCGATCAGGCCATCGAAGCGGACCCAGATCTTGGCATGGAGGTCTAAGGCACCCTGGTTGTAGGCCAAGAGGGTATCCTCAGCCCCAGCAAAGAACTTCCCGGCGCCGAGGTCGGCCTCAGGATTATCCACGGTCAGGTAATAGCAACCGAGGATCATGTCCTGGGTCGGGGTGATAATCGGGCGGCCCGTGGCGGGGGAGAGAATGTTGTTAGAAGCCAACATCAACATCCGCGCTTCCGCCTGGGACTCCACCGACAGGGGCACGTGGACCGCCATCTGGTCCCCGTCAAAGTCAGCATTGAAGGCCGTGCAGACCAGGGGGTGCAACTGAATGGCGCGACCATCGACCAGGATCGGCTCAAAGGCTTGAATCCCCAATCGGTGTAGGGTAGGCGCACGGTTGAGGAGGACTGGGTGGCCTGTAATCACCTCGTTCAAAACATCCCAGACCCGCACATCGTTGCGCTGAATCATCTTTTTCGCCGCCTTGATGTTATTCACCAAGTTGCGCTGGATCAGCTTCTGGATCACAAAGGGCTGGAATAGCTCAATCGCCATTTCCTTGGGTAGACCACACTGGTGGATCTTCAGGCGTGGACCGACGACGATGACCGACCGACCGCTGTAGTCTACCCGTTTGCCCAGGAGGTTCTGGCGGAAGCGGCCTTGTTTGCCCTCAATAATATCAGAGAGAGACTTGAGGGGACGGTTGTTGGCCCCGACCACGGTGCGACCGCGCCGACCGTTATCAATCAATGCGTCCACGGCTTCTTGGAGCATCCGTTTTTCGTTGCGGACGATAATCTCCGGGGCCAGGATCTCCAAGAGGCGGGCTAAACGGTTGTTGCGATTGATCACCCGGCGGTAGAGGTCATTAAGGTCTGAGGTGGCGAAACGGCCCCCGTCGAGTTGGACCATCGGGCGCAGGTCCGGCGGGATGACCGGGACGGACTCCAGGACCATCCATTCGGGGCGCGACCCCGTGGCGATGAAGTTGTCCATGACGCGCAGACGTTTAATCAGCTTGGCGCGTTTTTGGCCCTTGCTAGTGAGTAATTCTTCGCGCAGTCGCTCGGTCTCTTCTTCAAGGTTGATGTCCTTGAGTAGACGTTGGATGGCCTCCGCCCCAATCATGGCCCAGTCGTTGGCGAGGTCCAGGGGGGTATCATCGGTCCACCGCTGGTCTTCAACTTCTAGATAGTTGTCTTCGGTCAAGATCTGCTTGTAGGACAGGTTCTCGACGTTGCCGGGATTGATGACCACGTAGGCATTGAAGTAGACAATCTGCTCCACATCTCTAAGTGGCATATCTAGCAAGATCGCCACATAGGACGGGATACCCTTGAGGTACCACACATGGGTGACGGGGGCAGCGAGCTTGATGTAGCCCATGCGGTGACGGCGGACCCTGGATTCAGTTACTTCGACGCCGCAGCGTTCACAGACAATACCCCGGTGGCGGACCCGTTTATATTTGCCGCAATAGCACTCCCAGTCCTTGGAGGGGCCGAAGATTCGTTCGCAGAACAGGCCGTCCATCTCCGGTTTGAGTGTCCGGTAATTGATGGTTTCTGGTTTGGTTACTTCGCCGACCACCTGACCGTTGGGCAAGGTCCGGCTCCCCCAGGAAACAATCCGCTCGGAGGAGGCAATGGCGATCTTAATGTAGTCAAAACGCTGTTCTACCTTGGTCATGGTTGGTTGGCCCCAAGTGAAAATAGGCGGTCACGAACGTAACGCCTGGATACCCATGCTAGTGGTTCTTGCCTGTGTAAGCAAATCTTGCTCTGGATTCGGACAGGGCTTTAGTGAACAGGCCAAATGTTAGGGCTGTGCTGCTTGCACTTGCGCCACCGATAATCCCAATATCTGAGCTATCTCCACTACTGTAAAACCCCGTTCGACTAGAGCCGGGATAGCTTCCAACTTGCCTTCCAACTTGCCTTCCAACTTGCCTTCCTGCTTGCCTTCCTGCTTGCCTTCTGCCAGTCCCTCACGAAACACTCGTGACTCTTTCCAATTCGCCAACTGTATGTCCATCATCGTCAATAGCTCCTCGCGACTCAATTCGGGATATCGCTGCACTAACGTCTTCTCTACTAGTTCTAGCACCTGTTCGTAGTATGCCTCCCCCTGCTCCCATGCTTGCGCTAATACGATGCGGGCATACCGTGTAACCTCCTCTTCTGGTTCGACTGCCAAACACATCAACCCCACACCCGGCAGGGTACGGGCCGCGTCGCCCAACTCATTGAGGTACAGCCGTTGCACTCGTGGTGGCTGTAATAGCTCCCGGTAGCGCGTGTTCTGGGGTTCCTCGGCGGGGTCAAGACCGCGTCTGGGATAAAGAACAACGCCACGCCAGTCATTCGTTAGCGGAGCTTTATCTAGGTACATAAAAATCTCACTAAAGAAGCGAGCATAGAAGGCCGCATCATGCTGAAACTGGACCTCGACAAAGTAAATGGGCAGGTCGGAGGACTGGGGCAAGAATACCCCGTCAATCCGAAAACTCAATTGTTTGACCTCAATTGAGTCAAAAGTATAGAGGTCCGCCGTCTGTGAGGGTAGTCCCAGGGTCTCAAAGAAGGCAGAGGGCAATTTTTGAAAGAGAGTATAAAACAAGCCGTCAGTTTTCATGGGCTAATTGTAAACAGATTTATCCGCTTCTACTCGCTAGGACTCCCTACGGATAGGGACTTTAAAATTAGCGGCTACCCTGCTGAGCTAGCGCAATGCAAGGGACAGGGGTGTGGGAAGATAGCAGTTGCGCTAAAGTCAATCCATGGGTTTGATTGTTCAGAAATTTGGGGGCACCTCCGTCGGCTCGATCCCCCGCATTCGTCAGGTAGCTGAGCGGGTCCTATTGACGGTGCGTCAGGGTTACAGCGTGGTGGTGGTCGTCTCGGCGATGGGCCATGAGACGGACCGCTTGATGGGCTTGGCTCTAGAACTCAGTCCTGACCCTTGCCAACGGGAGTTGGATATGTTGCTCTCCACTGGGGAGCAAGTCAGCATTGCACTGGTCGCGATGGCCCTCCAGCAAGTCGGGCTGACCGCTGTTTCTCTCACTGGGGCACAGGTAGGGATTGTCACCGAATGCCAGCACACCCAGGCCCGTATCCTCAAAATCAGGACTCAGCGCGTCCGTCAACACCTAGACCGGGGTGAGGTCGTGGTCGTGGCGGGGTTCCAAGGCGTGATGATGGGCGAACACTTGGAAGTGACTACCCTGGGCCGGGGCGGGTCCGATACGACCGCAGTGGCTCTAGCGGCGGCTCTAGATGCGGTGTGCTGTGAAATCTACACCGATGTGGCGGGCGTTTATACCACTGACCCGCGCTTGGTTCCCGCTGCTACGCTGGTCCCGGAGATCACTAGCGAAGAGATGCTCGAACTCGCCAGTGTCGGTGCCCAAGTCCTTCATCCCCGTGCTGTCGAGATCGCCCAGAACTACGGCGTCGGGGTCATCGTGCGTTCTAACTGGCACGACTTCCCCGGTACGAAAGTCCGCTGTGGTCCCCGCCGCCACCGCGACTTTGAGAATATGGAAGTGGCCCGTCCAGTGGAGCGCGTTGAGGTAGACCCCACCCAGGCCAAGATTGCTCTCTTGCGGGTCCCCGACCGTCCGGGGGTGGCCCAGCAGCTTTTCGCCGCCCTCGCTGATAGTGGCGTGGATGTGGACTTGGTGATCCAGTCCGTCCATAGTGACCAACGCAATGACATCGCCTTCACCGTGCGCCGCGAATACTGGGAAACCGCCCAGCGGGTCGCGCAGGTCGTGGGCGCGCAGTTGGGTTGTGCCGTGACGCTAGACCGTCAGATTGCCAAGGTGAGTGTGGTCGGAGTGGGCGTGCGTTCGCGGGCGGGAATTGCGGCTCAGATGTTTGCGACCCTAGCTCGTCTGGGGGTCAATATCCAGATGATCTCGACCTCAGAAATTAAACTGAGTTGTGTAATTGACCTCGCCCAGGCTGCTCTGGTGAAAGTAGCCCTCGAAACCACCTTTGACCTCCCTCCCTCCACCGAAATCACCAGCCCGCCCGCCCTTACCCTCAAAGCGGTGCGTGGGGTCGCCTTGGACCGCGACCAAGCCCGACTGGCGGTCCAAGGCATCCCCGACCGACCAGGGATGGCAGCGAAACTTCTTGAACAGTTGGCCCAGGGCGGGATTACCGTAGACATGATCATCCAGTCTCAACGGGGGGAGGGCCAGCCGCTCCAGGACATTGCCCTGACCGTGCCGCGCTCCCAACTGACCCTCGCCCAACAGGTTATAGAGCGGGCGGCGCGGGGCCTCGGCTGTGAACAGGTAACGGCGAGCGCGGATGTGGTCAAGGTCAGCGCGGTGGGGGCGGGAATGGTCGGCACTCCCGGCATCGCCGCGCGGATGTTTGGGGCCTTGGCGGAACAAGCGATCAATATCCAGATGATCTCCACTTCTGATATCAAGGTCAGTTGTGTAGTGGCAGAAGCAGCAGCCCACCAAGCTCTAGAAGCGGTCCACACGGCCTTTGGGCTCCAGAGTCAAGAAGCGGCCTGTCTGGAAGCTCCGCCGTGAACCGGGTTTTTCTAAGTTCTCCCGCCAAGATCAATCTTTATTTAGAGGTCGTTGGTCCCCGGAGTGATGGCTATACCAATGTGGTTCTAGTTTTCCAGAGTATTGCCCTAGCCGACCGGGTTGCGCTCCAGAATGCACCTGAGACCACGATCCGCTGTCAGCACCCCGCCGTCCCCTGTGACGAGACGAATTTAGCCTACCGCGCGGTCCAACTGATCCAGGAATTAACCGGCATCCAGCAGGGGGTGCAAGTCGAGATTGAGAAGAATATTCCAGTGGCGGCGGGACTCGCTGGGGGGTCAGGCAACGGAGCGGCTGTCCTCGTCGGTCTCAATCAACTCTGGGAACTGGGATTAAACGCACAGCAATTAGCTGGGCTGGGAGCGCATTTGGGTTCCGATGTACCCTTTTGTCTGCGTGGGGGGACGGCCTTGGGCTACGGGCGCGGAGAAGTTTTAGCCAGCTTGACGAGTCCCGGACTCTTGCCCTTGGTTCTTGCCAAACCCCGCACCCTAGCCGTCTCGACCGCTTGGGCTTACCGGACTTTCCGGGAGCTAGCTGAATCACACGCTGGGGGACACCTTGCACTTTTTCTCAGCAATCTAGTGGACCCCCGGTCTAAGCCGCTCAGCAGCCTACTGTATAACGATTTAGAACGGGCAGTCCTGCCCCACCATCCCCTAGTGCAACGGCTCAAAACCCACTTGCAAGACCGGGGAGGATTGGGCGTACTGATGTCCGGCTCCGGTCCTACAATTTTCGCTTTAGCTCAAGACTTGGACCACGCCCACGAGTTAGCTGATTCCTTGGACCCAGCAGAATATGAGATTTTTGTGACTACAACTCAGGACCAAGGCGTGATCTTAACAGGCTCTATACAAGAATTTTAGGATGGGGGTTTGTGTTGGACCCTTTGGATCATTGTGGGTCCTGCGGAAACTCTACATTCACCGCTCAGTACCAAAGATGCCACCAGCAGACCAGCGAGCGTGAAATCAGCATCAAGACCCTAGAGAAGGCGCACAGGGATAAGCACGGGATAATCGGTGTTGAGAGAGCTCGTAAGGTGTGCTGGTAACGGACATGGTACACTTTTTCCTCAATTTTGATGCTCTTGGGCATGGGGCTAAGGTATCACCTGGAAACTAGTGAGACTCGTCCCTGTTCCGGCAGCATTCATCACGGTAACGGGTCCTGGGGTCGCTCCCGGTGACACTATCGCTCGAATCCGAGTAGCAGAATCAATCACAAAAGAGCTTGCGGCTACCCCGTTGAACTGCACCGCTGTTGTCCCCGTAAATCCACTACCCGTCACTGTCACCGATGAACCCACGCGCCCGGAACTTGGATTGAGCGTACTCACCGTGGGCGCCACCAGAATCGTGAAACCCGTCGCACTCGTGGCAGTCCCACCGGGGGTCGTCAACCGAATTGCACCTGTTGGGGTCCCATTCGCCACTGTTGCCCGGATCTCGCTATCGGAAACCACCGTAAAGCTCATAGCATCCACATAACCGAAGCTCACCCGATTCGTCCCCGTGAAGTTGGTCCCGGTGATCGTGACCACACCACCCACTGGACCCGCTATCGGCGTAAAACTACTAATCGTCGGCGGTGCGGAAATCACAAAGTCTGTCGGGCTGGTTGCGGTGGCGACGGGATTGGTCACGGTAATCTTGCCGGTAGTTGCGCCTACGGGTGCAGTGGCGCGGATCTTGAGCGCGGAGTCAACGATAAACGTTGGGTCTGCCACCCCGTTGAAATTGACGGTGGTGGTCCCACTGAACCCTGAGCCATTGATGACGACTGCGGTGCCAGTCCCGCCGAGGGTGGGGTTAATTGTAGTAATTACTGGGCTGGTCAGTACGGCAAAGTTGGTACCACTAGTTGCACTCCCGGCGGTGTTGATGACGCGGATGGCTCCGGTGGGGGTGCCGGGGGCGACTACGGCTTTCAAGATGGTGCCTGAGGTAATGGTGAAAGATGTGGCATCTACATAGCCGAAGGTTACTTTGGTCGTGCCCTGGAAGTTGGTTCCTTGGATGGTGACTTGGGTCCCGACGGCCCCACTGGTCGGAGTAAAGCCAGTAATGGAGGGGATTGAGGCGATGAGGAAGCTGGTGGAACTAGTGGTAGTCCCGGCGGGGTTGGTGACGGTGATGGGGCCGTTGGTAGCTCCGGTGGGGACGATGGCCTTGAGTTGGGTGGCAGAGATAAAGTTAAAGCTGGCGGCTACACCGTTGAACTTGACGGCTGAGGTGCCGGTGAAGTTATCGCCGAGGATCGTGACGGTTGCGCCTACACCGCCGGAGGTCGGGCTGAAGCTGGTGATGAGGGGCCGGTTGATGAGGGTGAAGTTCTCAGTGCTGGTTGAAGCAGCAAAACCATTGAAGACTCGTACAACTCCAGTGACCGCTGTTGGCGGGACCTGAGCGGTAATACTGGTATCTGAATTAATCGTGAATGTAGGTGCAGTGACTCCACTAAAGGAAACACTGGTAAGCTGACACGCATCTAACTTGCATTTATAGAATTACCTTTATTTTTAATCCTGCGACCCCAATCAATCTTGAGTTCTCCGCGATTAAGTAATCTATTAATCAGATCTTTCAACTCCTCTTTGTTC
>Ga0163154_10004849_pt1 | contig 17475 bp, 30 predicted proteins | sample OliLakLV19MP9P1_FD_148649 | JGI IMG/M metagenome (GOLD analysis project Ga0163154, IMG submission 148649) | Freshwater microbial mat bacterial communities from Lake Vanda, McMurdo Dry Valleys, Antarctica - Oligotrophic Lake LV.19.MP9.P1 | ecosystem: Environmental > Aquatic > Freshwater > Lake >...
CGGTAGAGAACGGCTGGCAGGTTATACAACAGGGCGCGATTGAGGACGATGGCAAGGGCAATGAGCGATCGTACTGGGCGGCGCGGTTTGTGTTGGAGAGCCTGCAAAAGATTCGGGATAAGAAACCACTAATTTTTTGTTTTCAATACCAGAACCGCTTGCCTGACAATGATGCCACCGCCATCATCAAGCCGGAATGGATTCACCAGGATGATTTACCTTCAAGCTTTGATGAGTTGGTGCTAGGGGTTGACCTGGCTGCCTCTGAGAAGCAACGTGCTGACTATACGGCGCTGGTACTCGTTGGGCGTAAGGGTGAACTGTTTTATGTGGTGGATGTGGTTGAGTTCCGCGCAGTCGGCAACCTGCCGAAGATCAAACGGATCTGCGAACTGCGTCAGCAATACGGCAATTTCCGCGTGGTCGTAGAAAAAGTGGCTTATCAAAGTTCGTTCGAGGGTGATTGGAAGGTAGAGATGAAACGCCGCCGCCTGAGTAATTTTGTGTGCGAGATGGTCACACCCAAAGGCGATAAAGACAGTAGGCTAGAGGGCATTAGTGGGGTGTTTGAGAACAATGTCGTTCGCTTCAATCGCGCTAAGTCGTGTGGTCGTCTGATTTCACAACTCTTACGCCTGGATATCGAACACGATGATTTGGCAGATGGGTGTGAGCTGGCAATCAGTAGACTACAACGGCGATCGCGTCGCCCTCTCACTTCGGTCTGATGATGAGCGATGATGAGCAGTCTCTTGCTTCGCGCTGGTTGATGTTTGAGGCATCGGCATTAGTCGGCGCTTCCATCCTGGAACGAGCGCCATTCAAACGAGCGTTCTACCTAATCTTCATAACGCGGCGTTTCGCGGCGTTTTACGCAGCATCGCGGCGCTTCGCGGCGAACGGTGAGCGAGAAGGCATGATCTATGCGTTAGGGATAGAAGCGGTATGCAGGGAAGGGAGCGCCTAGAGTCTGTTAACCTGCCGTGATCGCCGGAGAAGAACGCGGCGGGTTTACAGCCTCTCAGTGCTTCCTGACCGGAATTTAGCGGATAGCCCGACCCGTAGGGTAACGCCCAACGTCGTCAAGCAGGCGTGTTGGCGGCGTTGGAGACGTTGGCGGTGTTGATGGTCAAATTGCCACCTGTTGATCCAGTGTTGGATGGGGGCAAGCAGATGGGGTGCGATCGTAGGCTTCACGACATTGACAAGCAGGCAGAGCAGGCAGACACACAGTTGACACAGACAGGCTCAAAGAAAGGTTTTTTAGGGTAAGTAGACCCAATACAGAGAGACATATCGAGAGGAAGCCCAAATTTCGCTGCCCAAAACGACCGCGTAACACTGCTCAATGCAACCGATAGGCTCGGACACGATTGCTCCGAATCACGCGGTACACTACGCCGCTGTTGATGTACTCCACATACTCTACCGTCCAGTTTTGCAACATTTTTGCCGCATAACCTTCGCTGTGCGGCTCATACCAAAGGGGGTTAGAGGCTTGCTGCCACACGCGAGCACCAATGAGTTTACACAGTAAGGTGAACTCGTCTGTTCTGGGGTTTGTGCTTGGTTGATGTGGTCTGGGCATTCTGGGGAGATGGCAACACTCCCAGAAATTCTAGCGGGTCAGGGCGAAAGCCTCGTCGTCCACAACCATCTGCAACAGATGATCACGTTCGCGCGCGCGGGTGGCGTGGAATTTGTGGCACAAACCGATAGTGAGGGGATGCGTAAGACATTCCTCGATCGCCTAGTGCGAAAAAACCGCCTGAAGACGCGACTGAAGGGGATGCTCGTCCGCATGATTAAGGGTGGGAAGCTGCTGCTGTATCTGCGTCCGGTGGCTGATGGCTACCGCATTCAAGATTATCCCTGCGACCAATACCGTGCTGACTATGACGCGAATGGCGACTTGGAAAGCGTCACCATCATTTACAGCTACAAGCAGCGTCAGGCATCCGGACAGACCCAAGAGTGCTGGGTGAAGCTGCGCCTGACTAAAGACATCATTGAGAAGCAGGAAGGCAAGGCGAAACCAGACCTTGACAGCGTTTACCAGACCAACGAAGTCACCGCGCCGATTGCGAACTCTCTCGGTTTCATTCCCTGCGTGGAAGTCCTGAACCCATGCCCCGCAAGCGATAAAGAAGGGGTAAGCGACTTTGAAGAAATCGGTGGGCGGCTTGAAGCGCATGACGACATGACGGCGGCGATCATCGACAACCTGGATTTTTACTGCCGTAGTCCGCTCTTGACCACTAGAGAAGCCTCAGAGGTGACTGAGGCGATCGGGGACGATTTGTACGCTGGCGGCGTGGCTCATGCGTCGGGCTTCAGTCCGGCTGGCTCCGGTGTTACACCGCGTCGTCGTCGCAGTCAGCGGAAAATTAAGCGCGTCATTGGCGGCATCGATGACGGTGAGCTGTTCCAGCAGTTGCAGATTAACGCGGTGCCTGGAGACTTACTGAGCTATGCCAACCGCTACGAACAGCAGCTCCGCGAAAGCCTCGGCGGTGTGTATGAAGGTGGCATTGAAACTGCCGCAGAAACGAATCTCGTCTACGGCAAAGTGCAAGCCTCCGCTGCGGAAAAGCAAGAAGCGCTTTACACGCTGGGGCTGTGCGAAATCATGGAGATGGCAATTTTCGCTGAAGAAATGCTGAACGCTGCCTCACTGGGGGGCATGGGGTTGCCTGACCTGGGCGATCGAACAGTGAATTGGCGGGCGGCTCCGGTGTTCGTGGAGTCCACCAATGAAATCAACCTTCGTACGATCAGCGCTCGTAACCTGATGAAATTCGTCGGGGTCAGCGCTAAAGAGGCGTTGAAATACGTCTTTCCTGGGAAATCTGATAGTGAACTGGATGCAATGGTAGGCGATGGCGGTTTCCCTAGTGACTACCTCTCAACCGCCATTGGTATGCTCCAGCAGCTTAACCAAACGCTCGACCCGCTCACGGGTTTAACACAGACCGATCCAGCCACAGGTCAACCGCTCGGCGCTTCGCTTTTGCCCTTTATTACGAACAATCTGAACTATGGACAGCAATTTAACGCCCAACCCAACAATGACAGCCCCGGTAATGCCGATCGCAGCAGTGCCCTCGTCGCCGCCCTCAACACCGTCGCCCGAATCCAGCAGCCAGTCGGGGGGCAACAGTTGGACAGCATGGAGTCAGCAGATCTTAGGGAACCTCTTCGGCTCCCAACCCCAAACAGCACCGTCAGCCAGTCAGCCAACCCCAAGAGCGGCGGCTTCCTCGACTTCACCCGCTCCCCCATCCTCAACGCCGTCCGCTCCCTTTTCTAACACTGTGGACGAGCAGGGCTTTCCGACTGATGAAAACTTCCTGCGCGATCAGGGGTTAGACCTTGTGAGCCTAAACCGTGAGTATGTCACCATGCAAGACCAGCAGCAACAGCTTTTACAAGTCCTCAGCGATCCGGCGCAACGTGCTCAATTCTTAGAGGCGTTTGACGGCAACCAGAACGGGAACACTAATAACAATCAACCCACTGCTGAGCGCCAGACGTTTCCCGGTGGTGCGCCTGGTCAGCAGCAGCAGCCTACGACCTTAGAGGGCTACTACAACCAGATTAAACAAGCCACTGCGATGGGCTATCCCGTTGATAATTTGCCTGCCGCCTATCAGATGTGGGATTCCATCCCTGATAGTGCTTGGCGGGAACTGGCAGGAACGCTCATCCAAGGCGACTTCTAAACCGTTGTGACGACCGAATCACCCAACCAAGAAAACCCACTTTACTCCTTAACTACCTTCTAACATGGCAATTTTCTTGGATGATGCGGTACCTGGCGTTTTAGGACGCAATCTGATGCGGTTCGCGCCTGCATACCCCGCGATGAAGGTGTTCCAACCGCCTACAGTGCATGACTATGCAGCCGTGCGGACAAAGCAAGTACAGTTGGATCGCTTTAAGCCTTGGGGTGAAAAGGGCTTAACTAAGTCGGCTCGTCGTCGTGACAAAACCCAAATTATTGGCACGGCTAACGCTGAAGGGCTGGCGAAAAGCACCAAGACGATTAGCATTTTTGAGCATTCCGGACCATCGGACGCGGCGGGCCAGCCGTCTACGCTGCATCTGACGAAAGAAGACATGCTGTATGCACGGCAGATGTTGTGGCAGTATGGTCTTCAAAAATTCCATGAAAGTGTGGGATCGGCAAACCTGGCAGATGACTTCCAACGCTGGTTTGACCGGATTCATTATCTTGAGGCGATGAACACCACCGTCAAGCGCAACCCCTTGGCTAAGACCGATGGGAACACGCTGTCTACGGACAAGTTCACCAGTAATGACCTCATGGCGATCAAATTCCAGCTTGCGAAGCGGAACACGCCACGCTTCCAGGACGGCACTTATCACGGCGCGATCTCAGAAGAGATGTTGGCGCATCTCCTGACCGATACCGATTTTAAGAACTTTGCTAATGCCACTATCCAGGGCGGCACGATGCCTGTCACTCAAACCTATCAAGGGTTCGGTCCGCAATCCATTAGTACTGCTATTACTGGTATGCCGATGCCTGCGGGCGGGATGGAACTACCGCCGATCGTGTATCAAGGCTTCACCTTATTCCCTACCAACAACCTACCGACGCGTACCGTAAACGGTTTGACTGCCTTCTTAGGCATCTTCACCGGACCCAACGCGATCGGCATTGGTAGCGGTGGGCGCGGTCCCATTGTGGAAGTAGATAGTCAAACAGATTTCAACCGTCACTTCCACTTCATCTGGAGCTGGTGGGGCGATGTGGTCTATCTCCTCGATGACGACGATTCGAGCGGTTGCTGCGTTGAAGCCAGAACCTTTGCGGACGTGACCTGATCCCTTTGGCTGTCAAATTTGGCTGACAGCTTTTTTACTCCCGTTCGGCTGAGCGCTCACGTCGAAGCCTACTCCCGTTCGGCTGAGCGCTCACGTCGAAGCCTACTCCCTACTCCCTACTCCCCACTCCCCACTCCTATGCCTCTATTTGGAAATGCTACAGACAACCGCGCCGTGATGCGATCGGGCGTGGAACATCTTGACCCTGGCTTTACTGGCTTTGCGCTTTATGGCGTGGCCGCGATTACGACCACAGGCGCTGCAAGCTGGGCAATTTTAGACACTGGCGGCAACCCTTTCACAGTGCCTGCTTCAGCCGCCGATCCGTCGTATTTGGCGTATTGCTCCTTTAACCTGCCTGCGGGTCTAGTCGCTGATGCTGCTAACCGTGTGTTGAAGCTGGCTCCGCTTGCAACCACTGCGGCTGGTGGCACGTCGGCAAGTAGTGCGGTTTCTGGCGCGACTCCGTTTGCCTATGCCGCTGAAGCAATTCGTTCTGCATCGGTGCCGGGTACGCTGGCGGCGATCACCGCTGCTACGACTTTGGCGCTGTTCAGTACTGATGGTGCGTTGGCGGCTGGCACGTTGGCGGCTGCGGCTGGCGTTGTTTACGTCGATTGCGAAGTGGTTTTCGTCCGGCGTAAGCTGCCGATTAAAGCGGGCGATGCGATGCGTACACGCGCTCAAGCCTACATTGCGGCTGGTGTTGTTGCTGGTGCTATTTAAATGCAAGTCATCTTTAGAGGGCGCTTGGTAGAAGCGTCGGAACTCAAGACCCCTGGTGGTGATGACGTGATTGGCTATCAGATTGATGGTGAAGGCGTGGTGATGCCTCAGCAGGTGCAAATCCCTGGCGGCGAACCTGCGACCGTGGCGCTGCCCACCACTCAACTCAAAGCAAAGCGCGGCAAAGACCCTAGCATCAATCCCTAATGTCTAGCCTGAGTGCTACTGACAAGTCTCGCGCCCGTTATCATCTGGCTTATAACGAGTCAGTGCCAACGGGCGATCGCTCACTGATGGAAGTCCGCATGACTCGCATTGCGGATACCTACACGGTGAGCAAAATTGTCGATCGGCTGAACCGCTGCGATCGCACGGACACCGAATCGGAAACCGATGAACAAAGCGCTGGACTGACGAGCAAGCGTATTCTGCTGGGCGATGTGAACCGTACAGACGTGAACTATCAGATTGAACCGTTGGAAAAGCGCGTCAAGTCCTACATGCGCGAGACTAACGCCCTGGCGCTGGCGTTGGGGGTGCGTAACTGGCGTGACCCTGAACTAGAGCCGTATCGACGCTTGAGTGACACGATTATCGATCCGGTGATTCCCGCGCCAGTGGAGATTACCTATGCGCTTACATATGGTTCTGACCTTTATCTTTACTTCGCCTAATGGCTATTAATAAAGCTGCAATTTTTGTCGAGAAGCCCCAATTGTGGACGGCTGCACTCACTAGCCAAACGCTGACCCGTGACGGCTTGACAGGTAGCGGCGTGTTGCTGGGCACGGCTTCTGTGTCGGGCTTCCTGGTCTACAGCGTGTGGGCGATTCCTGCCGGGGACTTTACCGCGAATGTGTTGAGGCTGTTTCGCATTGTCTCCGGTGGCACCTTGAGAGATTTGCTGCTCGAAACGTCCATCCCTGCGGCGGCTAGTACCACTAATGCAGCGGCGATCGCACGGACGGCTATGCAACTCCCAGAGGTTTTAACGCCTACAGGTAGCTTTGGGCTACTGCTGAGTCCTGGTGATCAACTTTTCGCCGCTCTTGGTACGGCTTCTGGCATGGCGCTGAGAGTGAGCCTGCATGGTGGTCAGTATGAGTTTAATTAGGGCGTAGCAGTGGGGAAGCTGACCAAACCAACGAAGCCTAAAGGGATGAACAAGGGCACGTCGGTGCGTCGGGGTCGTGTGCCTGGATTCGCACCGTCGTATACCCCAGAACAAACAGCGCGTTATCAGTCACAGGCGCTCCGCTACTCGAAAGCGGTAGAACTGTCGGCGGGCGGTCCCGATCACATTGAGTGGAATGGGCAAATCCTGAGTGGTGACGATGCCGCTAACCTGCGCGATGCGGGGGGACGTGCCTTTAAGCTGACCGATCGCGTGGGGTTCTACTATCAGAGTGCGCGATCGAAGGTGGACATCTGGACCGTGCGCTATGGCGGCGGGGGTCTGGAAGGGCTGACAGCGTTTAGTGATGCGATTACGAAGTCGGGGACGGCTTTTTGCACTGAACCCGTTGTTACATGGAGATGGGAGAGTCCAGCGTTTGACTGGAGTGCCCAAACGATTAAGGTGTGTGCCCCTAATTCTGGTGGTGGTGGTGGCGGTGGTGGTGCCGGTGGTGGTGGCGGTGGTGGTGCCGGTGGTGGTGGTGGTGGTGGTGCCGGTGGTGGTGGTGGTAACTACAGTTCTTCCTGGTTTCCTGCGCCGCCGAACACGCTTATTACAGGCAGAGTTTATGTGGTTGGTCCCGAAAGCTCGCTCGATCGGGCGTTTGCTTTGAACTCTGCACAAGCGATTGTTCAACAGACTGGGGTATTGATTCAAGCTCTGGATTTAAATGGCAACTTTTATGATTCATACTCTACCGGGATCTTTGTTCCCAATATTGGATTTGGATACCTTCTCTCCAGTCATGTGTTGATCATTTACTCATCGCTTTATCCCGACGGCGAAGTGACTAGCACCCAAGCATCGATAACGATTGTTTTTGACACTCCACCGCTGCCACCGCCGCCACCTGGTCCCGCTGGCTCGTTCCCTCCTACTCCTGGTTCACCAAACGGCCCAAACGGCTATAGTCCTGGCGCTCCCCCTAACCCTGCTAATCCTGGTAAAGCCACTGCCGGGGGTACCTTCACCTCCAACACCTTCACCGCGTCGTCTACGTCCGTTGTACAGGTGCAGCTTGACTATACGACCGTGCCTGATATCGGAGCCATTACAGGCTCGATCGCGGTGCAGCTTTGGAGTGCTGCCGGGGTGATGCTGGCTGAACTAAGGGAAACACCGAGTAACGGCGGTGCGGGGACGTTAGAAGCGACCTTCGCTTTAGAGGCTGACCAGGCTTACTATGTGGTCATTGTGATTCCAGAGACGTGCTACTGCGATGCGGCGAAGGTGGCGATCGGTGGCAGTGGCTTTAAGTGCGACTGTCCAGACTATACAAAAGCCCAAAAGCCGTCCCTCAACTCGGTCTACAACTCAGAACAGGTCGATCGGGATTGGACGAGCAGCGAGGCGGGGTGTGACCAGGAGCAAGGATGCAAACATATTAACGGTACGAAGCTCTTCCTGGGGCTACCCGTCGAGCCACCGACAGACTACCCAGTGTAGAAAGCTTTTTTAGGGGCAAGTAAAGACAACAGAGGGAACACTATCGACAGGTCGTCCATTTTTCTCGCCCTAAAATGCCCTTCAAATGGTTGCAAACTTTAACCCGTCCTGGCGTTCGATCACTGCGGCATTGCGTCTTGCCGTCCTCGCTGCTGGGGGTATTCCAAGCGTGACTACTTATCCTGCCAACTGGGGCGGCGTGATCCGTGCCGTGCAAGATTTGCAAGCGGCGTTGGTCGCTGCCGGGAATGCGAACGCGGTTGTAGCGGCTCACGTTGCTTTAGCCGATCCTCATGCCCAATATGCTTTAGATACTGACCTGGCGGCGTATGCGACGACTGCCAACCTGGGTACTACCAGCGCTACCCTGTCTAGCCACACCGGGAACACGTCTAACCCTCACAGCACGACTGCTGCACAAGTGGGAGCGATTGCAACGACGGCGGCGGGAGCTGCTTCGGGTGTGGCTACGCTCGACGGTTCGGTTAAAGTGCCCATCGCCCAACTGCCTGCGGGTACAGCGTCGGGTGTGGCTACCCTGGATGGTTCCACTAAAGTTCCGATCGGTCAACTGCCAACGGGCGCGACAGTTGCGACAGTTGCGATCGGCAATGATGCCCGTTTGAGCGATACCCGCAGCCCTACGGCTTTGTCGGTGGTTGATGGCAGTGTGAGCGCTTCGGCTGCGATTGCCTGGTCTAAAATTTCTAAGTCGGGTGCAGTTGCCTCCGATGTCAGCGCTTCGCCTGCGACTCACGCCACTGCTAACGCCAACGTGCATGGCTTACCTGCCAACGCGAATGTGTTGGGGAATCGCAACGCGGCGGGTGAGTTTATTCAGCATGGCGACGCTATAGCTTCTGGGACGTTGGGCGCGTTTACCATTTCTCACTATCGCCTGATTGCTGCTACGTTTCCGGTGGCGTTCTCGACGGCTCCGCGTGTCTTTACAGGTTGCTCTAATGCCACGGCGGTCACCTGTGTCGGCTCGATTACCACTACTGGCTGTACGCTTGTCGCGTGGGGCGATGGCACCCTGGCTGCAACTGCTGTTGTTAATTACATCGCTCTTGGCACATGATTAAATCTGAAACTCGCTTAGGCTGCATTCATGCGGGTAAAACACCGCTGGCATTCACCGCCACGATCACCCAAACGGACGTGTCTACACTGACTGTCTCGGCGGGGTCGCTGACTCTTGCCGAGGGGGTTAAGTTTGACTTTCCACTGACTGAGATCGCCTTTCAGGATGGCTTGTTTTACTTACTGTTTGGCTTGCATCCTGACGGCTCTTACAAGTTTCAAGCGGTGCCGACGTTTGGTTCGTCTTACTTCACCCCGATCCAAATGGTGGCGGGCTTTGGCGCTGGGATCGAAGTGAAAGCGGGCGCGATCGTGGGCGACGTGTACGTCTTCACTGTGTTACCCGGCTTTCCTGATGGTGTCGAGTATGCAGCAGCAGAGCCTCTACCCGACTGGAATGGTTTAGTGATGGCGCTACGTGGCTCGGATTTGTTTCTGGTGGCGTTCAGCACAACAAATCAAAACGCCTGGTCGCTGCTGCTGGCAACGTTGAATAGCAATAGCGCTTCTGATGACGCGGGGCGGCTGCATGACTTTAAGTTTGCCATTGCCCAAATTCGGATGGGTTTGGCAGTGGACTACACCCCCTCACAGTTGGCACGGTTTAACGCGCTGCTGATGGACTGCCACTTCCCGGTACAGATCTAAAAAAAGCGATCGCCGGGAGTGGTGGCGATCGCTGGGAGTGGTGCATCTTGTGACTCTAGGCTACAGCCATCTCAGGGAGTGGGCTTGCTTCCCAATGACAGAGATGGATCGCGGTGTAGCTGCTTTCTTCTCTTGGTCTGTAGCTTTCAACAGTAGTGACAATCCAGGGGAGCGGATAAGGCTCTAAAAGCGTTGGGTGGCTCGTTGGCTTGGCTCCCTCTTGTCTGCCTGTGGTTGGTTCGCCTTTCATGTTTGAGCCGCAATAGTGCATGGCTCCATCTGGCATGAGTCGGATATCTATGCTGATTGCTGGATATTCCTCTCGCCACATTGTCTGATTCCAGACGGCTGGGCTAAGGATAGCCGCATCAACTGGATGCACTAGCGCTAGGGCGAGATTGTGCGGCGATCCAGAGTAAAGCTCAACTTTTACAACTTGCCACAGACGTTTACCGCCCATATAAACCTGATCGCCTGGGATCGGGAGGTTTGCTCTTAGTTTTACCTGCTGCGAAGCTTCGCCTTGGATGCGGTCGATCGCTTCATCGTCAATGACTTCGTAAACTATGATCATTTTTGCTCCTGATTAACTGCCATACCAACCGGGTTGAGCGTCTTCACCTTCAAAAATACATTTCCAAGTCAGCACACCGCCTACCCCTAAATTGTTTCGTTCAGTCCTCACTAATTTTACTCGTCGCCCTGCTCTTTGAAAGCGTTGCGCCATTTTGTAGCAGCTACCTTCGCTTGCAGCGCCGTGCTGTTCTTGGGCATAGAACGCTCTTGGACGTGGACCCGCTTGCGGTATTGGCTGTGCATGTACCTCCATAGGAGACACGCGATACTTACGTCCCTTAGCATTCAGGACATAGTAAGCAACGCCGCCTAAGACGACGATGCCAACAACGACACCACAACCAACGGACGCAGCACAAGCTGAACCGCCTACCATTGACTCAACAACCTGAGCATCACTAGGCTGTTGGGCTATGGCTGGGGCAAAGCAGGTCATGAGCGCGATCGCAATGAGTCGTTTGCTCATAGCCGTGCCTTCTCTGGGTTCGCCTTGTACGCGGCCAACGTCATACCGTTAGCCGCCGCGATTTCTCGATCAAGCCGATCGGCGACTGGATCGCCTGTTTCTATAGACTGGGGCACTGCCGCCATCGAGATGGGTCGTTCTACTGCGGCTTGAGGCTTCTCCTCGTAGTAGGGACGGCGTTCGACTTCGCCGCCCATCGCTTCACGTGCCTCGGCTCCAGCTTGCTCTGCCCATTCATTTAGCGCGCCGGGGCGGTAGTTTTGTATGACCTGCCCGATATCAGGACAGGCTGCACGGCTGGGCCGTGCCTGGTTTAAAATCCCTGGAATCTGTGCGCCTGACAGGGCTAATGCCATAAAGACGATCGCTCGTCGGTCGTTTCTTGTCATCATGAGATACCTCTGCTTAGTCGTGGGGGAACACCAGGGGCTAAGTTTCCAGCCGTGCCCCTGGTTTTACTTAGGCTGCTTACTGCTCTGTCGTCTTTAGGATCTCGTTTTCTACCAACTGCTTGACTAGCAAATAAACCGATTGCATTGACTTGTAGCCCGAACGCTTGAAGATTTGTCGTAGGTTCGCACCGTCGCCAACTGCCGTCATGATGTGGGTTTGGCTCCGATTCATGGTGCCTGCTTTGTCGGGTTTGTACATTATTTTCCTGGGCCTAAGCGGGTGGGATGTTCTTGAAGCTGTCTATCGACCTCTGAGGAGGTGACGTTCCAACGAGAGGAGTGATCGCTATCGCTGGGTAGTTGGCTGGTGCTAACGGTATCGGCACCGTTACGCATGGCTGATTCTTCACGTTCTGTTGCCGCTTCATTGCCCATCTGATCGTAGGTTCGACCGGATTCGTAGTTAGAGAAGCTGCCTCGCTCTTCGTCCTTGGCTGGGTTAAACCTGACTACATCTTCGGGCATTTTGTTTTCCTATGGTTAGCTGAACTTTTGAGCGTTTGGGGTGGGGCGCTTTAGCGCCCTGGGTCGCACTTGCGGGGCTTGTGTGAACCTTGATCGTCTAGATCGGAGTAGTAGAGGTTATGGCGTTGGTCAGAACTAACGCCTCGGTCTGAGCCGTCTAGATGTTCGTCAATTTCGACTATCTCATCGCCGCTGCTTCTGGCGTTGCGAGTGGCATCTGCTCTACCAAAATCGCTCACGTTGTCGTAGGAGTGCTGGGAGCTGGTATCAGAGAAGCTGCCTTTTTGTTCCGGCTCCGCGTCTTGCGACCAAAAGAATTTTTTTGTCATGATTGGATCACCTCGATAGCGTTGGCGTTGATGACGGTGAGCTGAAAGCCGCCCATGAGACGGTTGAGCTTTTGCGCGTGATGCTCGGCTTCGTTGCGGGTGTGATGCCGTCCGACAATCTCGCGCTTGCCGCATGGTTGAGGCAGGATGACGAGCCATTGAGCTGTAGGCATGGTTAGAAGTGCTAGAAGTTTTGGAAGTTACACAGCAGGATTAACTGCCCTTGCTTGAGAGTATCATAGGTACTTCATACTTGCATCATCGATGAAGCAAACAGGTAGAACGAATGGATTTAATCAGCTTGAAGCGTTTTTCGATCCGGCTCCCAAGCTGGCACTACAAACGATTGGTTTGGTGGTCGGCTGCTAAAGGGCAGTCGATATCAGGCATGGCAGAGCGCACGATCGCCGCGCGGATTGAAGCGAACGACGCGCAAATTGAAAGCATGATCGCTGATAAAGCCGCTGACCTGGGGCTAACGCCTGACGAGGTGAAGCAGCGTTGGCTAGATGACGCGGGTTACGACCCGTCCGGGCATGGAGATGGTGAAACTGATTAGCCCCGACGCTGCGGCAAATCAGGGTTCATTCGCGCCATAGATGCCTCTAAACTGCTGACTCGCCGTTTCACCTCCGATAGTTCATCCGCTGGGTCGGGTGGCTCCAGGAGGTTTTTTAGTGCCAGTATGACGACTTGCGATCGACTGAGTTGCAAAGCTTCTGCTTTTTGGTCAAGTTTTTGGTCTAGCCCGTCTGGTATCCGGACGCTTAACTTGGGATTGCCTTCGCTGGGCATAGCTGCCTAAATTTGTAGGACAAAACCATTTTAAGGGTGGAGACAAGCTTCGTTAGGGTGGAGACAATGGGTGGAGACAATGGGTGGGGACAAGGTGACGACAAACTGGGGTATGGGTGCGGACATCTGACCCGATTCCCTACCAGAGTCCAGCCTGATTTGTTGCACTTCTGCTGTAGAAGCAGGAGAGCAGGATTGTTGTATAGCTCTGCTAGTCTTGTTTTTCTTGGTAGCCTTTAGTCCAGAGTTTGCAGTTCTGGACTAATCAGCTTGGACTAAGTAGGCTCTGGATGGCGTTGACGGTTTGCCTTCGCCATTCGTTCGACCCAGTTGATGTGCCTGTGACAGACCTGGTTGGCTTCCACCACCTGCGAAAAGTGTTCACTGACGATCAGTCTGTCGCCGTCGTCATTAAAAATGACATAGCGATACTGCTTCCTGACTCCCCAGATCCGATAAACGAAACCGCGATGGCTACGTGGCTGACTGAGAAATAGTTGCTGATGGCTCACTGCTCCTGTATCTCCTGCAATTCTGACAGCAGGTCTATAGCTTTGACGGCTGGAATGAATGATTCCTGCCAACCTGCAAGGACGACGCTAACTGCATGCATCGCGCACTCCTTTAGCAGTGAGGCTGAAGTTCCATTCCCGTTTGAATAGGTGCAACATTTCTTCGATCAGATCTTGATAACCATCATCCCAAAGCTGTTGCAACCGTCCTAACGCCCACGCCCGATCATGCCGCTCTAAGGCTTTGCTGATGGATAAAGCCACTTCGTTGAGGCGGGGTTCTTCTGTCCGTCCCTTGGCGTTTCGCTTTGCCTCATTTGCAGTAAATCCTTGCCCTTTCAACTCTCGCTGCAAGCTGGCGTTGAGCATGGCGCTGGGATTTTTACATTTGCCTAGCCGCATCTGCTCTACCACGGCGCTTACAGAGTTTTCCACAGCCCTAGGCGTGTCAGCGGCAGATCGCTGTAAACGCAGCGCTGCCATTGTTCTAGAGATTGTGCCGTTTGTTTTGATGCCTGCTTGCGTAGCAAGCATTAAAAGCTCCTTGATCTCTGCCTCATAAGGGTTTGAGGGGTCTAATTTCGTACCAAGCCCATCACTGTTAAGCGACGAAGGAGCAACCGTATGGGTACCAATTGTTTCTTTTAAATTCTTTAGATCTCTATTGGTACATTCGGCATTTTTGAAACTGGCTTCCTGAGCGGGTTTCATTTTTGGGTTGTCGCTCAACTGCGACGGGTTGTCGCTCAACTGCGACGGGTTGTCGCTCAACTGCGACGGGTTGTCGCTCAACTGCGACGGGTTGTCGCTCAACTGCGACTCGCCCGACACAGTAAAGCTTTCAGCCTCTTGATCCTCGTTTTCGAGGTCAGGCATAGAGAGGATCATGCCGTCTGGGGCATCAGCATAGAGTCGTTTTCTGGCTTCTAGTGCGCCTATACTGCGGTAGTAGGTTGCTTTGTGGATGTTCAACTCTTTGCAGTAGGCTGCTACATTGACTTTGAGCCGTTTGGCTTTGGTAGCGACTGAGTAGTAAACCAGTCCTCTATGTGTGATCAGTCCATCTTCGTAGTCCTGTAGTGCCTGCTCCCACGTCAGACGGTAGCGTAGGGGCTTTTGATCGTGTGGATGGTTGCCAGTCGCCAGAATTGCGCCGATTGGCGCTTGCTTGTGTCTATCAGGAGACGCAGAATCATCAGGTAGATTTGTCATGATCGGGGTGATAGGTGCTCGAAAGCCGCCCCTCCTCGGTTTGCTGACCTTGGAGGGGCTTTTGTATGGCAGGGTCTAAGAAGCTTTGGTGACGTTAGCGAGATAGGCAAGCAGAGCATCTTCAATGAGGTCTGCAAGGTCGCGTTTCTCTCGGATCGCCTGGATCTGCGCTTCCCGTTTGAGTTCAGGATTAATGCGCGTAGTGGCATTTTTGCGCTCTGATTTTTTCATCGTTCTCCGCGATTGATTGATCACTAAGATACACGCAATTAATCGATTAAATAATCAAATATTTATGTAAACTTCTTAAAGCGTCCCCTATTGGGTGGCGTTGGCTTGCCTGTGCAAAGCACGTATCGCTGTTGCAGGTAACTGTCCGTATACTTTTTCATTGACACTTACAAAGTATACGGTTATAATTGAATCAACGGGCAAAGTTAAAAGGAGCAAAAAATGATTCCATCCACCCTCGAAGAAGCTAGAAAGATGTCAGGCGTTAGGTTACATGAGTGGAATCAAGAGTGCGTCGGCATCGTCGGGGGCATTCTTGATGCAGGCAGGGAAGTTGATGTGATGGGGCAGGTCGATGAATTTGCTTTGGCGATTCGTGCCTTGGCTGAGAAGCTGGATGAAACGCGCCTGATGAGCGCGATCGCAAACATTTCGGTTGCGCTTGGCGCAAAAGTTCGGAACTATTAGGGAGAAATTCTGATGAAATATGCGGGGCAGATTGAATTTCTACCCCGCTCTTACCGTGGATTTGGCATTGCCCAAACCTACTGGGATGGGCGGGATGGTAGCCGTAAGCGCTGTACTTGCCTGGCGATCTTCAGCTCTTTTGAGGACAAAGAGGTTGTTAAGGCTTGCGTTCGAGAGCAGGGCGGCAATTGGTGCCCTGCGGGGCGCTTTTGGTGGTTGCCGCTAAGCTTTACAAAAGCGTCTTGGCAGCAGACTTTTGAGCAGGCGATCGTGGCAGCGACGACGTTTGCTCAAGCCTGTCCGATCAATTTGCCCTTTGAGCTTGGCTGCTACGGTGAACAGGGGGCAAAACATCTGCGAGTGTATCTGGAAAGAGGCGACGCTGAAGCGATCTTGCGGCTAGAAAGAGCCTGGAAAGATGACTAAAAAAGGTGAATCCGTTACGCTCAGCCTTGCCGCTAAGGACAAAGCCCTGCTAGAGCAGATAGCACTAGAGCAGGGCTGCAAGTGGGGCGAGAAGCCGAACGTCTCTTTATTGGTAGAGCGCATTGCACGGCGCGAGATTCCGCTAGGCAATCCCACCCCTCAGACCAAACTCATTCACGCCTTGGCACTCGTGGAAAAAACGCTCGTGATGGCTTTGGAGGCGATTAGGCAAGCCTGAAAGAATCCCACTGGCTTTAGCCGTGGGAGTTGTCAACGTTTCAAAAAGGCTTTACGTGGTCTGCCATCACGATCAGGCGAATGCTCAAAGGGAATAGCATAGCCACCCCTCTCCAAAGCATTAATTGTTTGGCTAATTGTGGTTCTGCTCAAGCCTGTGGTTTGAGCCAGTTGATCAAGCTCTTGAGGCGTTGCGGACAAACTGCGTAGGACAGTCTCAATTCTGATCCACGCGGCTTCCTCTATCAGCTTTGACCGTAGAGCGCAAAAAACGCTTTGCCAATCCTGCCGACGCTCTGCCAGGACACAGCCCAACTCTTCGTAGCCGAAGAATTGCAGGAGCCGCACTGACAAGTCGTTGTAGTTGGGCTTTGACTGTGACAGACCTCGCACGATTGGCGCGAGGTCTTCAGTTTGGGTGACTGAGTTTTTATCCACTCCTTTACGATTCCGCCGCGAGAATTTTTCCCAATCGATCAAAGGCTTCGGCAGCGACTGCCCCATAAACGACATCTTGAGTGTGCCCCGCGATTGTCTTATCGAGGCTGCACCAGCGTGGCATATTGAGGCGTAACATCATAGCTGTGCGCGGGTCGATCTCGTCTTGCTCAAAAACGAGCGCAAAGTAGTTCCAACTCTGAAACCTGATCGGGCTATCGCCGAGTATTAACCCAGAGAAGGCGTAGTTTGGCGTGTGCGTTTTCATTTCAAATTTGTAAGGTGATCGGTTATCAAACCCGACTGGGATGCAAAGAGGTGAAGGCGTTTTAGCTTGTCTAATTTCAGTCCCGCAAATCGGGATAAGAACACTCTATAGTATTAGTTTCAGTCCCGTCAATAGGCTTAACCCACACTAGCCCGTTTTTATTAAAACTTTCAGGCAAAGCTAAGCGCCACTAAGCATCCATCCAAACACGAGCGGATCGCCCCTCACCCGAACGCAAATCAACGCGAAAACAATGCGCCGCGCTTGGGCACACTAAGCGGGCACTGTATTAGGTTGATGATGAGCGCTTCTAAAATCGGCTTCTTCGCACGACTAGGCGGGATGTTAGCCTCTCTGTTTCTCAAGGGAAAGGACAAGCAAAAGGCACTCGATATCAGCAACACCGTAGGCGACGTATCGGACGCGATCGATGGTGAAACTCGCCGTTAGCAACGGGAAGGAGCCTAGCCAAAAAAGCCCCCCAACCAAACGGTGGGGGGCTGCGACAACGTGTAACGACGGGTTTGCGCTAGGGGTTGTTCATGCCCTCAATGCGTTCTAGGATGCGGCGGTTCTGAGTCTGCAAGCCTCTGATTTCAGATTGCATTGCATCCATGCGGGCGCTAAATTCGCGACGGTCTAGGCGCAACACTGAGCGCATTGTAAGCC